>Ga0187893_10008939_pt1 | contig 15609 bp, 15 predicted proteins | sample MA1701074metaG_FD_139574 | JGI IMG/M metagenome (GOLD analysis project Ga0187893, IMG submission 139574) | White microbial mat communities from a basaltic lava cave in the Kipuka Kanohina Cave System on the Island of Hawaii, USA - MA170107-4 metaG ... | reverse complement strand
GCTCTCGCGTTCCAGTTCTCGGATCCGCCCCTCACCCGTCGCGGCCTCTCGTTCCGCGAGAAGAGAGCGTGGCACCGCCAGAACCGCGCCGAAGCGATGGGGTTCGGCCTCGCGGGTCTCGTTGCGCTCCTCATCCCGTTTGCGGATCTTCTGGTCGCGCCCGCGCTCGCGGCGGGCGCGACGCTCATGGTGCTCGACCTCGAGAGGGGCTCAACGGCGCCGATCTCTGAGTAGCGACGAGACCGACGCGTAGGGTATCAATGACGCGGAGGAACCGCGCATGTCGACCGCACTCCTGCTCCTGTCCGTTCTAGCGGCGCCCAGAAACGTGCCCACTCCCGCATCCTCCTTCGGGTTCGAGCCCTGCGCGGAGCGCGAGCTCGCGACCTACGAGGAGATCGCCGATTACTTCCGGAGGCTCGACGCGGCGAGCGATCGCATGAACCTCTACGAGATCGGAGAGACGGCAGAGGGGCGAACCATGCTCCTCGCGGTCGTGAGCTCCGAGGCGAACCTGAAGGAGCTCGATCGCTACAAGGCCATCTCGAAGAGGCTCGCCCTCGCGAAGGGTCTGGGGGACGAGGAAGCGAGGGCGCTCGCGAAGGAGGGGAAGGCCGTGGTGTGGATCGACTTCGGCCTCCACTCGACGGAGCGGGCCCACGCCCAGACCGCTCCTCTCTTCGCCTTCAAGGCGGTGACCGAGGAAACGGAGGAGATGCAGGCCATCCGGGAGAACGTTCTTCTCGTTCTCATCCCCAACATCAACCCCGACGGGACCGCGCTCGTCGTGGACTGGTACCGGAAGGTGAAGGGGACTCCGTTCGAGGAGTCGAGCCTCCCGGAGCTCTACCAGAAGTACATCGGGCACGACAACAACCGCGACTACTACATGTTCAACCAGCCCGAGTCGCGAAACATCGCGCGGCAGCTCTACACCGAGTACTTCCCGCAGATCATCTACAACCAGCACCAGGAGGCGCCGTTTCCCGCGCGCATCTTCGTCCCTCCGTTCGAGGATCCGATGAACCCCAACATCCCGCCTCTCGTGATGCGCGGGATCAACCTGGTGGGGGAGGCGATGACCCGGCGCATGGACCAGGAGGGGAAGGCGGGCGTCGTCTCCCGGCTCCAGTTCGACACTTGGTGGAACGGCGGCATGAGGACGACGCCGTACTTCCACAACATGGTGGGGATCCTGACCGAGACCGGGCACTCATCGCCCATGACCGTGACGTACGACCCCGAGAAGTTCCCCAAGACGTTCGCGAACGGGGAGTCCACGAGTGAGCCCTCGACGTACTACCCGAACCCCTTCCGCGGAGGCACGTGGCGGTTTCAAGACAGCTGCTCCTACATGGTGACGGGATCGATGGCGGTCCTCGACATCGGGGCCAAGAGAAAAGAGGAGTGGCTCTACGACCTCTACCGCATGGGACGGGACGCCATCGACAAGGGAGAGAAAGAGACGTACGTGATCTCCGCCGAACAGTGGGATCCGGGAACGGCCGCGCGGCTCGTGAACGTGCTGCGCTGGGGCGGGATCGAAGTCGAGCAGGCGACCGCGAGCTTCGACGCGGCGGGAAAGAGATATCCCGCCGGGAGCTACCTCGTCCGCGGCGCGCAGGCGTTCCGGCCGCACTTGACCGACCTGCTGAACCCGCAGGTCTATCCCGACCGCAGGCTCTACCCCGACGGTCCTCCGGAGAAGCCGTACGACATCACGGGCTGGACGCTCCCGTTCCAGATGGGCGTGAAGGTCGAGAAAGTCCTCGAGAGCGTGACCGCCTCGACGAGTCCCGTCGACTGGGCGAAGCCCGCTCCCGCTTCAGTCGAAGGCCGAGCGGGGTGGGGCTACGCGATCGACGGGCGATCGAACGATGCGTTCACCCTCGTCAACCGGTTGTTGAAGGGGGGAGCGGCGGTCTCCCGATCGCGGGCGGGGCTTTTCGACTGGCCCCCGGGAGCTTTCGTGGTGCAAACCGGCTCCGATCGAATCGAGGCGGCGGCTCGCGACCTCGGCCTGCGCGTTCGCTCACTCGCCGAGGCTCCGGGAGATCTCGTCTCGCTGCGGCTCCCGCGAATCGGGCTCTATCACGGCTGGGGTGGGAACATCGACGAAGGGTGGACCCGCTGGGTGCTCGAGCAGTTCGAGTTCCCTTACACCAGCCTTTATGACGCTGACGTCCGCGCGGGGGGCTTGCGATCCAGATTCGACACGATCGTTCTCCCCGAAGCGAGCCTCGCGCAGATGCTCAAGGGGCTCGACGAAGGCACGACGCCTCCCGAGTACACGGGCGGGATGACGGCGAAGGGTGTCTTCAACCTCTTTCAGTTCACCTCCGAAGGCGGGACTTTGGTCGCGATGGATGGGGCGAGCGAGCTTCCCGTCGAGACGTTCGGGATTCACGTGCGGAACGTCACCGCGAGTCAGTCCGAATCGAAGTTCTTCATTCCGGGAACGATCCTGAGGGTTCGCGTCGACACCAAGCACCCGATCGCGTGGGGGATGCCGGAGGAGGCGGCGGCCTTCTTCGCCCAGAGCCCCGCATTCGACGTGGGCCGGAAGCCGACGAGGTTCGAGGAGCAGCGGGGGATCGACCCGGGCATTCCCGATGGGTACCACGTCGTCGCGACCTATCCCAAGGAGAACCTGCTGATGAGCGGGTGGCTCATGGGGGAGGGGGTCATCCAGGAGAAGGCGGCGGTGGTCGAAGCCCCCGTGGGAACCGGGCGGGTGGTGCTTCTCGGGTTTCGGGTGCAGCACCGTGGGCAGTCGCACCAGACCTACAAGCTCCTGTTCAATTCGTTGCTTCTGCCGTAGTCGACGCTTTCACGGCGGGCGCCCTTCGGTGTTATAGACATAGATGCCGAAGAAGGCTCGTTTCCTGGAGCTCCTGGAGGGCCACGAGAAGGAGATCTACCGGTTCGCGTACCGGATGACGGGAAATCGCGAGGACGCTTCGGACCTCCTTCAGGACACGTTCCTGCGGGCTTTCACGGCGTTCCCGCGGCTTCCCGAGGACGCGAACCACCGCGCGTGGCTCTACAGGATCGCCCACCGGCAGGCGTTGAACTTGTTCCGTTCGCGCCGGGTCCGTAGGTCCGAGCCTCTGGACGAGGCGCGGGCCCTCCACGACGCGAACGGCCACCCGGAGTCTCTCGAGGAGACGAGGCGGCTCGCTCGTGCCCTCAGGCGCGTGATCCGGGACCTGACCCCGAGGCAGCGCTCGGCGCTCCTGCTGAAGAAGTACGAGGGTCTTTCCTATCCCGACGTCGCCGCCGTCCTGGGCTCGACCGAGGAGAACGCGCGCGCGCACGTGTATCAGGCGATGAAGAAGATTCGACACGGTCTGAGACCGGAGGAGTGACGACGATGAACGCTGTTCCCGAGCTTCCGGCGCCGCCGGAATCGTGGCGCCACCAGGCGCATGAGTCTCTGATGAAGGCCTTCGCTCCCTCGCGGGCCTACTGTGCGTGGGTCGAGGCGCCGTTCGGCCCCGTGTTCCTCGCCCGTACTCAGAAGGGGGTTTGCCGGGTGAGCTTTCGAAAGAGCGAGGACGAGCTCTTGTCGGAGCTCGAGAGCCGTTCTCTCCTTCCGGAGATGGCGCCTCAAAAGCTCGAGAGGGAGCGGCGCGAGCTCTCCGAGTACTTCCAGGGAAAACGCCGGCGGTTCGACCTTCCCATCGACCTCCGGTGGGGAACGAAGTTTCAAAAGAGCGTGCTCCAGGCGGCGAGCCGAATCCCGTTCGGCGAGTGCTGCTGCTACGGCGACGTCGCGAAGCGCGTGGGGCGTCCGCGGGCCCAGCGGGCAGTGGGAAGCGCCCTCGGCAAGAACCCGGTCGCGATCGTCATTCCCTGCCACCGCGTGGTCGCCTCCAGCGGCGTCGGCGGCTACACCGGGGGGTTGGACGTCAAGCGAACGTTGATGGAGATCGAGGGGATCGATGTGGAGGAGGTTTCATGAACGGGGAGCTCTTGAGCGTCACCGACCACGAATGCCGAGGATGCCATGCCGCGATCGAGCGCGAGCTCATCGCCATCCATCCGGCAAGCGATGTCTGCCTCGATTGCATGGCCCCGAACGAGCGGAAGAGGCTCCAGGACGAGCTCAATCAAGTGCAGGTGCTGGACCGGGCACAGCTCACCGAGCCGCCGCGGCTGTCGGGCTGGGAGGTGGGGCTTCACTACCGTCCCTCTCGCATCCTGAGCGGGGACTTCTACGACGTGCGGAGAGACGACGAAGGGCGGCGGCTGAGCCTCCTCGTCGGCGACGTCATGGGGAAGGGGATTCCGGCGGCGCTCCTGCGCACGGGACTTCAAGGCGCGCTCCGCGCGCTCGCGTCCGAGGTTGACTCCCCGCTCCGAGTGCTCGAGAAAGCGAACCGCTACTTCCTCTCGTCCGCTTCGCCCGGGCGGCTCGCGTCCGTCTTCTACGGAACGCTCGACCTCGAAGACGGAACGCTTCGCTACGCGAACGCCGGACACCTTCCGCCTCTCGTCCGCAAGCGAGACGGATCGTGGCGCGCGCTCGAGGCCACGGGGATGGTGCTGGGTGCGATGGACCGCGTGGCGTACGGGGAGAGGTCGGTGCCCATCGAGCGCGGGGATCTCTTCGTGCTCTACTCCGACGGGATCACCGAGGCGGAGAACGGTTCCGGGGAGTTCTTCGAGGCGCTGCGGATGACGTCCGTCATCGACGGATATCTCGGCTCCCCGGTGCAGGCGGCGGCCTCGGCCATCGCCGACGAGCTCTCCCGTTTCGCACCGGGTGATCCGAGTGACGACCGGACGCTGGTGCTGGTGAGGAGAGGGTGATGCGAGAGATCGATCGGATCGCGAAGCAGCTCGAGAGGACGTACTCCGGAGACGCGTGGCACGGCCCGTCTCTCCGGAAAGTTCTCGAGGGAATCGGGGAGTCGGAGGCGAAGGCCCGCCCGATTCCCGATGCCCACTCCATCGCCGAGATCGCCGCCGTCCTCGCGTGGCGGGAGGAGGCCGTGCGCAGGCTCGCGGGAAAGGGCGGTGACGTGCCCGTGCGGGGAGACTGGCCCGAGGCGCTCGGGTGGACGGAGCTCCTCGACGCGCTCGATCGATCTCAGAATGCGCTCACCGAGAAGGTTTTCGAGCTCGACGAGGCGATCCTCGAAGAGAAAGTCGAGGGCCGGCGCGAGTCCCACTACGTCCTTCTGCAGGGCATCATCCACCACGACCTGTATCACGCGGGACAGATCGCGATCCTGAAGAAAGTTTTGTCAGGCCCTAGCCCGAAGGACGCCTAAGATTCTTTTCGACGTCAGAGCGGTTCGCGGCTTCGGCGACCCTCCGTCCCAGGGAGAGCGTACAAAATCCGCAATTCAGTTGCGGATTTTAGCGCAATTCCGCAATAATGGTGCCGTGTTCCGCCGGTTTCTCGACCTCGGAAGGCTTCTTGCCCAGCGCTCGCTCTTTCTCTTCGGTCCGCGTCAGACGGGGAAAAGTACCCTCGTTCGCGCCACATTTCCCGACGCTCGTTACTTCGACCTGCTGGAGGCGGACACCTTTCGCGAACTGAGCGCGCGGCCCGAATACATGAGACAGACGCTCCCCGAGAACGCCCGGGTCGTGGTCATCGACGAGGTGCAGAAGCTTCCACCGCTTCTCGACGAGGTCCACCTTCTCATCGAGCGGAACAAACGGCTGCGCTTCGTGCTTACCGGCAGCAGCGCGCGAAAGCTCAAGCGGGGAGGTGCCAACCTCCTCGCGGGGCGGGCGAGGATTGCCCGGCTCCATCCCCTCGCGGTCTGCGAACTTCCCGCCGGCCGGCACATGGACCGAATCAATCGCGGCGGCTTGCCGTCGATTCTTGACTCCGCGGAGTACCAGGCGGACCTGCGCGACTACGTCGGCACCTACCTGAAAGAGGAGATCCAGGCGGAAGGACTGACCCGGTCGATCGGGAACTTCAGCCGCTTTCTCGAGGTGGCGGGCCTCACCAACGGCGAGCAGATCAACTTCACCTCGGTTGCCTCGGACGTGGGCTTGTCACCCAACACCGTGCGCGAGTACTACCAAATCCTGGAAGACACGCTCGTCGGGCATCTGCTGCCTCCTTTCCAGGGCACGGCCAAGCGCAAGCCCGTCGCCACGTCGAAGTTCTACCTCTTCGACGTCGGGGTCGCGAACAGTCTGAGGCGCGCGGGGTTTATCGAGAGAGGCTCGGACACCTACGGCCGCGCGCTCGAGCATCTGGTGTTCCTCGAGCTCAGAACGTATCTCGACTACACGCGCTCGGACGAGCCGCTCACCTTCTGGAGAAGTCTTACGAAGTTCGAAGTGGACTTTCTGATCCACGACCGGGTAGCCATCGAAGTCAAGGGGAAATCGCGCGTCCTGCCGCGCAACTACCGGGGCATCCTCGCTCTCGGAGAGGAGCTCGGCCTGGAGCGGCGGATCGTCGTTTGCGAAGAGGCCCATCGACGGCGGGACGATCGCGGCGTCGAGATCCTCCCGGTCGAGACGTTCTTCAGGGACTTGTGGGAGGGGAAGATCGTCTGAGTACGGATCGAGCTCGTCCCAATACATCAACCGCCACGTCGGCATAGCTCGGGTTTCCCGCGATCGCCCGCCGGCATGCGCGTTCCGCGGCTTCGACCTCCGACTCCCATCAGGACATCGAGCGGTCTCTTTCGCGCGCAGGGTGGACGCTGCGGCGCCGAGGGCGGCGACGCCGAGGAAGCTTCGTCGGTCGATTCGGGTGGTCATGAAAAGGAGTATATAGTTCCTCCCATGCGAAATGCGTTCGTTCTCCCGCTTCTGCTCGTCGCGGTACCTGGGCTCTCCCAGGAAGTCGATTGGAAGGCGACCGCCGATGAAGCTGCGCGGACCCTGAGCCGCTATATTCAGTTCAATACCACCGTTCCCCCCGGCGACGTCACCGAGGCGGCGGCGTTCCTCCAGGGAATCCTGGAGCGCGAGGGGCTCGAAGTCGAGCGGTACGAGGCGGCGCCGGGGAAGATCACGATCCTCTCGCGCCTGAAGGCATCCGGGACTCCGGTCGGGAAGCCCATCCTTCTCCTCCATCACATGGACGTCGTACCCGCGGACGCGAGCCGGTGGGGAGGTATCGATCCCTTCGGCGGAGTGGTGAAGGACGGCCACATCTGGGGGCGGGGGGCGATGGACATGAAGGGGACGGGAACCCTTCAGCTCTACGCCTTCCTCACCCTCGCGCGGCAGAAGGCGCCCCTCGAGCGCGACGTGATCCTCATGGCGGTTCCCGACGAGGAGATCGGCGGCGCTGACGGGGCGCGCTTCATGCTCCAGAACCACCACGACAAGCTCGATCCCGAGTACGTGCTGGACGAGGGCGGCTTCGGAACGCGGGAGGTCTACGTCGACGGCCGCCTCGTGTTCGGCATCTCCGTCGCGGAGAAGCAGATCGTCTGGATGGAAGCCACCGCGGAAGGGGTCGCCGGCCACGGCTCGCAGCCGAACGACCAGAACCCGAACGACAAGCTGGTGAGGGCCCTCGCGCGTCTGTTCGCGGAGCCGTTTCCCGCGGCGTCGAATCCCGTGCTCGAGACGCTTCGCTCGGAGCTCGGCTCTCTCGAGACCAACAAGTTCACGAACGCCATCCAGAACACGACCATCTCTCTCACCAGCCTGCGCTCGGGAGTGGGCGACCCTCCCAAGATGAACGTGATCCCCTCGATCGCGAAAGCGACCCTCGATTCCCGACTCCTTCCCGGGACGGACTCCGCGGAGTTCGTGTCGGAGGTGAGAGCCCGGCTGGGAGAGGAGATTGCGGTCAACGTCGTCTACAAATCGGATGAGTCCGTCGTGACCCCCCAGGACACCGACATGTTCCGGGCCATCGCCGACGCGATCCGCCGGTACCATCCGGGGGCGACGGTCGTGCCGACCCCCATCCCCTACGGCACGGATTCGAACGCGTTCCGCCACCGGGGAGCGAAGAGCTACGGGATCCTTCCCATCGTGCTCTCGTCCGCGATCGTCTCCTCGATGCACAGCGACGCCGAGAGAATCCCTTTGGATCAGCTCGAGAACGGGGTCCGGGTCTTCTATGACGCGTTGCGTGAAGTGGCGGGAAAGTAGTGGATGGTCACTGGATCTGGAACGAGAGGTGGCGGTGTCCTCGCCTGATCCGGTAGGTCGCGAAATCGTCGCGGTCGAACGTGAAGATTCGTCGCGTCGGGATCGTTTCGGCCGCCACGACGAGGGAGGCATCGGTGAAGTCCATCGGGCGATCCGCATAGCGTTTCATGAGCTCGAAGGCGCGATCGATCCCGGGAGCGGTGAAGAGCCAAACGGAAAGACCGCGACCCGAGACGAAGGCGCGCAGTTGGCGCGCACACATCGAACCCGTTTTGTAGTACCCTCTCCCCCTCTTTCGCCGTCTTTTTCGATTCAGGAGCGGAACTCATGAAGAACCCCGTGAACGTCACGGTCAACGGCCGCGAGACCTCCCACGACGTCGAGCCGCGGCTCCTGCTGGTGCACTACCTGCGGGACGTCCTGGGACTGACCGGAACCAACGTCGGCTGCGACACGAGCCAGTGCGGCTCCTGCACCGTCATCGTGGACCGCCAGGCGGTGAAGTCCTGCACCATCCTCGCCGTGCAGGCGGACGGAAGCGAGGTCACGACCATCGAGGGCCTGGCGAAGAACGGCGCTCTCCACCCCATCCAGCAGGCGTTCTGGGACCATCACGGCTTGCAGTGCGGCTTCTGCACCCCCGGCATGATCATGACCGCAACGGAAATTCTGAAGAAGAACCCGAAGGCCACCGAGCACGACGTGCGCCACGGTCTCGAGGGAAACATCTGCCGCTGCACCGGCTACGAGAACATCGTGAAGGCGATCGTGGCCGCGGGGGCGGTCAAAGAAGCCAAGGGCGACAAGAAAAAGAAGGGGGCGTGATGCGATACGTCGGCCAGAGCATCAAGCGCGTCGAGGATCCCCGCTTCATCCAGGGAAAGGGAGGCTACGTCGCGAACCTTCATATCCCGGGGATGGTGTACCTCGCCGTCAAGCGAAGCCCGTACGGCCACGCGAAGATCAAGAAGATCGACGCCAAGAAGGCCAACGCTCTTCCCGGCGTCGTCGCCGTGTTCACGGGGCAGGACCTCGTGGACGGCGGCTGCGGAGCCCTCCCTTGCGGCTGGAACGTGCCCGATCTCAAGACTCCCAAGCGCTACGCGCTCACCATCGACAAGGCCCGCCATGTAGGCGACGGCGTCGCGGTCGTTGCCGCGGAGAGCCCCTACATCGCTTCGGACGCTCTCGACCTCATCGAGGTCACCTACGAGCCTCTGACCTCGACGATCGATGCCCGCGGCGCGACGGAAAAGGGTGCGCCCCTGGTCCATGACGAGATAGCGGGGAACACGAGCTACTTCTGGGCGCTCGGTGACAAGGACGGATGCGAGAAGGCGTTCGCTTCGGCCCACAAGGTCGTCGAGCTCGAGCTCGTGAACCAGCGCCTGATCCCGAACGCGATGGAGCCGCGCGCCTGCGTCGCGCAGTGGAACGCTCCCACCGGGGAAATGACGCTCTGGACCACGAGCCAGAATCCTCAACCCATCCGGCTCCTCCTTTCCGCGTTCACCCTCGGAATTCCCGAGAACCGCCTTCGCGTGATTTCCCCCGACGTCGGGGGCGGCTTCGGAAGCAAGATCTTCCACTATCCCGAAGAGATCATCACGCCCTGGGTCGCGCGGGCGTTGAACCGCCCCGCGAAGTGGGTGGCGACGCGTTCGGAAGCATCCGTCACCGATTCCCAGGGGCGCGACCACGTCACCGTGGCGAAGCTCGCCCTCGACAGGAACGGGGTCTTCACCGGACTCCACGTGCAAACGTGGGCCAACATGGGGGCCTACCTCTCCACGTTCGCGCCCCTGATTCCCACGGCGCTCTACGTCACTCTCTTCGCCGGCCTCTACCGGATGAAGGGGGTCTGGGGTGAGGTCTGGGGCACTCTCAGCAACACCGTTCCCGTCGATGCTTATCGGGGCGCGGGAAGGCCCGAGGCCTCCTACATGCTCGAAACGCTCATCGATCTCGCGGCGCGCGAGCTCGCCGTGGATCCCGTGGAGCTCCGCCGGAAGAACTTCATTCGCAAAAACGAGTTTCCCTATCAGACTCCGGTTGCCATGACCTATGACAGCGGCGACTATGATGCCCTCTTCGCGAAGGCGACGTCTCTCGCCGACTACGGCAAGATGCGCAAGGACCAGGACAAGGCCCGGAAGGAGGGAAGGCTGGTCGGGATTGGCGTTTCGGGCTGTATCGAGGCGAGCGGCCCCGCGCCCTCCGCGGTCGCGGGCTCGCTGGGCTCGGCCGTCGGGCTCTGGGAAAGCGGAGTCCTCCGGGTCCACCCGACGGGGAAAGTCACGGCGCTCACCGGCTCCCACGCGCACGGTCAGGGGCACGAGACGACGTTCGCCCAGGTGGTGGCGGACGAGCTCGGAATCGACATGAAGGACGTCGAGGTGGTGCACGGCGACACCGGGCGAGTTCCCTTCGGGATGGGGACCTACGGAAGCCGCAGCGCTGCCGTCGGGGGGAGCGCTCTCGTGAGGAGCGCCCAGAAGATCCGGGCGAAGCTCATCAAGATCGCGGCCCACCAGCTCGAGGCCGCAGAAGCCGATATGGTCTACGACCAGGCGACGGGGAAGGTGTACGTGAAGGGCTCGCCCGACAAGGCGAAGGGGTTCGGAGAGCTCGCGTTCGCCGCCTACACGGCGCACAACCTCCCCGCGGGAATGGAGCCGGGGCTCGAGGAGTCCGCCTGGTACGACCCTGCGAACTTCACGTTCCCCAACAGCGCCCACATCGCGCAGGTGGAGATCGACCCCGAGACGGGGGAGGTCAAGCTCCAGCGATACATCGCCGTCGACGACGTGGGCAAGGTCATCAATCCCCTGATCGTGGAAGGCCAGATCATGGGCGGGATCGCGCAGGGTGTGGGCCAGGCTCTCTGGGAGCAGGGGGTGTACGACGAGAGCGGGCAGCTCTTGACGGGCTCGCTCATGGAGTACGCGTTGCCGCGGGCCGAGTCCTTTCCGAAGTTCGAGCTTTCGCGGATCGAGACTCCGTCGCCGCACAACCCGCTGGGGGTGAAGGGCGCCGGCGAGATGGGCACCATCGCGGCCACCGTCACCGTGACCAACGCGGTCATGGACGCCCTCGCTCCTCTCGGCATACGGCACCTCGCGATGCCCCTGACGCCGGAGAGGATCTGGAAGGCGATGACTGAGGTAGGGAAGGAAAAGAAACCAGGCTCCGATATCCAGTACTTCGGGGAGAAGTAAAGATGTATCCTGCGAGCTTCGACTACTACCGACCGAAGAACCTGAAAGACGCGGTCAGCCTTCTCAAGAAGAAGAAGGACGCCAAGCTCCTCGCCGGAGGGCACAGCCTTCTGCCGGCGATGAAGCTTCGAGTGAGCGCACCCGCGGTCCTCATCGATATCGGCCGGGTGAAGGGCCTTTCGGGGATCAAGGCGGGGAAATCCTCGGTCAAGATCGGCGCGCTCACCACCCATGCGGAGGTTGCGGAGTCTCGCGCCGTCGCGAAGAACTGCCCGCTCCTGGCGGAAGCAGCGGCCCAGATCGGCGACCTGCAGGTGAGAAACCGCGGAACCATCGGAGGCAGCCTCGCCCACGCCGATCCAGCGGCCGATTACCCCACGGTCATCGTGGCCCTCGACGCCGACATCACGGCGACGGGCGGCAAGGGCTCCCGTCGGATTCCAGCCCGGAAGTTCTTCACCGACCTGTTCACGACCGCGCTCAAGGGCTCCGAGATCCTGACCGAGGTCAGCGTCCCCGTCGCGAGGAAGGGCGAAGGGGCCGCGTACCTCAAGCATCGGCACCCCGCCTCGAGCTACGCCGTCGTGGGAGTCGCCGCCATCGTGTCTCTCAAGAACGATCACATCAAGAACGCGCGGCTCGTGGTGGGCGGTGTCACTCCGAATCCACTGGTGGTGGGGAAGGTCCAGGAGATTGTCGCGGGCCAGAAGCCGAGCGCGAAGCTCTTCGTCGAGGCGGCCGCGGCCGTCGCGGACGCAATCGAGAACCCGCTCGGCGATCTGTACGCCTCCGGAGAATACCGGACCCATCTCGCAACCGTCCTGGCGCGGCGGGCGCTCCAGGAGGCGGTGGCCCGCGCCAAGAAACAGAAGTAGCTTGCGAATTCGTTCCATCGAGGAGCTCCAGTCGCTCCTTCGGGAAAAACTCTACGTCGCCGATCGCGGACTCGCGACCTCGATCTATCTCGCGCTGAAGCTCGAGAGGCCGCTCTTCGTCGAGGGCGAGGCCGGCGTCGGGAAGACGGAGATCGCAAAGGTCGTGGCCGAGATTCTGGACGCCGAGCTCATCCGCCTCCAGTGCTACGAAGGCATCGACGCGAGCCAGGCGGTGTACGAGTGGAGCTACACCCGCCAGATGATGCACATCCGGCTCGCCGAGAGCCGCAAGGAGAAGCTCGAGGAGAAGGAGCTCTTCGGCCCCGAGTTCCTCCTCGAGCGTCCGCTCCTGAAGGCGATCGACCCCAAGGTCGATTCGAAGCGCGTGCTCCTCATCGACGAGATCGATCGGAGCGACGAGGAATTCGAGGCGTTCCTCCTCGAGCTCCTCTCCGATTTCCAGATCACCATCCCCGAGATCGGGACCATCCGCGCGAGTGACAAGCCTTTCGTCGTCATTACCTCGAACCGCACCCGGGAGGTCCATGACGCCCTGAAGCGGCGATGCCTCTATTTCTGGATCGACTACCCCACGTTCCAGAAGGAGCTCGAGATCGTGAGGGCCAAGCTTCCTGAGGCCTCGGAGAAGCTTTCGAGCCAGGTGACGCGGTTCGTCCAGGAGCTCCGGCGCATGGAGCTCTACAAGATCCCCGGGGTGGCGGAGACCCTCGACTGGACGCGGGCGCTCGTGGCCCTCGACAAGGACGCTCTCGACGAGAGCGTCGTCGAGGACACTCTGGGGGCGCTCCTCAAGTACCGCGACGACGTCGACAAGGTGCGCGGAGAGAGGGCGAAGGCGATCCTCGCGCACGTCGCCGCCGGGGTCTAACGCCCATGGCGTCCACCTCCCCGGAGGGCGGCCAGCTCCTTCGGAACCTGATCCTCTTCGGGAGGGTGCTCCGCGGGCTTGGCCTCGACGTGAACCCCGGCCGGATGATCGATCTGGTCCTTGCGCTCCAGCACGTAGAAGTCGGACTCAAGTCCGACTTCTACCACTCCGCCCGCGCCCTTCTCGTTCACGAGCGTGACGACGTCGCCCTCTTCGACGCCGCCTTCGAGATGTTCTGGCAGACTCCACTTGGAGAGTGGAGGCTCCTCGAGATCAAAGGCCGCCGGATTCGTCGCGGCGCGGAGAAGCCTCTCGTCGCTCCGCCCGCTCTTCCGGGCGAGCCGGGGCGGCAGCCACTCCCAGAGGACGCGCAAGAGAGGACCGTGCTCGAGGTCAGGAAGACCTACAGCGAGCGCGAGATTCTGAGGAAGCGCGACTTCGCGAGCTTGACCGAAGCCGAAGTCGAGGAAGTACGGCGGATGATGGATGAGCTGGTTTGGACCCTGGGCGAGAAGATCACCCGGCGACAGCGGCGCGGTGGCAGGCGCCGCCTCGATCTTTCGCGCACGCTGCGAAGGAGCCTTCGCCACGGAGGTGAGCTCCTCGAGTTTGCCCACCGGGAGCCGCGGCGGAAGCCGAGGCCCCTCGTCGTGATCTGCGACATCAGCGGCTCGATGGAACGCTACACGAGGCTTCTCCTTCACTTCGTTTACGGCCTCACCCAGGGACTCGGTCAGAGGGTCGAGGCCTTTGCCTTCGGGACGCGGCTCACGCGTTTGAGCCGTCACCTTCGCGAGCGGGATATCGAACGGGCGCTCTCCGGGGTCTCGGCTGCCGTTCTCGACTGGGCCGGCGGAACGCGCATCGGAGAGTCGCTCAAGACTTTCAACTACGACTGGGCCCGGCGGGTCCTGGGAGGAGGGGCTGTCGCGCTCGTCATCAGCGACGGCTGGGATCGGGGTGAGCCGGAGTTACTCGCGAAGGAGATGGATCGCCTGCGGCGAAGCTGCCACCGCCTCGTCTGGCTGAACCCGCTCCTCGGCTCACCGGAGTACGAGCCTCTCACGCGCGGCATGCAGGCGGCGCTGCCGTTCGTCGATGACTTCCTCCCGGTGCACAACCTCGCGAGCCTGGAGGGCCTCGCCCGACATCTCGAGAAACTCGAGCGCAGGTAGCTTCGGAGCAGAGCGCAGTCGCACGCACTTCGCAGGCGGCACGACGCGGTAGGCGGGAAAAAGCTCGCAGCGCGTCAGAGCCCTCTTGGTATGGCGCTCGGCGCGCCCGAGTACGCCCTCACCACCGCCACCGGATCCCCCGCTCATGGGGTCCCGGCCAACATCGTGAGATGCATTGGTGTCCTCGATGGAGGTGGGTCCTCGATGGAGGTGGGGCACGGTATAATCACGACCGAAGGTCCTGAGGTGTGAAACCTTGCTAGGCCCCAATTTGCTCCTGACACGAATCGAGAGGGCGGGACTTTGGGCCTACTTTCACAAAGACTGGCTGCTCCAGCTCCGCAGCTTGATTCGACCCCAACTTCCCCCGGAGTACCGTATCTTCGTCGAGTCCGAAGCCATTCTGATTGCACCTGGTAAGACCGCCGTAACCGCGACGGTCCTCCCCGACGTCGCGGTCGCCCGGCGACAGCCGGCGGCGGGCCCGACTCCCGCCCGCGGGAGGATGGCAGCGACGGCTGCGCTGATCGAAGTCGAGGAGGAGTGCGAGACGTTCACCAAGTACTGGCTTCTGATCCGTCGGGCACCCGAGAACTTGGTCGTGGCCTCCTTGGAAATTCTTTCGCCCTCGAACAAGGGTCTTGGAAACAGATTCGACCAGGATCAGCATCTACGAAAACGAGACTCTCTCCTCGATGCGGGTGTCAGCGTCATGGAAATCGATGCCCTCCTGCAAGGAAAGAGGGTGCTTCCCGCCGCACTGTCGGATTTGGTCAGGTTCGAGCGAAGCGCCTGGACGGCGTTCTACGCGGACGGTCGTCGAAAGTTCCGGGGTTGGGGATGGAACGAGCCGGACCCCGTGCCCATCGTGACGTGGCTGGTGGAGGGGGAGCTGGAAGTGCTCGTGGACCTGCCGCAGGCGCTCGAACAAGCGCGCGAGTTCAACCGATGGGACTCACTCGTGGACGCGTCGTAGCCCTCGTTCCCGGATTCTCTCGACTCTCCTGGCGGGCGAGGGAAACGGTTCCATCCGGTCCTTATTCCTGCTTCAGGAGCGACAACGGATCCGCACGTCCGGCGCGCCGGGCGGGGACGTACGTCGCCGCGAGGCTCGCGAACGCCAGGAGAACCATCGTCCCGAGGAGCGTTGGAATGTCGAAAGGTGCCACTCCGTAGAGAAACGCTCCGAGCCAACGCGAAAGGCCGAACGCCCCGATGGCTCCGGCGGTAATGCCCAGCAGGACGAGGCGGCCGCTCCGGTTGAAGACCAGGGCGCGAAGCCGCGCTGGTGTGGCGCCCAGGGCCGAGCGGATCCCGAGCTCGGGAAGACGGTAGGCCACGAACGCCGCGAAGACGCT
>Ga0187893_10008938_pt1 | contig 15610 bp, 16 predicted proteins | sample MA1701074metaG_FD_139574 | JGI IMG/M metagenome (GOLD analysis project Ga0187893, IMG submission 139574) | White microbial mat communities from a basaltic lava cave in the Kipuka Kanohina Cave System on the Island of Hawaii, USA - MA170107-4 metaG ... | reverse complement strand
CGGGCGACATCTTCCAGGAGTTCCCGGCGCTGCTGGCGTGGGGCGATCGCATGCAAGCCATGGGGCATGGTCGGCGCACCGAGATGACCCCCGCCGAGGCGCTGCGCATCGCTACGACGAGCGCGCCGGCGTCGGGATCGGGCGCCGACCCGCGCGAGCCGAACCGTTTGGCCACCGGCGCGCGCGTGGCCGTCGTCGCCGACGACTACGGATTCGATCCAGTCGCGGGCGAGCTGGTGACATCATCGGCGCACGAGATCGCCGTGCGCCGCACCGATCCGCAGCTCGGCGAGATCGTGGTGCATTTTCCCCGACTCGGCTTTCGGATCACTGCCCTGTCTCAATGAGCGAGATCACGCACCGTCGCGTTCATTCGAACGGCATCTCCATGCACGTCGCCGAGGCCGGGGAGGGGTTCCCCGTCCTCTTCTGCCACGGGTTTCCCGAGCTCTGGTACTCGTGGCGCCATCAGCTGCGCGCGCTGGCGGCCGCCGGCTTCCGCGCCATCGCGCCGGACCAGCGCGGCTACGGTGACACCGACGCGCCGCAGGCGGTGGAGGCGTACTCGATTCACCATCTGGTCGGCGATCTCACCGGCCTGCTCGACGCGCTGGCGATCGAGCGGGCGGTGGTGGTTGGACACGACTGGGGCGGTCTCGTCGCCTGGCAGATGGCGCAGCTCGCCGCGCATCGCGTCGCCGGCGTCGTCGGCGTGAACACGCCCTTCTTCCCGCGCGCGCCGATGCGGCCGACCGAGATGATGCGGGCGCTCACGCCGGACAGCTTCAACTACATTCTGTATTTTCAGACGCCCGGGGTCGCCGAGGCGGAGCTGGACAGCGACGTGCGGCGCACGTTGAACGGGTTCTACCAGGCGCCGAATCGCGAGCAGGTCGCCGCCGCGCTGGCGGCGGGCCCGGCGGCGCTCGGCCCCGCGACCGGCGGCCTGCTCGAGCGTCTTCCGGTGAGCCGCCACGGCGACTTTCTCAGCGACGAGGACTTCGAGGTATTCGCCGCGGCATTCGCGCGCACCGGCTTCCGCGGCGGCCTCAACTGGTATCGCAATCTGGACCGCAACTGGGAGACTACTGCGTATCTCGCCGGGGCGCCGGTCCAGGCCCCGGCCTTGATGATCACCGCCGAGCTCGACCCCGTGCTCCGTCCGGAGTTGGCCGCCGGGATGGAGCAGTGGGTGCCGAACCTACGCGCCACCCACCTGGTCGAGGACTGCGGTCACTGGACGCAGCAGGAGAAGCCGGCGGAAGTGAACCGGGAGCTGATCGCGTTTTTGCGGGAGAGTTTGTTGATCTGATCGTAGCCCCGGCCTCCGTGCCGGGCGGCGGCCCGCAGGGCCGCCAGAATGCGGCGTTGCGAGCCGTCCCGCGCCGGGCGCGCTCCGCGCGCCACCCGGCGCGGAGGCCGGGGCTACGGTAGGATCAACGCTCCTCTACGGCGCGAGGCACGGCATCCCCGAGCACACGTCGACCACGGCGCCGTCGGCCTTGAGGAACTCCGACTTCTGTTGGCGGGCGATCGGCGAGTTGCGCGGATCGGAGTGCGGGTCCTCTCCCATCCTGGGCGGGGTGTTCGCCGTCGGCGGCGTCGGGGCGCCGCTGTCCCAGACGATGAACGCCGAGCCGTCGAACGGATAGCTCGGAATCGCCGGGATGCCGAAGAACGGATCGACATCCGAATGGCGTCCGGATGCGATCGCGGGTTGGTGGATCGAAGCGCCGATCGTGCGCGCCTCGATCTCGGTGGCGACGTTCGCGACCTGATGGTCACCGAACGCCTCGTGCAGCAGCACCGTGTGCGTCGGCGTGTCGGGCAGCGGATCGTCGGTCATATGGTGGGCGTAGCCGTTCGGTTCCGAGCGGTCCCACAGCATCTGGATGAGCGCGAGCCCGAGCGGCCTTTGGAACTCGTTCGGGTAGGAGGGGTAGTACAACCCCGCGTAGAGATCGAAGTCGACGCTGCGGTTGAGCAGCAGCGAGTAGTTCATGCCCGGGACCCCGAGCACGCCGCGCCGGATGTCCTGTGAGATCGCGATGACCGTCCCGCCGAAAATCCCACCCTGGCTGTTGCCATCGTAGAAAACGGCGCTCGTATCGATCACCGGGTTCCCCTCGCTGTCCTGGAATGCGGCGTGGGAGATGAACCCATCGGCATGGATCATGAGCCGGGCCAGGTAGAGCTGATTCAGCATTGCCTGCTGCTGGCGATCGGGGAAGGAGGGAAACCTGCTGAGGTCCTGCAGGATGCCGATGGCGTTCTGGACGTCCTCGTCCGCCATTCCGATCCACTTCGTCGCGCAGAAGACGAAGTTGTGTTCGTTCGCCATCGACCTGACGTTGCCGCTGCTGACTTCGTCGTTCGACCCGAGCAACCCGTGTCCATAGAGCGACGCCCGTGCCGCGACGGCTTCAGCGGTGCCGGTGGCGAGCGCCGCCCGTGGAATGTTGCAGATGAACGAGGCGGTTTGGGCCCCGTCTTGATGGACCGGCAGACCGTCCGGTCCGAGCACGAGGCGGGCGGGCGCCTCCTCGCTGTCGACGTAGCGGTCGACCTCATAGGTACCGATCACGCGCCGGAAGATCCGATCATCGACGTCGTTCTGAACCTCCGTGACCGTGAACGACGGGGCGTCGTCGCCGAGCCGCGCGAAGGCATCGTCGCGCATGAACAGCAGGCGTTCGGTGTTGTTGCGCCGGCTCGCCACGGTGAAGTCCCAGGCGAGGTAGAGATCGCTGCGGTCGATGCCCGCCGCGGCGAGGGTCGTGAAGATCTCCTGCATGTGCGGATGGCGCGCCTCTTTGAAGGGCTGCTCAATGAAGTGCAGACCGTCACGGTAGGCGCGGAAGTCGGGGTTGGGCTCGATGAGCTCGTTGCTGGCGTCCTTGATCTGCCGCAGCGCAACGATGTAGCGCGTGCCCTCCGCCAGGTTGACCGCCGGACGGATGATCAACGCCCGCGACGCGTCCATCGTCGCGTTGGCGTCGAGCTCCACCCACATGGGGTGCTTCTGGAGTGTCGACGTGTTGATCAGCACGATCGGCGCGTCGGCGTCGAGCGACCGCTCGATGTCCGTGATCGGCGCGGCGCCGGTTGTGGCGAGATTGATGCCCGGCACATGGAGCATGATGCTCACCCCGGGGCTGAAGCCGTCGCTCAGGTTGTAGTCGCTCGGCTCGATCGGCGTCCCCCCGACATTGCGCGGCATGGTGGCGGTTGCGAAGTGGACGCGCCGGCCGGTGTCGGTGTTCGAATCAGGCACGGTGAGGTAGTCGCTGGGGAAGGGGAACATGCACTCGCTGGTGTCGAGGAAATCGCACGGACAGGTGCAGTCCGATTGACAGACCGCGCCCGTTCCGCAGGACGAACCGGGCGGATCGCACTGCTCGTTTTGGCCGCTGTTGCCCTCGATGGTGCCGTTGCCGCACCCGGGCGGGAACGTGGAGGTGGCCGTGGGTATGCTCGTGGCTGTGGGCGTCGGCGGGGCGACAGTCGCGGTCGCTGTCCCGGTTGGAGTGCCGGTGGCCGTGGCCGTCGCGGCGGGGTGAGTGCTGGTGACGGTGGCGGTCGCCGTCCCGACCGGCGTACCGGTTGCCGTACTCGTTGGGGTCGACGGCTGCGTGGTGCTCGTCGCAGTCGGCGTGGGCTCGTCCGGGCAACCATTCAGCGCGTTGTTCACACCCCTGATGAGCTGCGCGATGTCGACCTGCCCTTGGGCGTTCTGAAACGACGGGCAGGCACTGGGCGGCTGCAGGCCGAGCGCGATGTTCACCCCGAGGATCAGGTCGTTGATTCGCACCATCCCGGATGCGCCGCAGTCCCCGACGCACGTTTGCGCCGGCGCCGCGGGCGCAGCGACAAGACCCAACATGAGGGCACCTGGCAGCCAAGCAATCGTTCGCATCGATGAGCGTCCTTCTCGTTTCGTGGATTTCAGGAGATCGGCTGCGGTGGGCTTGCCGCCGCCCCCAATCGGCCGATCCTGACCGACATGGAGACCAGATGCCAGCGCCTGCGCCGGATTTGTCGGGTCTCTGCGTCTCCGCCTCCGCGGTGAAATCCCTCACACCTCGCGGCGGCGCTGGGTCAACGCCCACCACGCCAGGAAGGGCAGCGCGGCGTAGCCGACCAGGCCGTAGAAGCCATACACGACGTCGATCAGGCGGTTGATGCGCCGCATCCAGAGCTGGCCCAGGCGGGCCTGCGGCACGCCGGTCATGAACGGGCCCAGCAGCGTCAGGCCGACGTGAAAGGCGAAGAGGGCGGCCATGCCGATCGCCGCGGCGCGCAGGCGCCGTCGCCAGGTGAGCGTCGAGGTCGCGCCGATCAAGGCCAGGAACGGGATGAGCCCCGAGAACTGTTCGCGGGGCTGGAACGGTACGATCTCGCCGAGCTCGGCGGCCGGCGTGTCGCGAGTGCGGATGTACACGTCGACGCCGCCTTCCTTCGGGCGGATGTCGCTCACCCAGAAGCCCGTGGTCAGCCGCATCAGCGGGTTGGACACTGCGATCACCGCCCGGGCGTAGGCGTCGCCGAACCCGGCAAACGACCAGAGCGCGAACAGTCCGGCCGCCAGCGCGAAGAATCTAAGTAGAAAGCCGGCCGACGGTCGCACGGCGCACCTGTTCGGTCCAGATGGACGCAAGAAAGGCCAACAGCGCGATGAACAGCCCTTGGAAGAAATACTCGTGAAAGTAGGCGAACCACCCCGGATACTTGCTGGCGATCAGGGTGAGCAGGATCAGCCGCGCAATGTTGATGGTCATCAGCGTGGTGATGCCGATGGCGATGCCGGAGACGCGGTGCCACCACGGCGCCGGATAGGCGAGCACGAAGGTCGCGTACACCAACAGCACGAACACGCCGGTGCACTCGTGGTTGATCTCCAGCGCGGCGTGTCGGGCTTTGATGATCGAGCCGGTCACCTCCGCGTCGCTGCCGAGCAGGTTGGCGCCGACCCCGACGGCCGACGCCATCGCCTCCTGCAGAGGGACCATGCGCCGGTGCAGCCCGCCGAGCGAGAAGAGCAGGCTGGAGAGAAAGAGGTAGAGCAGCAGGCGGACCACGAACCCCGAGAACGTCGGCGGGCGCTCGGGCGGGGGAGACGCCTGTCGCTCGGGACCGGGCCGGGATGCCATGACGGGGGCGCACTGTATGCGGATTCACCACAAAGACACAAAGGCACGAAGAACGGAGAACGCAGAGACGCCGCGACGTGAGCCGGCCCTTTGTGCCTTTGTGTCTTTGTGGTGAACCCTGCACCAATGCAGTTGCAATGGGCGGGGCGGCGCTTCTATCGTCACCACGCCGTGGAGACGCGTGCCACACCTCGCCGTTGCCCGATCTGCCGCGCCCTGGTGCGCTGGGAAGGCAATCCGCACCGGCCTTTCTGCTCGGAGCGTTGCCGCATGGTGGACCTGGGGTACTGGGCGGCGGAGCAATACCGGGTCGGCGGCGAAGCGATCAGCGAGGACGACGACAGCGACGGCGGCCACTCGCAGTAGGATCGGAGAAACAGCAGCAGGTTCGATGTCCATCCATCCCACCGCCATCGTCGACCGGCGCGCCGAGATCGATCCGAGCGCCGACATCGGGCCGTTTGTCGTCATCGAGGGGCCGGTGGTGGTCGGTCCCCGAACACGCGTCCTGTCGCACGCCGTCCTCAACGGGCAGACCACCATCGGCCGGGACAACGTCATTCACATGGGAGCGATCGTGGGCCACGTGCCGATGGACTTCGGTTACACTGACGCGCCGACCGGTCTGCGCATCGGCGACCGCAATGTCATCCGCGAGCACGCCGAGCTGCACCGCGCCACCTCTCTCGAGCGCCCGACCACGCTCGGCGACGACAACTTCCTCTTCGCCCGCGCCCACGTCGCGCACGATTGCCAGCTCGCCAACGGCATCTTGCTGGCCAGCGGCGCGATGCTGGCGGGCCACGTCCAGGTCGACGACCGCGCCTACATCTCGGGCAACTGCGTCGTGCACCAGTTCGTCCGCATCGGACGGCTCGCCCTGCTGCGCGGCCTCTCGCGCACCAGCCGCGATGTGCCTCCCTTCTGCATCATGGATGGCACCCACACGGTGCGCGGGGTGAACCGCGTCGGCCTGCGGCGCGCCGGGTTGCGGACCGAACAGATCCGCGCGGTCCAGCGCGCCTTCGCGACGCTCTTTCGAACCCGTCGCCATTTGCGCCAGGCGCTCGCCGAGGTCGAGGCGGGTGCGGTCACGCCCGAGGTCGCACACCTGATCGCCTTCATCCGCGCCTCGACGCGCGGCGTCTGCATGGGGCCGCGTCGCACCGCGGACGGAGGGTCTGAAGACCACGGGTCTGAAGACCACGGATGAACACAGATGAACACAGAGCCTCACCCCCCACCCAACCGATGACACAGAGATGAACCGGGGGGGCGGGATCTGTGTTCTCGGCGGGGCGGGAGGTTGGGCTCGGTGTCCATCTGTGGTCTTCAGACCGGCCCATCGGGCCAACCAACTTGCCGCACCCCGGTGAATCCTCTACGGTCGGGGGCGTCCCGCATGAACCGCTACTACAAGTTCGGGGTCGGCGCCTGCCTGCTGGTGACGGCCATCGGCTACCTCATGTACGCGGGGTTGCAGCAGTCCTCGACGTACTACTTCACCATCGATGAGTTCCTGCCGCGCCGCCAGGACCTGGCCGGCCAGGGCGTGCGCGTGGCGGGGCGGGTCGCTCCGGGATCGCTCGAGAAGCGTACCTCCTCGGCCGGAACCGCGATGCGGTTCGCCATCGGTGACTTCAAGGGGCCCGAGGAGGTCCAGGGTGAGACGATGCCGGTGGCGTTCACGGGCATCGTGCCCGACATGTTCGCCGAAGGGCGCGACGTGATCATCGAGGGCCGCTTCGTCGACGGCACACTGCAGGCACAGCAGATCATGACCAGCTGCCCGTCGAAGTACGAGCCCAAGCCCGGCGAGCCCGAGGCCGCCGGGGCACGGGCGTCCAACTGAGACACGAGCGCGGGCGATGATCGAGCTCGGGCCGCTGGCCATCCATCTGGCCTTCGTGCTGTCGATCTACGCCGTGGTGATCGCCCTGCTCGGCGCCTGGCTGGGCCGTCGCGACTTCGTCGCCAGCGCCGAGCACGCGGTGCTCGCGGTGTGGGGCGCCGTGCTCGTCGCCGTCGCCGCGCTGCTGCACGCGCTGGTCATCCACGACTTCCGCATCGAGTACGTCGCCGGCTACAGCAGCAGCACCTTGCCGCTCTACTACACGGTCGCCGCGCTGTGGGGCGGCCAGAAGGGCTCGCTGCTCTGGTGGCTGCTCATCCTCACCTCGTTCAGCGCCGTGGTGGTGCTGCAGAACCGCCAGAAGAACCGCGACCTCATGCCCTACGTCATGGCCGTGCTGATGTCGGTGGCGGTGTTCTTCGCCGCGCTGTTGGTGTTCATCACCCCGCCGTTCGAGCTGCTGGCGGTCCCGGCGAAGGAGGGGCGCGATCTCAATCCGCTCCTGCAGAACTACTGGATGACCATCCACCCGCCGTCGCTGTACCTGGGCTTCGTCGGGATGTCGGTGCCGTTTGCGTTCGCCATCGCGGCGCTGGCCAGCGGCAAGCTCGGCGACGTGTGGATCCGCACGACGCGGCGCTGGACGCTGTTCGCCTGGTTCTTCCTGAGCCTCGGCAACCTGTTCGGCGCGCTCTGGGCGTATGAGGTGCTCGGGTGGGGTGGGTACTGGGCGTGGGATCCGGTGGAGAACGCCGCCTTCATGCCGTGGTTGACCGGTACGGCGTTCCTGCACTCGGTGATGATCCAGGAAAAGAAGAACATGCTGAAGGTGTGGAACATGGTGCTGGTGATCCTCACCTTCTCGCTGACCATCTTCGGCACCTTCCTCACCCGCAGCGGCGTCATCTCGTCGGTGCACTCGTTCACCCAGTCCGGCCTCGGGCCCTTCTTTCTCGCCTTCCTCGGCGTCATTCTGGCGGTCTCGATCGCGCTCCTGGTCTGGCGTCTGCCGATGCTGCGCAGCGAGAACGAGCTCGACTCGTTGCTCTCGCGCGAGTCGGCGTTCCTGTTCAACAACCTGATCCTAGTCGGCATCGCCTTCGCCGTTTTCTGGGGCACGGTGTTCCCCGTCATCTCCGAGTGGGTGCGCGGGGTGAAGATCACCGTCGGCCCGCCGTTCTTCAACAAGGTCAACGCGCCGCTCGGCATGGTATTGCTGTTTCTGATGGGTGTCGGGCCGATCATCGCCTGGCGGCGGGCGACCTGGCAGCATCTCAAGCGGGCGTTTCTCTGGCCGGTGCTCGCCGGGGTGGTCGGCGGCGCGGGGTGCTTCGCCGCCGGCGCGCGCTCGTACTGGGGGGTGGTGGCCTTCTCGTTGATCTTCTTCGTCCTGGGCACGATCGTGACCGAGTTCGTGCGCGGGGTGCGGGCGCGTCAGGCGATGGTCGGCGAGTCGGCGCCGGTCGCCTTGGCGCATCTGATCGGCAAGAACCGCCGCCGCTACGGCGGCTACATCATTCACCTCGGCGTCGTCATGATCTTCGTCGCCATCACCGGCACCGCGCTGTTCCGCGTGGAGAAGCAGGTGACGCTGAACCCGAGCGAGCAGTTCGACGTCGGCGGCTACACGCTGCGCTACAACGGCCTCGAAGAGCGCGACACGCCGCACGTGGCGTACCTGATGGCGAACGTCAGCGTGTTCGACGGCAGCCGGCAGGTCGATACGCTGAAGCCGGAGAAGCGGTTCTACAAGAAGCCCGAGCAGCCGACCACCGAGGTCGCGATCCGCTCGACGCTCGGCGCCGATCTCTACCTGGTGCTGGGCAGCTACGATGCGGAGACCAAGATGGCGACGATCCTCGCCTACCTGAATCCGCTGATCGGCTTTCTCTACTGGGGTGGGATCGTCTTGGCGGTCGGCACGTTCGTGGTCATGTGGCCGACCCCGGCCACTGCCCGCGAGCCCGCGTACGCCGCATCGCCGGCACGCGAAGAGAGCGCGCCTTCCTGATGCGGCTGGCGCCTGCGCTGCTGGCGGCCATGCTGTGCGCCACGGCGGCGCCGGCCGCCGGTCCGCCGCCCTCGTTCCAGCAGATCGAGGAATCGTTGACCTGCCAGTGCGGCTGCGGGTTGACGGTGCACTCCTGCAACCATCTGCACTGCCCGTCGGCACTGCCGCTACGACAGGAGATCCGCGAGCAAATGGCGCTCGGGCTCGATACGGAGCAGGTGCTGGCGCACTTCGAGGGGAAGTACGGCGAGAAGATTCTCTCCTCGCCGACCGCGCGCGGCTTCAACCTCGCCGCCTGGACGGTTCCGTTCCTCATCCTCGCGGTCGGCGGCGGGTTGGTGGTGCTCACGCTGCGCCGCTGGCGGCGCGCCGGCGAGCGGCCGGGCGTACGCGGCCCGGCGGCAGTGCCCACCGCCAGCGAGCTGGCGGCACACGAGCGCACGCTCGAGCGCGAGCTCGAGCGCTTCGACGGCTGAGCAGTGCCATGGTGACCGCGCTCAGCTGGCTGCTTGCTGCCGCCGCGCTCGTCTTCGTCGGCTGGCCGCTGGTGCGGGCGCGCGTCGGCGGCGCGGAGTCCGCGCCGGACGTCACCTCGCCGCTCGAGCGGCAGAAGCTCGATGCCTACGCGGCGATCAAGGAGGCCGAGCTCGATCGGCGCATGGGCAAGCTCTCCGACGACGACTTCTCGGCGCTCACCCAGCGCTACCGCCAGCAGGCGCTGGCCGCCATCGCCGCGCTCGAGCAGACCAAGCGAGCCGCCGCGGCGCGCCGCGGCCGCACCCCAACCCGCCTGCTCTACTGTCCGAGCTGCGGCGAAAAGCTCGCCGCCCGGGCGAACTTCTGCAGCAACTGCGGGAGAGCACTGCGGGAGACGGCGGCGTAGCCCCGCCGTCTCTGTTGCGGGCGCGGCTGCGCCGCGCCGTTGCGCGTGGCGGATATTGTACCTCCCGCCGACGCGCTAGCTGCCTGCGCTGGGCAGCTACGCCGACTGCTGCGACCCGGATGCTTCGTGAACGCGCAACGGCGCGGCGCAGCCGCGCCTCCAACGCGCAACGCGCGCCGTCAGGCGCGCTTTCCCCACCACTTCGGATACGGGCGCGCGTGCAGGTGATAGTGCTCGGGTATTTGCCGCATGTGATCGTCGAAAAACCACCCTTGCGGATACTTGACGTCGGCGACGCGGGTCAGCGCGGCTTCGAGCTCGGCGCGCTCGGCGTCGGTCGGGGTGCGACGGTGCTCCCCGAGGACCGCCATCGGCACGTCACACGAGTCGCAATCGAGCACCACGAACCGGAACGGCTGGTCGTACTCGGCATACCACGTCGTCGTGCGCCGCAGGTCACACAGCTCACAGGCGCGCATCGACACACGTGTTAGCACGCACGCGTAGCGTGCGCACGGTCGATCGAGGGGGCCGCGTTGTGCGCGGCCCCCTCAAGACATTTGAATGCGCGGCGCGGCAGCGTCGCGCCGACGATCACACCTTGGTGACGTTGGCGGCCTGCGGCCCCTTCTTGCCGTCGGTCACTTCGAACTCGACGCGCTGGCCTTCTTCCAAGCTGCGGAAGCCCTCGCCGGCGATGGCGCTGTAGTGCACGAACACGTCTTCGCCGTCGTCGCGCTTGATGAACCCGTACCCCTTTTCCGGGTTAAACCACTTCACCGTTCCCTGGGGCATGCGCTTCCTCCTTCTCCTGTTCTCGATCAATGGGAAGCTGCATGTCTGGAAAGGCGAGCGGTGGATCCACTTCCTCTGAGCCCGGCCGAGCCGGGTTTACCAGAACGTGTGCGGTTCTTCCCTGTATGACGGCCCCCTATACCCGATGTGAGGGCGGCTCGCAAAGAGAAAATGCCGGCCCGGGAGGCTCATCGCCACTGGGGCTTGAGCAGGACATCGGTGGGTCCGTGAAAGCACGGGTTGGTGTACTCCGCTTCGAAAGTTCCTTCCTCCCCGGGCTCGAGCGTCGCCGGCTCGACGTCGATGGTGTCCTGCAGGCACTCGGCCCCCTGCACGGGCTCGGTTACGACGACGGCGATGTGCACGTCGGACGCCGTACGGCCGCCCTCGTTTTTCACCCGACCGCGGATCACCTGTACCGTCGGGGCGACCGCGTCGGCACCCTGGTCAGTGACGGCCACGCGCGCCGGGCCGCTCGGCGGCGCCTCGGCGGCGGCGGGGGAGGCGGTGGTGTCGCCGCTCGCCGGGGCGGCGCTCTGGGCGGTGGGAACGGCGGTCGGCGGCGCGTCGGGCATCGTCTGGGACTCGAAGGCACCTTGCGGCGGCGGCGCGTCGGAGAAATGCACCGTGCCGCGTTCGTCGACCCAACGGTAGACCGTGTCCGCGAAGCTTGGGCTGGCGGCCAACAAGAGCGCGAGGCACGTCACCCTCCGCACACGTTGTCGCATGACGGTCGATGCTAGCGCGGGCAGAGACGAGGTCAACGCACTTTTGGCGTGCGGCAGCTTGCCACCGCTTTGGGGTGGGCGGGGGGCGTCGGTGAAATTCCGGAATCTCGCCATCCCATCCCCGCCCGCGCCAACGCGGCAGCAAGCTGCCGCACTCCAAATTACGCATCCAGCAGGGTGGCGAGGAGGCGGGTGACGGTGTTGTTGACCTCGAACTCGCGGCCGCCGGCCTCGTCCATGACGCCGTAGATCACCATCTGCTGCGCGATGCGGGTCATGATGACGGCGAAGCGGAAGCCGGCAAAGACCTGGTAGAAGTGCAGATGGCGGACGCGATGCCCGCTCAGCGCTTCGTAGCGGGCGACCGTTTCCTCGTAGCTCGGGAATCCCTCGAGGCGGGCAATTCCCAGCCCTTCGGAGTGGTGGCGGTCGAGAAAGATCGACCAGCCGAGGTCCATCTCCGGGCTGCCGAGCGTGACCATTTCCCAGTCGAGCACGGCCGCCGGCACACAGCCGTCGTAGATGATGTTGCCGATGCGTGCGTCGCCCCAGGACAGCACGGTCGGCTCGTCCACCGGCTGGTGGCGCTTGATCCACGCGAGCGCGGCTTCCGCGGTCGGCTGCGGGCGTCCGCGCGCCGCCCACTCGAGATAGCGCTCGTAGTAGGCGAGCTGCCAATCGAGCGGCGAGGCTCCGAGGGCGGGCTGCGCGAGAAAGCCGAAGCCCAGGGCGCGATAGTCGAGGCGGTGGATCTTCACCAACGTATCGACGCCGCCCCACCAGATCGCGGCGCGCTCGGCCGGTGTCGCCTCGGTCATCCAGCCACCAGCGTGATAGGGCGGTTGGTCGGTCGGCACGCGGCCGCGCACCTGGCCCATGACGTAGAACGCCCCGCCGAGCACGCTGCGGTCGGTGTCCTCGAGCCAGTACATGCGCGGCACGGGCACGTCGGTCGCAGCGAGCCTCTGCATGGTGCGGAACTGCAGACCGAGGTCGTACTCGGGGAACACCTTCTCGCCCATCGGCTCGATGCGCACCACCAGCGACTGGCGCCGCGGCCGTCCCGCCTCCGTGCACTCGAGGTCGAAGAGCAGCGTCTCGTTGGAGAAGCCCGACGACTGCGGTGCGACCAGATCGGTGATGCGCAGGTCGGTCGCATCGGGGAGCTGGCGTTGCAACCACGTCGTGAGACGGGCGCGATCGGCTTCCAGGTCGCGTTGCCACATCGTTGGCATGGCGGTCCGTCTAGTACGGTCCGTCCGCGCTGTGCAATGTTCGGCGCCGTTGCCTGTTGCCCGTTGTCAGTTGCCCGTTCTTCAGAGGCTTCCCGACAACGGACAACGGGCAACGGACAACGAAAAACGGAGGTTTTCATGGGTCGATTCGACGGCAAGGTGGCGATCGTGACGGGCGCGGCATCGGGCATCGGCGCGGCGACACTGCGGCGGCTGGCGGCGGATGGCGCCGCGGTGGTGTGCGCCGACATCAACGATGCCGGCGGCGCAGCCGTGGTGGCCGAGATCGCGGCGGCCGGCGGGCGCGCCGCCTTTCGGCACTGCGATGTCGGCGTGCTCGCTGAACTCGAGGCCACGGTGAGCTTTGCGGTCGAGCGCTTTGGCGGCCTCGATATCATGCACAACAACGCGATCTGGAGCGGCGGCGGCTGGGTAGCCGACATCGACCCGGAGATCTGGCAGCGCAGCCTCCAGGTCATGCTCACCGGCGTGTTTTACGGCTGCCGGGCGGCGTTGCCGGCCATGCTGCGACGCGGCGGCGGCGCGATCGTCAACACCGCCTCGATCGAAGCTTTCGGCGGCGAGATGATGGCGTCGCCGTATACGACCGCCAAAGCGGGGGTGGTGAATTTCACGCGCAACGTCGCGATCGAATATGCGCGCAAGGGCATCCGCGCCAACTCCATCTGCCCCGGCGTGGTCGAGACGCCGCTGGCCGAGATGATGCTCGCCTTTGCCCGTCGCACGCGCGCCGAACTCGCCGCGCTGGCCCCGCTCGGCCGCCTGCTTCGCCCGGAGGAGATCGCCAACGTGGTCGCCTTCCTCTGCAGCGACGACGCCTCCGCCATCACCGGCGCCGCCATCGTCGTCGACGGGGGGCTGACCGCCGCGCTCAACCTGTCGGGGCATCTTCCGTACGAGGGGTAGGGAGACGGGCAGGGTGGAAAGGCGCATGAAATTGATCAAGCTCCACCCGTGCCCGTGCCTGTGCCCGTGCCCGGATGAAATGGATCAGGCTCGACTCCCGCCCCGGGGTCCGCCGGATCAATCTGATCCGGGCACAGGCACGGGCACGAGGAGGAGCCCCGCGCTACCTAAACGAGCGTTCGTGTGGCAATGTCCCGCCCATTCACGCATCGGGGTCCGAAGCAATGACGATGAACATGGGCGACATGTGGGAGGCCGTGGCCGACGCGCTCGGCGACGAGGTGGCGCAGATCCACGGCGAGCGCAGCGAGACTTACCGCGAGTTCGAGCAGCGCAGCAGCCGGCTCGCCGGGGCGCTGCGCGCGCGCGGCGTCGGGCCGGGGGACAAGGTTGCGATGTACGTCTACAACGCGCCCGAGTACCTGGAGGCCTGCTTCGCCGCGTTCAAGCTGCGCGCCGTGCCGGTGAACGTGAACTACCGCTATCTGGCCGACGAGCTGCACTACCTGCTCGACAATGCCGACGCGGAGGCGCTGATCTACCACGGCGCGTTGGCCGACCGCGTGCAGGCGGTGCGCGAGCGCCTGCCCAAGTTGCGCACCTTGATCCAGGTCGAGACCATCGATGCCGACCAGGTCCCGCTGCTCCCCGGCGCACACGCCTACGAACCGCTGCTCGCCGCCCATGCGCCGGTCGAGCGCATGCAGCGCTCACCCGACGACCTGGTGTTTCTCTACACCGGCGGCACCACCGGGCTCCCCAAGGGCGTGATGTGGCGCCATGCGGATCTGTTCACCGTCTTCTCGCAGGGCTATCAGGCGATCGGCGAGGTGCCGAGCACCGTCGAGGCCGTCGGCGCCATCGCCAAGCGCATGCGTGAGTTCGGCGTCGCCGGGCCCTGCGTGGCGGCAGCGCCCTTGATGCATGGCATGGCGTGGTTCACCTCGATGGGCCGGCTCATGACCGGCTCGACGGTGGTCAGCCTCAGCAAGCGGTCCTTCGACGCGCACGAGCTGTGGCAGCTGGTCGAGCGCCACCGCGTCATGATGGTGGTGATCGTCGGCGACGCGTTCGCGCGCCCGATGGTGCGCGCCCTCGAAGAGGCCGAGGCCGCCGGCAAACCGTACGACATCTCGTCATTGATGGTGGTCGTCTCCGGCGGCGTGATGTGGACGGCGGCCTACAAGCAGGCGTTCCTCGATCGCGGCGTGCCGATGCTGATCGACGGGCTGGGCTCGAGCGAGGCGACCGGCATCGGCATGATGACCACGACCGCGGGCAGCGATCCGACCACAGCCAAGTTCCAGCTCAACGCCCACACCAAGGTGATCACCGAGGACGGCCGCGAGGTGCAGGCGGGGTCCGGCGAGGTGGGACTGCTCGCAGTCGGTGCCGCCAGCGGCATTCCGATCGGCTACTACAAAGACGAGGTCAAGACGGCGGCGACGTTCCGGATGATCGGCGGCGCGCGCTATTCGATCCCCGGCGATTGGGCGCAGGTCGAGGCCGACGGCAGCATCACCCTCCTCGGCCGCGGCTCGGTGTGCATCAACAGCGGGGGTGAGAAGATCTTCCCGGAGGAGGTCGAGGAGGCCATCAAGCTGCACCCCGGCGTGGAGGACTGCACGGTGGTCGGCGTGCCGGACGAGGTCTGGGGCGAGATCGTCGTCGCCGTGGTGGCGGTGAGCGGTCGCGGCGCCGCTGGCGCCAGCGAGCTCATCGCCGGCGCGCGCGCGCGCCTCGCCGCCTTCAAAGCGCCGAAGCACGTCGTGTTCGTCGAGCGCGTGGTGCGCAGCCCCGCCGGCAAGGCCGACTATCGGTGGGCCAAGGACACCGCGCGCCAGGCGCTCGGCCGCTAGTGTCCTGTTCCTGAAGTTCGCTGTAATAATATCCTGCGGCCGTGCAGCCCTGATACAGGAGGAGGGGAGGCATGGCGGACCGGGGACGACCCAAGGCGAAGCTGCGCGTGGCCCCCAGCGAGCGCGCGACGTTGGAGCGCTGGATGCGGCGACGGAAGACCGCCCAAGCG
>Ga0187893_10008937_pt1 | contig 15611 bp, 14 predicted proteins | sample MA1701074metaG_FD_139574 | JGI IMG/M metagenome (GOLD analysis project Ga0187893, IMG submission 139574) | White microbial mat communities from a basaltic lava cave in the Kipuka Kanohina Cave System on the Island of Hawaii, USA - MA170107-4 metaG ... | reverse complement strand
TTTTCCGTGCTTTCTGAAAATATAATCAATCACATCATCGCGGTCTTTCCACGAAAAATCCAAATCAAAATCAGGGGGGCTGGTGCGGTATGCATTGATGAAGCGCTCGAAATACAAATCCAAATCCACCGGGTCCACATCGGTGATGCGGAGCAGATACGCCACCATGCTGTTTGCCCCGCTTCCGCGACCCACATAAAAATAATTTTTATGCTGTGCATAGTGGACTATATCCCAATTGATGAGAAAATAAGATGCAAACCCCAGCCCGGTGATTACTTTTATTTCGTGTTCATAGCGTTCGGTGATTTTTTCGTCCGCCTCCGGGTAGCGGTATTTCAGATTTTCCCTGCATAGCTTTTGCAGCAGCAGCTCGTCTTCGTAAATATTTCCGGTAAAGGTTTTTTTGTTTTTGTTTTTTCCGAATTCAAAATCAATGAAACATTCATCGAGCAGCCGCAGCGTGTTGTCAATGATGTGCGGAAAAGCGCTGAACTGCTTTATCAGTTCATATTTGTGCAGCATGATTTCACCGGGGGATGCAAAATCGCTTGCAGGCACTTTGCTCAGCAGGGTGTTGTTGCCGATGGCGCGCAGCAGGCGGTGCAGATTGTAATCGGTTTTGTTGCGGAATGTGACGGGTGAAAGCATGACGCATTTCTCCGATGACAACTGGCTGTGCGAAATGGAAAGCTTAATAAAATCCTTCGGAGTGATGCCGGTGAATTCGTTTTCGCGCAGCGCTTTGAGTTTTCCCCCTCCCGACCCATCGGGAGGGGGAAGGAAAGAGGCGGGGTATATGATGAACACATTCTTAAACTGCAGGGCGCGCTCCGGCAATTCCTTTTCCTCATGCAGGTGAAACGAAAGAAAATCATTCAGCTCGCGGAAGCCCTCTTTGTTTTTTGCAATGCCGATGAACCTCACCCCCCCGGAGGAGTCCGCTGGGCTCCTCCGGGAGTCCTTTCGGACCGGTCCCTCCCGGTTTGGCGGGAGGGGGGAACGGAATTCAACGCCTGCCACCGGCTTGATTTTATATTGCGGAGCCAGCCGGAAAAAGTCCGGGATTCCCGAAGTGTTGTTGATATCCGTGAGCGCCAGCGTTGAAATTCCGTTCTGCCGTGCTTCGTGCAGAAGTTCTTCCGGGCTCATGATGCCGTATTTGAAGCTGAAACAACTGTGGCAGTTCAGGTACATGCGGATGGATTATATTACAATCATTATGCGAGTTGTAATATAGTCATTTTAAATTAGTGCCCGGTTGAAGTTTTGCTGGTTATTTTTGCACAAAATGAAAAAATTTCCATTTCTTATTTTATCCTGCCTTTTATTTTCCTGGTGTGCATTTTGCCAGCCGGTGTACAACGCACGCATCCTTTCATGGAATGTGCTGCATTATCCCGACCCTTCATCCACAACTTCTGATACATCGCAGCGCAATCCATATTTCCGTGAAATCATTCAATACATCAATCCGGATATTTTTATGGTTACGGAACTGGCAACCGCCAATGCTTACCTGCATTTTCTGAATTATGTGATGAATGCATCCGGTGCGGGGATGTATTCTGCCGGGACATTTATTAATGGTCCCGATACCGACAATGCGATTTATTACCGTACCAATGATTTTCAGTTCATCAGCAACACCCCCATAAAAACCGCATTGCGCGACATCAGTGAATTCAAGCTGGTGCACATTGCCACAGGCGATACCATCAGGATTTACGGATGCCACCTGAAAGCATCTTCGGGACCTGCGAATGAAGCCGCGCGAGCTGCCGAAGCGGACAGCTTACGGAAAGTAACCAATGCCTTGTCCGGAGGAACAGATTTTATTGTTTGCGGTGATTTCAATATTTACGGTGATTACGAGCAGGCATACATTAAGCTGATGCAGGACAATGTGACGGATGACGGTAATTTCATTGATGTGCTCAATCTTCCGGGAGTTTGGAATCAGCCGGCTTACAGCTTGCATCATACACAGTCCACCCGATTCACCAGTGTGGGAGGGGGAGCGCCCGGAGGTATGAATGACCGGTTCGACATGATGCACTTTTCCAATGCCGTGATGCAGCCGGGGCGAATTACATATATTCCAAATTCATTCACCAACCCCGGAAATGACGGCATGCATTACAATCAATCCATCAATGTAATGCCAAACACAGCCGTTCCACAGAATATTGCCGATGCGCTGTATTATGCGTCAGACCATTTGCCCGTATATGCCGATTTTGAATTTTCAACCCCCACCTCGGTTTCTGAATTCACTTCTGAAATTCCGGCTCCTGAAATATTCCCGGTTCCGTTTTCAGATTGGATTTTTGTAAAATATTTTTCAAGCTCCGGCAGGCAAATAAGCATCCGCCTCAGAAAAATTACAGGAGAAATAATTCTTGAATCCGTTTTCTTAATAACGAAATCCGGATACCATCCGGCAAGCTTCAATGAAGTGCGATTCTTAAACCCGGGAATTTATTTTCTTGAATTCATTTCGGGAGATTATTTTTTCAGAAAGAAGATTTTGAAAACACAGGAATGAGCAGGAATGTTTTATTCAAAACCTTACGGTAAAAAGCAAAAACCAGGTACAAATTCAAAAAACACCAACCTTGAAATATTCAAATTGAATTTGAAAATAACAAGGAAGACCTTTTCGTAAGATTATCATTTCTCCTGTATGTTTTTGATACTTTTGAAAAGTATGATGTCCGGCTTGTTTAATTTTTTCATTTTCCTTGTTCTGATTCCATCCGTCTTGTTTGCACAGAATGCTCCCGCGGATTTTGTAAACCCGTTTATCGGAACAGGGGGGCATGGTCATACTTTTCCCGGAGCCACCGTTCCATTCGGCATGGTGCAGCTCAGTCCTGATACACGAATTGACGGAAGCTGGGACGGATGCAGCGGCTATCATTATTCCGATTCCGTTATGTACGGGTTTTCGCATACGCACCTGAGCGGAACCGGTGTTTCGGATTATGGGGATTTTCTGATTGCCCCAATGTCGGGCGCATTTTCGTTTGACCCCAAAACGTATTCTTCAAAATTTTTACACATCAATGAAAGCGCATCCGCAGGTTATTACAATGTTTTGCTTGATGATGATAAAATCAAAGTGGAGCTTACTTCAACAGCCCGCGTTGGTTTTCACAAATATATTTTCACCCGCGGGGGCATGGCAAACCTTGTGCTTGATTTGGAGCACAGGGATAAATTGCCGAAAGGGGAAATAAAAGTAGTGGACAACCGGACGGTAAATATTTACAGGCAAAGCGAAGCATGGGCGCGCGACCAGCGTCTGTATGCAGTGATGATGTTCTCAAAGCCGTTTGCGGACACAAGCATTTTGCAAAACCGTAAAGCTGCTTTTGTTTTCAATATGAAAAGCGATGAACCGCTCTTTGTAAAAGTTGCATTGTCGGCAGTGGATTATGAGGGGGCAATGAAAAACATGAAAGTCGAAGCGGATACGTGGGATTTTGAAAAAATAAAATCGGATGCACGGGCAGCATGGAACAGGGAGCTTGGTAAGATTGAAGTGAAGACGGATGATAAAACCAGGCAAACCGTTTTTTACACAGCACTTTATCATTGCTTCATCCATCCCAACATTTACAGTGATGTGGACGGACGTTACCGCGGAAGGGATATGCGGATTCATACAGCAGAAGGATTCAGTTACTACACCGTTTTTTCATTGTGGGATACATTCCGCGCATGGCACCCCCTGATGAATATCATTGATAAAAAACGCAGCACAGACTTTATCAGAACTTTTCTGAAACAATACGAACTGGGGGGATTGCTGCCGGTGTGGGAGCTTTCATCCAACGAAACGGAATGTATGATTGGATACCATGCTGCGGCTGCCATTGCCGATGCTGTGGTGACAGGCAACTGGAATTTTGATTTGCTCACTGCGCTCGAAGCGATGAAAAAAAGCGCAGAATCCGTTCAGCGTTTCGGACTGGGCGCTTACATGGAAAACGGGTTTCTCTCAGTGGAAGACGAAAACGAATCGGTATCCAAAACACTGGAATATGCTTTCGATGACTGGTGCATTGCGCAGGTTGCAAAAGTTGCAGAGCGAAAGGAAGATTATGAAACATACATGCACCGCTCGCAATGCTGGAAAAATATTTTTGATAAAAGCACGAGATTCATGCGCCCGAAACAAAATGGAGGATGGCTTTCCAACTTCGACCCTTTCCGTGTGGATAATAATTTCACCGAAGCGAATTCATGGCAATACACTTTTTTTGTTCCTCACGATATTTCAGGACTCATCGAATGGATGGGGGGAAAAGAAAATTTTGAAAAAAAGCTGGATGAGCTTTTCGAAGCTTCGTCAAAAACAACAGGACGCGAGCAAGCCGATATCACCGGATTAATCGGACAATATGCGCACGGAAACGAACCGAGTCATCACATTGCATACCTATACAATTACATCGGCAAGCCCTGGAAAACTCAGGAGAAGGTACGGCAGATTATGAATGACTTTTACAAAAATTCACCGGACGGATTAATCGGCAATGAGGATTGCGGACAGATGAGCGCATGGTATGTGATGAGCGCAATGGGATTTTATTCCGTCACTCCCGCATCCGGATTATATGCCACTTCTGTTCCGGAATTCGATGAAATAAAAATGCACCTGGAAAACGGGAATACATTTATTATTAAAACAAATAACAGGAATGAAAAGAATAAATACATCTCGTCCGCAACTCTGAGGGGGCAACCGTATTTCAATTCCTATTTTCATCACAACGATATTTTAGCCGGAGGCGAAATGGTTTATGAACTGAGCGACACCATCAATGAAAATTTCGGAACACGCTACCGCTGCTTCCCGGTTGCAGAAAACACAGGCAAAAAAATTGTTCCGGTTCCGGTGATTGTTTCAGAAAGCATGACGTTCAAAAACAAAATGAAGGTTTCGCTGGAAGCGGTGCAGCCGGAAATGAAATTGTATTATATGCTGTCAGGTCCGTTTGAAAAGCCGGCAAAAATGTTTTATGAAAACCCCTTTGAAATTGACACGACAACCACCGTCATTGCTTATGCCGAAAATGAAAAGGGGGAAGCCAGCCATCATGCAAAAGCCGTTTTTTATAAAATGCCTCACCCCGATTGGAAAATCAAAATTTTTTCGGAATACAACAGCCAGTACACAGCAGGGGGGGATGAGGGGCTCATTGACGGACTTCGCGGAGATGTGAATTGGCGTAAGGGGCGCTGGCAGGGTTACCAGGGACAGGATTTTGAATGTACGATTGATTTGGGAAAAATCACAGAGGTGAAAAAATTTTCAATTGGATTTTTGCAGGATATGCGCTCCTGGATTCTGATGCCGCTGCGCGTGGAATTTGAAATATCAACGGACGGAAAAAATTTCAAAAATATACTGACGGTCGAAAACGAATTGGATGCAAGGGATGATAAAGTTCAGATAAAAGATTTTTCAGGCACCATTCCTAAACAAAAAGCACAGTTTGTAAAAGTGAAAGCAAAAAATTCAGGCAAGCTGCCTGAATGGCATGCCGGATATCCCTATAATGGTGAAGCTTTTATTTTTGTGGATGAGATTGCGATTGAATGAATTTTGTTTCACTATTGATTTTGCATTATGTACAAGCTCGATAAAAAATTCACAAAAGCCGGAACGCTTAAAGAGGCGGAGTCAAAATATGCTCATTGGAAAAAAACATCCTATGCCGAACGTCTCATGGCTGACCTGTATCTGATTTGTTCAGCTTACAGAATAGACCCGGACCATTTGCCCCCCATGGACAAAACCGTTTTCTCTGTCCGTAAATTGAAGCAGACATGAGCCATATTTTTCATCCTGATTTTCGTGATTTCATTTTGCTGCTGAACAAAAATGAGGTTGAATATTTGCTCATTGGAGGTTACACGGTAATTATTTTTGGATATCCGTGAACAACAGGAGACCTGGATATCTGGCTGAACAGAACGGAGCCGAACAGACAAAAACTAATGGCAACCTGCAATCAATTCGGACTTCCTGTAAATGATTTAGGTTCGGAAAAAATTTTTGATGATTCCATTGAAGTATTTACATTCGGGCGGCCCCCTGTCTGTATCGAACTGATAGTGAAAGTTTCAGGATTTGAATTCAATGATATTTATAAAAACGCAAAAATCCTCAGCCCGGATGGATTTCCGGTTAAAGTAGTCAGCTATACTGACCTGGTTATTATGAAAAATAAAGCAGGACGTCCAAAGGATATTGACGATTTAAATAACATTTCTGAATGATATTTATTATTCAGTCGCATTACTCAAAAATTTCAGCAGCGGCATCATGGAGCTGTAAATTTTTTCGCTATGACTGACTGTCTTCTCAAAAGATTATCAGCGGATTATTTTTGCATTCTTTTCGTGATGTATAAAATCTTATCTGCCCAGCGGGGAAGATGATGGATTGCGAAAACAAGCTTTTCATCCCACACTTTTGCGACAACAACGACTTCATCCGAGGAATTGTCAATCAGATAAGCTTCTTTAAAAAGATGCATTTTGCCAGAAATGTATGTAAGCCCAACCTCGTATCTGTGTAAAATAATTTCCACAGGAATATTATGTCCACCTTCTTTAACTCGCCTTTGTACCCGGCTTACATTGATATTCACATCTCCGGTACACATAAAGTAAATCACGGCTTCATACCCATGGCGGATTAATTTTTCAATCCATGCATAGTCATTTGATTGAGCGAGGTTGCTTTCAATCATAAAATCATTCCGGTTTTTGATTAAATCCGAAGCACGTTGGCGGAAAATATTTTCAGCACGATAAATATTTTCAGCGCTGAAATCACCTAATTCATTTTTAATAATGAAATCAATGTTCAGAAATGGTAAATCCTTTGAAATAAATCCTTGCTGAACAGCGGTTAGGTAGTAGGTGGTTTTTCCTGTGCCGTTCGCTCCGGCAAGAATATACAGGATGGGCATTAATCTTAATATTCCCTTTTCAAAAAGCGGATTTGTGAAGTTTTGGGATTCTCTTCAACAAGATGTCCGTCTTTCATGTAAATAATAGTATTGTTCGATGCAATGGCATTTTTGCGAACAAATTCTTTCAACGCCTTAGCCATTACCTTAAAATCAATTTTTACAAACCGAGAATTCATCTATAAATAATAAAAGCTATTGTTGTTTAATGCAAATATAAGAAAGCGCCATGACTATGCAGCAGCATTAAATTGTTTCGGCTTGCGATTGAAGAAAAAAATTTTCATTAAGATTGGATTGTTTTTTAAATCCGGATTTTCAAGCAGAACCAAATTATTTTTCGAATACAGAGGGTAACCCGCGAAGCAGTTCCTATTTTTCATCGGGATATAATGAAAAATCGGGGTTAAAATTTATTCATTCCATATACTTTATGCTTATTCACAAGCTTTATTCAAAAATTTCAGCAGCGGCATCATGGAGCTGTAAATTTTTTCACAATGAATGAAAATATTTTTTGACAGCACTATTTTGTCAGGCACGGCTGAATCCACAATGTAGCTTGTGTATTTCAGCAATTCAATGTCTTTGAAATTTTTATCAAAACCTTTGGGGGCAAGTTTCAGCTTTGAATCATAAAGCGTTTTAAAATGCTTTTTAAAATTTTTTTCATTCAGGATTTTTTTGAAAGCGGCAGTGTTATAAAAAATTTCCTTGCGGAGGTCTTTCAAATCTTCGGGCGATGGCATCCATCTCCCCCCTGCAATAAATGAATTGCCCGGCTCCACCTGGATGTAAAAGCATGCCTTCTCAGATTTTCTTCCTCCCGCACCAATGACTGCTCCGAAATTTGACTTATAAGGGGATTTGTCTTTTGAAAACCGCACATCGCGGTAAATGCGGAACGTACAATCTTTCGCGCGTACACCTTTTAATGATTTATCTTTTTTGCCAAGCGCTGTAATGAGCATGGTTACAAATTCCTCAAAATTATTTTTGGCGGATTCATAACGCGGCTTGTTCTTTTCAAACCATTTCCTGTCGTTGTTTCTTTTTAAATCCTTTAAGAAATCAAGAGTGGATTTTTGAATCATAAAAGCATTATTCTGAATTATTTTAATTTTGAAACCAAAAGTACAAAGATGAATGTTATTACTATTGACCGTAAAAAATATGTTTTGATTCCTGAACATGAATACCGGAATTTAAGGAAAAAAGCTGCACAGAAAACAGATACGCACAAGCTACTTTCTCTGAAAGAAGGGAAAGCCATGGCATATCGTCTGATAGATAAATGGGCAACAGAAAAGTAGTTATTCAGGAAAATGCTGTCAGGCGCATTGCAGAAACGGCATGGCATATTGAAAGTAACTTTTCGGCACTGTCAGCAAAAAAATTCATTGATGAAATTTTTATTGTGCTGAATAAAATTTCGGCCCCGGAGGTAACGTACCACCCTTGCACTTACAGACCCTGGCAGGAGTTAGGTTACAAATGTGTTTCGTTTCGTAAAAAGTATCTGATTGCTTATCTTGAATTTGAATCAGAAATAATCATTTGTGATTTTAGCCATGCTGCCTTGTTGAAATAATCAGGCACAAGATTTTTTCCAATCGTTTTTTATTCAATTAGCGCTCCCGGTCAAAAATTAAAGTCAGGATTATTTTTTCAGAAATTTTATCAGTCCGTTCATGTATGCCTGCTGGTCGTCCCACATGCACATGTGGCTTCCGTTTTCGCATAAAAGAAAGCTTCCGTTTTTCACACGGGTTGAAATCCATTTCATGTGTTCGGGGTCCATCGTATCGTGAGTGGCTCCGATGACAAGGGTGGGAACAGAAATGGAACTTAATTTTTCTTTTACATCCCAATTTTCAAGTTTTCCGGAAATTCCGAACTCGCTCGGTCCCTGCATCATCACATACACCTGCTGGTTGAGCTTGTTGAATGCGCGCATCATCGGCTCGGGCCATTCTTCTAACGGGAGGCGGCAGATAAATTTTCCATAAAAATTGGGCATGAGCAGCTCCATGTAATTCGGATTTTCAAAATCCCCCCGCGCTTCAATGGCGCGGATGGTGTCGAGCACGTTTTTGTCCATTTGTTTTGCGAGCACTTCATCGGCATATTTTTTATAATCCTGCGCATCCGCCATCATGTTTGAAATGATAAGCCCTTTCAGATTTTCGCCATAACGCGCGCCATATTCCATTGCCAGAATGCCGCCCCACGAATGTCCAAGAAGGTAAAAATTTTCTTTATCAAGATTCAGAGCTTTGCGCACCTGCTCCACTTCATCCACAAACCGGTTTAAATCCCACAGCGAAGTATCGTTCGGATTATCCGAATTGCCGGAACCGAGCTGGTCGTAATAAATAAATTCGATTCCTTCGGCAGGAAGAAAGCTTTCCATACATTCGAAATACTCATGCGTAGCGCCCGGTCCGCCATGAAGCAGCAGCAATTTTATTTTTGGATTGTTGCCGATTCGTTTGGTCCATACGTTGAATTTTCCTTTGGGCGTTTCAACGGCTATCATTTTTACTCCCCCTGTAAGCACCCCGGTTTCGGTGGATTTGAAATAGCCGGGCATAATGCCGGATGGTTCCCTGTTTTCTTTGGTTGCGCATCCTGATCCTAAAAGGACAGTTGCTGCAATGCTTAGCACTAAATTTTTATTGAGTGTTTTCATAGGAAGGATGTTTTGGTGCTCCAAAATAAATAAATATTAAATAACTAATGCCCAGTAGTTCTAACGATTTGGTCTGAAATTTTAGCTTTACAAAATGCCAATAACTTTTGAATGGCTCAGAAAAAATTTTGCATTCATCGAAAAAATTTTCTTTTTCATCTTTTTATCGGCATTGCTTTATGCAGTTTGGGCGCATCAATGGTTTCACACGGGCGATGGTCCTGCACATTTATACTGCGCCAATGTGCTCAACAAGCTTGTAACGGATGCTTACTCCCCCTTCCAACGGTATTTTGAATTAAACATTCAGCCCGTTCCCAATTCGCTGGTTCAGGTATTGCTTGCCGTGCTGCTTGCGTTTTTCAATGCAGCGACAGCAAATAAGATTATCGTATCGCTTGTAATTTTGATTTTTTGCTTTGGTTACCTGAAGCTGACAAGAATAATTTCCGGTGCAAGTAAATTTTTCCCGCTGCTTTTTGTGGCTTTTATCTTCTGCATCCCGCTTAAAACCGGATTTTATAATTTTTTAGCGGGGCTGGGGATTATGATGGCGGCATTTTCTCAATACCTGGAGTCGTACAGCACAGTTAATTTGAAAAAGTATGTTTATTTTGCACTCCTTGTTCTGCTTCTATGGTTCACTCATTTTTTCGGATTTTCATTATTGCTTCTTGCAGTATTCATCCATCAGTTCTTCTTTAAGCTCACTGAAAGTGTCCGGGCAAAAAATTATTCAGAGTTTTTCCGCAATGCCGTTTATTGGCTGATAACATTTATTCCATCAATAATTCTCTCACTGCTCTTTGCCGGTCATGCCGCGGGAGCTAACGTAATCAGGTTTGCAGAGGTTGATGCTCTGAATGAAGGATTATTTTCTGCCGTAACTCTTCGCAATTATTTTACCGATAAAGAACTGACAATTCTAAATTGGTTTTTTGGTGCCTTGTTGCTTCCGCTGATTTTCTGGCTTTTTTCCCGGAATAAAAAAGCAAATCCGAATTTATCCTTTGTCTTAGTTTTTCTTTTGGTGCTGTTGCTGATGTATTATCTGCTTCCGTATGAATTTTTAGCAGGCGGGATGATTAATCTGCGGATGGCGTATGTCCTGTTTATTTTTCTTGCTGTTTTCAGCGAATCCCTGACTATGAATGTTTATTGCAGAGCATTAAAGCTGGCTGCCGGTTGCATGATTACCTGGTATTCGATAACCAACCAGGTGAAGGAATCCGCTTTTTACTCGAGAGAGATTGAAGACCTGCAAAAATCATTAAGCGTGCTTCATCATGGTGCTATAGTATTGCCGCTTAATTATTCTGATTATATTTTTCAGTTCAATTATGCGCTTTATCTGTCTTGTAATGATAAGGACATAACTGTATTGGACAACCTCGAAGCAGATTCGCCTAACGGACTGGTGCGATGGAATGACCGTGCATGGAATACAAATCTTTTGGGAAATTATCTGACAAGCCCTCGTCCGGAATTGAATATTGCAGCTTATGAAAACGAAAAAAAAGTCCGGCTTTATTATGTATTGCGCTGGCGATGGAATGAAAACATAAAAGATGCTGCCACTCTTCGAACCAACAATGTTTTAGACAGCTTATTCAAAAAAATTTATGTTTCGGAAAGAGAATATGCCGAAGTTTTTCTGAGAAAATGAAAACCGCAAATGCAGCCGTTTGAAAATTTTGAAACTTTATTTTGCCAGTTCAATCTGTACAACCTGCGCTTCATTGTTTACCGGCAGGAAGTGTTGTCCGATTTTATTCTATTCCGCACGTCCGGGAGGAAACATCATAAGTAAACAATTTCCTAATTTTGAATTAAGTCTCGCCATTGAATACAAAGCATTCAACAATGAAAAGAATGGTCTGTTATATAGCGCTGCGCTTTTGCATTCAAGCCGGAGTTTCAGCACAGACCATGACGGATTATGACGGAAACATATTTCCCACTATAACCATCGGTACCCAGGTATGGATGATGGAAAACCTGAAAGTAAAACATTATAACAACGGTGACCCCGTCAGCGAGATACCTGATTCGGTCAACTGGGTGAACCAGTCTGCAGGCGCCTGGTGCTATTTTGACAATATACAAGCCAACGGTGATGTTTATGGCTTGCTGTACAATGGCTTTGCCATTACTGACCCGCGCGGCATCAGCCCCCCCGGCTGGCATGTGCCTTCCGATGATGATTGGAAACAGCTTGAAATATTCCTTGGAATGTCACAAGCCACAGCCGATCTTACCGGCTGGAGAGGAAATGATGAAGGAGCCAAGCTCAAGGAGACCGACACCCTGCACTGGAAATGGCCCACCGGAAATGCCGCCACCAATGTCTCCGGCTTCACTGCGTTGGGCAACGGCTGGCGCAACCATTTCAATCCCCCCGGTTACACATCATTCGTCAACCTCACTCATACCGGGCAGTGGTGGACATCCTCGGCATTCAATTCCGAATTATGGATTCGCAACCTGTGTGTTTACCATACCGATGTTTACCGGACACATTACCCTATGCAGCACGGATGCGCTATCAGACTGGTCATGGATTTTCCGGTGGGCATGCATGATATGAAGGGGGATTCGCAGATTCAATTATATCCAAATCCCTCAGGAGGTAAATTTACTATATGGCTCAACGGTCATTTTCCGGCCCAAGTGGTCATTAGCGACTTGTATGGAAGGGAAATTCTGAACCAAATGCTGTGGAGCAATACAAATAATATAGATATATCACAGTTACCGCAGACGCTTTACCTTGTGACCATCAGCACAAATGAGGGAACATCGGTAAGGAAACTTTTTATTGCCAAATGAATTGGTGAAAACTCCCCCGCCTGCCGGTTTGCCTGCTTCCCGGTAGGTTTGGCAAAAATAAAGTCCGTGCTTTTTAATTAAAAACCCCGGCAGATTAAAAATCAAATGCTGTTTTCATATTATTAATTTTAAAACAAGGGGAGCTTGTCTTTCACAATCCCAAACGTGCGGGAAGGGTTTATGCAGAAGGTTTGTAGCTTATTATAATTTGACCAAACACATAATTTTAAACCCGCTTCGTTGAATCCAAAAAGTATGATCCTGCAACGCTTCGCACAAATAATTTAATTGACCGGATGTATAAAAGAATTTTTATTTCTGAGGGGGGCAAAGCCGAAGTATTTCTCAGAAAGTGAAACCGGAAAAGCTGGCGCCCGAAATACTGAAATGTGTTTTTTGCATCCGGGCTGTACAAACTCCGCTTCGCTTTCTTTTGGAAGGATTTATTGTTTCAGAATTTTAAGGATTTTGTCATCCGTATTCAGAAAATAAATTCCGCTTTTCCAGCCCGAAGTTTGAACCCGATAGCTGCCGGGTGTTCTGTTTAATATTACTTTCGGCAATGAAATAATTTCTCTGCCGTAAACATCACTCAGTTTTATTTCAACCGGTTGGTTGCTGTTTGAAAAAACACGGATGTTTATTTCATCATTGAATGGAACAGGATAAACTTCAAAGCCGGTTCCTGTGGAGGGATTGCGGATATTAATAATAGTGGAGTATTCCTCATCACCATTAAAATCAATTTGCTTCAACCGGTAATAATTAATTCCAAGCGGAACGTCAGCATCCTTAAATGAATAACTCATTGTGCTGCTTGAATTGTTCTGACCGCTTACCTCCCCGATTTTGTAAAAGTTTTTTGCATCAATGCTTCTTTCAATTTCAAATTTCAGATTTTGCGTTTCTGATGCTGTTTGCCAGTCAAGGTAATTGCATTTGTTTTTATTGTATCCGGTAAATGAAATTAATTCAACAGGCAATGAACCCCCTGTCACAATATTTATTCCCGCGCGGAATCCATTCCCCCAGCTTGCTACCCACACTTCGTTTGTATTGTATGGATTAAAAAAAACTCTTTCAGGAGCGCGAAAAGGATAACTTTTAATTGGAATGATTACAGGAGAAGCGGTATTGGCAGCCGTTGCATAAAACAATCCGTCATTGGTGGTGCATACATACATTTCTGTAAGTGCAGCCGGATTGAATGTACAGCTTAAAACTGTTTTACCAGCCCATATATTGGTCCAGCTTGTTCCCCTGTTATTTGTCCGATACATCCCGGCTTGTGAACCTGATCCGGATGAACCCACTCCGACCAGCCAGGTGTTTTGACCAGGATCGTTCGGGTCAATGGTTAAAAAGCGAACATCTTTTTGCATTGTTGCATAGGAAGCGCATAAATCGGTCCAGGTGTTTCCGCCATCTGAACTTAAAAATACTCCGCTGGATGGCTGAAAAGAAAAACTAACGGGCTGAACAGTGGAGCTGTCCCGGGCGCCATACACTGCGACCAGGTCACCATTGTTCAATACATAAATCTGTGTCGGCCTTCTTTGTGTACGCACCGGTGAATTTAATTTGGACCACGATGGCGATGATGGCAATCCCGAACATTTCCATATTCCCCCGGTTGTATCAGCCAGCTCGCTTAGCACGGTTACATACAGCACCGTGGTGTCGTTCGGATTGAATGTTGCCCAGCTTACGGGTGCGCTGAAATTTTTTAGCAAATGCCATTGATTTGCATTGTCTGAATACATGATTTTTCCTGCATGAGTGATGCTTAACCGGTAATCGCTCCAGTCGCCATTGTTGCCCAATGTTTCTCCTTCCGGTGCATACAACCTCCCTGAGGGTGATGTACAAAGCATGGCAATATCATTTACCTTTTGCGACCATAAGCTGTCATATAATAAACCCCACGTGTTTCCGCTGTCATTGCTTTCGTGTAGCAGCACATCTGAATATGCCCCTAAAACTCTTGACGGGCTGAGCCAATGCAACCAGTGGCAAACCGTTGTCTGCAAACCGTTGGTCTGGTACAGATCATTGCTTCCAATCAGGGTCAGGGCGGGATGCTCTCCTGTAAGAACGTACCGTTGATCCCAGGTTGCTCCTCCATCAGTAGAAATGCATGCAAGCGAAAAGTCCGACCGCATCAGGCGGTTCACATTATTCGGATCAATGCATAATCCTTCTGTTGTGCCAATGGCAAGCCAGGTGTGTGAAAAACCGGTGCTGCCCGATGCACCTATCCAGCCCGTGGTCATGTTTGCGTTTGTCGGGTTGCTGTTTTTCAGAAAAACATTTGAAAAGGAATTTCCGCCATCAGTAGTTTTAAATACCGTTCCGAATTTGCTTCCTGTGGAAGTTGCGGGCGAGCGGGTCTGCCCTGTTAAATATAAAGTGTCGGTATTATCCGGAAGCATTGTAACCTGATAGGCATAATTATAATTGTTTGGCACAGCATCTGCATTTTTTAAATTGGGTGAAATATCACTCCACATAACAGAGCTGTTATAATTCATCCGGTATAATTTTTGAAAATACTGAATATCTCTCGGCTCTGTTTTTACGGTTAAATTATTAGCGGAAATGGTGGTGCAAAAAAATCGTGTCTGATTATTATATACCGCACCTCCAAAAGAAACAACAGCTTCGTTGCCGGCACCGGTGGTAATTCCCATGGTATTAAAGTTTACAAAAGGATTCCATGATGTACCGTTGTTAGGCGAAATAATTAGTCCCCTGTCGGTGGAAACAAAAATGGTATCATTGGTAAAAAGCACACCTGCAAGATGAATGAATGTTGCCCCCTGCGCGGAAGCAGAGTGAAAACTTGTAAATGTACTCCCCCAGTTATTGGAAAAATAAAGATTGGTGATACTGCTTGCAATTACCTGTTTTGAATTGTAAGGATTTGCAAACAGGCGAAATGAACCGAATCCCCCCCAAAAGGTAACGTTTGGAACCACACTCCACGTAACTCCTCCGTTCACACTGATTGCCGGAAAATTTTTTGATGAATATTTATCCAGACTTTCCACATAAAGCGTATCGGGATGATTGGTGAAATTTACTTTTGAATGCCGCTG
>Ga0187893_10008936_pt1 | contig 15612 bp, 8 predicted proteins | sample MA1701074metaG_FD_139574 | JGI IMG/M metagenome (GOLD analysis project Ga0187893, IMG submission 139574) | White microbial mat communities from a basaltic lava cave in the Kipuka Kanohina Cave System on the Island of Hawaii, USA - MA170107-4 metaG ... | reverse complement strand
TAGAGTCGCGTGATTTCTTTGCCTTGCTCGACGAGCAGAGCCGGGAACCTGCCACCGCCGGCTTCGGCCGTTTTCACGTTCGGCGCCGCCGCGCTGCGGATGCCGGCGGCGCTGGCCCGCGCAAGCACGCCGACATTCGGGCCGATGGCGATGCCGCGGCCTTCGACCGCATGACAGGTGCTGCAACGTGTGCCTCGCACGGGATCGAAGAAAAGCTCGCGCCCGCGGCGTACGGCCGGCGAACCCGGATCAGGGAGCTCCGCGAGTTTCGGAAAATCGCCGGGCCGCGCCTCCGGTGGCGCGCCGCCGGACAGGCTGATCACATAATCCAGTACGGATTTGATTTCGGCTTCGTTCAAACGGCCTTGAAAACCCGGCATGCCGGTGCCGGGCACTCCCGAGAGAACAACTTTCGTGAGGTAGGCACGATCGAACCCACGCCCGGAGAGCTTGGGCGCCCGGCCCACGGATCCGCCCGAGCCGTGGCAGTAGCCGACGGCGCAGCTCTGCGCGAAGATCCTGGAGCCGCCGGTGGTTTGGGCCGGCAGCATGGATATGGAGATTGCGGCCATCCACACGAAAGCAAAGAGAGTCCTCACATGCTACTCCGGAAGTGCGAACACGAAAAGCGTCGAGCCGCCGGTCAACTTCGCCGTGTCCGGCCAGAACATCTGCATCACGCCGGCGATCGCGGATCCCCACCCGGACGGCGTGGCCACGTACTGCTTTCCTCGCACCGAGTAGGCGATCGGCGAGCCGCGGTTTCCGCTGCCGGTCTGAAAAGTCCACAGCTTCTCACCGGTGCGCGCATTGAGCGCAAAGAAAAATCCTTCGGGATCGCCGGTGAACACGAGATCGCCGCCCGTGGCGAGCACGGAGGCAAGCAGCGGGTATTTGGAACGGTAGCTCCACGCGGTCTTGCCGGTCACCGGGTCGCGCGCGTCCAGGTGCGAGTACGCTTCCTCGCCAGGCGGATGTCTGGCCGTGAACGAACCGCCGAAAAACACCTGGCCCTCGCGCGGCTCCTCGGGAGTCGCCGTTACGTCCTGGCACCACTCGAGCGCGGTCGAATAGAAGAGTCCGGTTCGCGGTGAGTAGGCTGCCTGGTTCCAGCTTCGGCCGCCGGCGATCGAGGGGCATATGGTTACCGTCTTACCGACGATCGGCTCGTTGCGGCCCACCAGGCGGCCGGCGTCATCCACATCCTTTATCCAATTGATGTGTTTTACCAGCTTCCAGGCCGAGACGAACTGGCCGGTGACGCGATCGTTGACGAAAGTCACGCCGCCCTTGTTCACGTTTACCAGCAGCTTGCGCATCCGGCCTTGGACGGGCAGATCGATCAGCACGTTCTCATAGGCGGTGTCGTAATCCCAGACATCGTGCGGGACCTGCTGGAAGTGCCATTTCAGTTTGCCAGTATCGGGGTCGAGAGCGACGACGCTGTCGGTGTAGAGATTGTCACCCTTGCGCGATCCGCCGTAGAAATCCGCGGCGGGATTCCCAACGCTCCAATACACGAGGTTCTGTTCGGGATCGTAGGAGCCGGTCATCCAGCTCGATCCGCCGCCGAACTTCCAGCTCTCGCCGGGCCAGGTTTCGTTGCCTTTCTCGCCCGTTCCGGGAATGGTCCAGAAGCGCCAGACGTGGCGGCCGGTGCGGGCGTCGAAGGCGTTGATATAGCCGCGATGTGCGGAGTCGCCGCCCGTGACGCCGACGATCACCTTGTCCTTGACGACGAGCGGAGCGCCGGTGGAATTGCAGCCGCACTGAGAGGCGTCCTCGACATTCACCCGCCACGTCTCGCGACCGGTTTTCTGATCGACGGCGACGACGTGGTTGTCGATGGTGCCCATGAACACCAGCCCGTGCGCAACCGCGACGCCGCGATTCCACGGGCCGTAGAAGGTGACGAAGTCACGGGGGAGCGGGAAGTCGTACCGCCAGAGCACGCGGCCCGTGGCGGCGTCGAGGGCGAAGATGCGGTTGTGGGAAGTCGAAAGGTACATTACGCCGTCGACGACGATCGGCGTGACCTGCAAACCGCCGTCGGGATCGCCGGTCTGAAAGACCCAGGCGGGCGTTAGACGCCGGACATTGCCCGCGTTGACCTGATCGAGAGCGCTGTAGCGCCACGAGCGATAGCTGCCGCCGTAATGCGGCCAGTCGGCCGTGGTGGCTCCGTCCTGCACGAAAAGGAGGGCCGCCAGAATGGCGGCGCTCATGACACCGGCACCGGCGAAGCCACCAGGACTTTGATGCAGGCACGGCAGAACGCAGGGAGGTCGTCAGGCTTGCGCGATGTGACCAGATTGTTGTCGATGACGACTTCGGCGTCTTCCCACAGCGCGCCTGCATTCACCATGTCGTCCTTGATGGCGAAGAAGCTGGTGGCGCGGCGGCCCTTGAGAATCCCCGCCGAGCAGAGCACCCATCCGGCGTGACATATCGCCGCCACGAGCTTGCCGTCACGATCAATGTCGCGCACGAGCTGATTAGCCTTGGCATGACGCCGGATGTGGTCCGGCGCGTAGCCGCCCGGCACGACCACGCCATCGAAGTCGCGCGCGGAGACCTGATCGTACGACTTCTCGCACGGGCACGGGTAGCCGAGCTTGCTGCCGTAGGTGGCGCCGGCCGCCGCGCCGACCGTGACAACTTCGGCGCCGGCCTCCTTGAGGCGATAGTAGGGGTACCAGACTTCCATCTCCTGGTACAAGGTGTCAACCAAGAGCGCAATCTTTTTTCCGCGAAGTTCCATAAGGAGCTATTGTATCGGAGCGCTTCGCGCGCTCGCGGCGAGTCACCCCGAGTGCGACATCAGTCGAGCCAGATCAGTTGATCCTCATCCGGGAGGGCGAGGGCGTGGTGCGCGCGGAGCGATAGTCGAGGGGGCCGGCCTGACCTTGTCCGTCGGGCTTGCGGCGCCTTCGTAGGTGAAGGTCATCAGCTTCGGCCCCGGAATGTAGCTGGTTTCCAGCCCGGTGATCCGGAATCCGGCGTTCTCCACAAGCTCGGAAATGGGACGGTCCAGATGACAGCCGCCAGAGATTCGCTTCCACGCCGGCGTCAATCGATGTTGCCATCGCCGGACCGATTCAGTGTCCGCGAGCCCGTGCTCCACAAAGAGAAAGCGGCCGTTCGGCTTGAGGACGCGGCGCGCTTCGACGAGTGCGGCCGTCACGTCGGGTATCGAACAAAGCGTCCAGGCGGTCACTACCGTATCCACGCTATTGTCCTCGAGCGGGATCGATTCGGCGGAGCCTTCGAGGATCTCCGTCGGGACGCTCGCGTTCTTTGCGGCAGCCATTTCCAGGAGCCCGGGATGCGGGTCGAGTCCGACGACTTCCGTGACGCGATCGGTGTAGAGAGGAAGATTCAGCCCGGAGCCGACGCCGATTTCCAGCACTCGTCCCTCGGCGCGCGACAGAAGGCGTTTCCGATACGGCAATAAGTCACTGTTACGCATCGCGAGATTCACGAGGTGGGGCACGATCCATCTTGCGTAGAACCCCATGATTCTGAGATATCGTATCGAAACTCATTTCGGGAGCGGGATGCCATGACGAAGAAGGGTGTCCTCGGCGGATTGCTGGGCGGTTCGTCGGTGCTCGACGGATCGGGGCGTTCGGTGGCGGCCGGGCGATTCGAGGATGTCGGGGCTGCCGGCTGACCCGGCAAGCGCCGCGCGACCGCCCGCGCCCGCGCCAAGTGAAACAGTCAAGGGTGATAACCTGTCATTTAATGTGAGGCGCCAGCCACTTGATCTCTTTCTGCGCCTGCTGGCAGCCGGATCACTGGTGTTGAGCTGCCGCTCGCAGACGTTGACAGGCCGCCCTATCGTTGAGGTTCAGTACTCCCATCCCGAGACTCTCCATCCGGCGGATCTCGATCGTGGCACGAGCCTGAAAAAGGGCCAAATTCTCCGTGCGGAGGACATTGGCGACGAGATCGATCGACTGTTTGCCACCGGACAATTCGAGGACATCGCGGCCGAGGTCGAACCGTCCGGGGAGGGCGTGATCGTCAAGTTTGTCACAACGCCGGCCCGATTTGTCAGCGGTGTCTCGGTGAGAGGCAGAATCGGGCGGCCACCCAATCGCGGCGAGGTACTGAGCACCTCGCAGATACAACTCGGCGCCCGATTCCGGCAGGACGAGGTAGCACAGGCCGCCAGCCGCATCGGCGAGTTACTCAAGGCGAACGGTCTGTACGAGGCGGAAGTGAAACCTGAGGTCCAGCCGGGTTCGACCGCCGAACAGGCCTTCATCATTTTTCGCGTGAGTGGCGGCAAGCGCGCCAAGTACGAGCAGCCGGCGCTTCACGGTGAAACCAAGCTCGCCGCCAGCTCCATCTACAAGGCCACGGGCTGGCGCATTCCCCTGATCCACTGGTGGCGCAGCGTGACGCAGGAGAAAACCTACAAGGGCATCCAGGGGATCCTCGGGCGCTATCAGAAAGAGGACCGTCTGACAACGCTGGTCGAGCTGGAGAAACTCGACTACGACGCCGAGCGCCGGCGAGTGCGTCCGACGATTCGCATCCAGGCCGGCCCGGAGATCGACGTAAAGGCCATCGAGGCGAAAGTCTCCCGGCGTGTCATGAAGCGGTACGTGCCCGTGTTTCGCGAGCAGACGGTGGACAACGACCTGCTGGTGGAAGGCGCGCGAAATCTTCGGGACTATTTTCAGAGCAAAGGTTATTACGACGTCGATGTGACCTTTCGCATTCAGCCCGTTGTCAACGATCAGCAGACGATCGAGTACGTCATTTCGCAGGGCCAGCGATTCAAGCTGGTGAATCTCGAGATCTCGGGTGACAACTACTTCGACACCGAAACGATCCGTGAGCGGATGTTCATGACTCCGGCCGGATTTCTTCTAGGGCGGGGCCGCTACAGCGAGGCGTTCCGGAAAAAAGACGAGGAGAACATTTCGAATCTCTACAAGTCGAACGGATTTCGCGACGTGAAAGTGACTACGGTCGTCGATCGAAACTACAAGGGCGAGGCGGGGCGCGTGAGCGTCACCGTGAATATCGAGGAGGGGCCGCAGTGGAGCGTCGAGAACGTTACGCTCGTGGGCGTCGAGGAGGGCGACCGGGAGATACTCGAGTCGGGCCTCGGGTCGATTCCCGGCCAGCCCTTTTCGGAGGTCACCATGGCCGCCGACCGGAGCTATATTCTCACGTGGTATTTCGCCAACGGCTTTCCGCGCGCCGATCTGCGCGCCAACTGGGCGCCCGCCGGATCCGCCCATCACGCCAACGTCACGTATCAGGTCATCGAGGGCGACCGCCAGTTTGTCCGTCGGATCGTCACAACCGGCCTCAGGACGACGAACAGGGATCTCGTCGACCGGCGCATGACGCTCCACGCCGGCGAACCACTGTCGCCCATCGAACAATCGGCGATCCAGCGGAGCTTTTATGACATGGGCGTGTTTGCCCGGATCGAAACGGCGATCGAGAATGCCGAGGGCCAGACGATGCACAAGAATGTACTCTTCAGCTTCGACGAGTCAAGCCGGTATATGCTGACCTTCGGATTCGGCGCGCAGTTGGCGCGGTTCGGCACACCCAGCTCGTCGAGTCTGTCGGCGCCCGCCGGGCGAACCGGCTTTAGCCCGCAGGTTTCTGTGAATCTCAGCCGGCTGAATTTCTTCGGCCGGGGTCATACCGGCTCCCTCCAGGCTATTTACTCGAATCTGCAAAAACGCGGCTCCATCAGTTACCTCGCTCCGCGGTTCCAGGACATCGAAGGCAGAAACGTCACGGTCTCGCTGCTCTACGATCACTCGCTGAACGTGCGCACGTTCGCCTCGCGCCGGCAGGAAGGCGCGATCCAGTTATCCCAGAGGCTGTCCAAGGCCACGACCGTGTTGGGACGATTCGCCTATCGCCGCGTCAGCGTGAGCGACGTGGTGATCCCGGTCCTGCTCGTGCCGCAGATCGTGCAGCCGGTGCGATTGGGGATTCTGTCATCGAACATCGCCCAGGACCGGCGCGACGATTCAGGCGACCCGCGCCGGGGCATCTTCAATACGGGTGACATCAGCATCGCCACCAAGGCCCTGGGATCGCAACGGAGTTTTCTGCGCGTGCTGGCGCGCAACGCCACCTATCACCCGATCAGCAAACGCACGATCATCGCGCGCCAGACGCAGTTCGGGATCATCTCTCCGTTCTCGGCTCCAGAGGGGTTGACCGATGCGCAATCTGTCCCGCTGCCGGAGCGGTTCTTCGGGGGCGGCGCTGATTCTCACCGCGGTTTTCCCTATAACCAGGCAGGCCCGCGCGACATTGGAGAGCCGCTCGTCCCGGGCGGTCCGGCGTCTCAGCCGACAGGGTTTCCTCTCGGCGGCAACACGCTGGTGTTCAACAACGTCGAGCTGCGATTTCCGCTGATCGGCGGCAATATCGGCGCCGTCCTGTTTCACGACATGGGGAACGTGTATAGCACCATCAGCGACCTGTCGTTCCGCTTCCGGCAGCGCGATGACAAGGATTTCAATTACATGGTGAATGCGGTCGGTTTCGGCATCCGATATCGCACCCCGATCGGGCCCATCCGCGCCGACATCGCGTACAGCATCAATCCCCCGTCGTTCATCGGTTTCGATGCCTCAGCGCAGGAGCTGCTGCAATGCTCCCCGAATCGGCCCCCGGCCGAGCTGCCCTCGTTTTGCCAGGGCACCAGGCAAACCGTGAGGCACTTGCAGTTCTTTTTCTCGATCGGACAAACCTTCTGATGACTGGACGTCTGATAGTGGCTCTGAGTCTGGCGAGCGCGGCGAGCGGCGCCGTGGTGGTGGACCGAATCGCGGTGATCGTCGGCAATCGAGCTATCAAGACCAGCGATCTGGAGCGCGATCTCCGCGTCTCGCAATTACTGAACAATGAACCGGCGCGGTCCGACGTCGAGACCAGGCGGAAGGTGGCGGAGAGACTGATCGATCAGGAACTGGTCCGGCAGGAGATGCTGAGCGGCGGCGGCGGCTACCGGCCGCCAGGAGAGAAGGATGTCGATGCCCTCGTCGAACAGTTGCGGCGGGATCGCTTCGGGGGGTCGGAAGAGCGGATGAGTGAGGCGCTGGCGCGATATGGTCTTACAACCGATCAGCTACGGCGCCAGTTGCTCTGGCAGCTCACCGTGCTTCGTTTCATCGATCAGCGGTTTCGCCCCGCAGTACTTGTAACAGATCAGGACGTGAGCGGGTACTACAAGCTGCATCGGGCGGCATTCGAGAAGGCGTATCCACAGGCGCACGGCCTGGAAGCGCTGCAACCGAAGATCCGGGAGATCCTCACAGGCGAACGTGTGAACGAACTTTTCGAAGAATGGCTCAAACAGAAGCACGCAACCACGCGCATTGAGTATCGCGATCCAGCCCTGGAAAGAGGAGCAAACAAATGAGCCGGAGAGGCCGGATGGTCCGCAATGCCGCGATCGGGCTGGCCGCGCTGATCTCCGTCCTGTCCATTGCCGCGATCGTTACGGTGCGAACCGACTGGTTCCGCGAGTATGTCCGCCGGAAAATCATCGAGGCGGCGGAGACGGGGACGGGCGGAAAGGTGGAGGTCGGGTCGTTCTCGTTCCGGCTCCGCACTCTCGAAGCAGTCGTGACCGACTTCGTGATTCACGGTAAAGAGCCGCCCGGAGCGGCTCCGTATGTGCGCGTGGCGCGTCTCCAGGTCAATGTCCGCCCGTTCGCCAGCATTCGACGGGTCCTCGACGTGTCCTATCTCGAAGTGGAAAAGCCCGAGATAAACATTCTGGTGTTTCCCGACGGCACGACCAACGTGCCGGAGCCGAAGAAGCCGCATCCCGACACGACCGCCCTCGACTCCCTCATCGATCTCGCCGCAGACCGCTTCCAGATCTCCAATGGCGCGCTCTCGTTCCAGTCGCGGAAGCAGCCGATCGACGTGCGCGGCAGCAATCTCCGCGTCGGGCTCTCGTTCAGCACGCTGACGCGCACCTACAGCGGTGACATCTCTCTACAGCCGCTCTACATAGTTTCCGGCCGCAACACTCCGGTTGTGTTCACGGTCCACCTGCCGGTCACGTTGGAACGGAAAAAGATCGTTTTCGAGAATGCGCGAGTCACAACAGCGGCCTCCGCGCTCACGATCAACGGTTCGCTCGAAGACTTGAAAGACCCGAAGCCGGCGGCCCGCATCAACGGTCACATTGCACTATCGGACCTGAAGAAGCTCGGCGATTTTCCCGGTGAATGGGGAGGCCAAAACTTACCGGAGGCGATCAGCGTCGACGGCAATGCCGCGATGTCGGGGGCCCGGATCACGGTCAATGGAATGCGGCTCGGACTCGGCCAGTCCAACATCGAAGCCTCGGGAACGTTAAAGGACCCGGAGGGGAAAGGCGCGCTGGAATTCCGCGCCACCGTGTCGCTCGACGAGTTCGGCCGCATCGCCCGGCTGAAGGCCCGTCCGGGCGGACTCGTTGTGGCAAACGGCAAAGCCAGCCTGGATGGAGCGAACAATTACCGTGTTACGGGCGAGGTGGATGGGCGGCGTGTCGCGTTCTCACAAGGAGACCGGCGTTTCCGCGACGTGAATGTCCATGCGGCCGTAGATCTGAACCCACGCCGGCTCGAGCTGAGAGGACTTCGATTGTCGGCGTTCGGCGGACAGTTCACCGGCGAGGCAATCCTGCACGAGTTCGCGCGATATTCGGTGCGCGGGTCGTTGCAAAACTTCAACGTGCAAACGATGTCGCGCGTGCTCGGAAAGGAGCCGCTGCCGTACGGCGGCACGGTGTCGGGGCCGGTCACAGCCCAAGGCAGTATCGAGGCTTCTGAGCGCAAAGTGGCGACTGCCGCCGCAACGCTGAACATCGCGCCGGGGCGCGGCGGCATTCCGGTATCCGGACGCGTCGAAGCGCGGTACGAGGGGCAATCCGACGACATCACGCTGAACGATTCCTTCGTCGCCTTGCCGAATACACGCGTCAATCTGAGCGGATCGCTGAGAAGGCGGCTGAACGTCGACGCTACATCGCGGAATCTGAACGATCTCTTCGCGGCCGGCGGTCCGCGCGAGCCACCGTTAAAACTCGAGGGCGGCCAGGCGCGGCTTACGGGCTACGTTACCGGCAGCCTCACCAAACCGCAGATCACGGCCCACCTGACGATGGGCCGGTTCAGCGCGCAAGGGCGCCTGTTCGACTCGGCATCGGCTGACGTGACGGCCGCCGCCAACCGCGTCGACGTGCGCAACGGCCTGGTTCGGCGTGGGTCGATGCAGGCGCAGATTGCCGGCGCCACGGGGCTCGCCAACTGGTCGCCGGCGGAGAATCAGCCCGTGCGGGTTGCAGCCAGCATCCAAAACGGCGATCTTGCCGACGTGATGGCGCTCGCCGGCCAGCCGCCCGCCGGGTACGCGGGAGCGCTGAGCCTGAACGCAAATATTGGCGGCACTATGGGCAATCCTATCGGGACGGCGGATGTGCAGGTGCTGAAAGGAAGTGTCAGGGACGAGCCGTTCGATCAGATCCAGGCCCGCGTCACGATGTCGGACCAGCGGATCGCCATCCCGGCCGCGTCGATCACCGCAGGTCCCTCGAGGGTAAACCTCACGGCGGAATACCAGCACTCTCGCGACAGCCTGATGACGGGTCGCCTTCAGGTGCGCGTCGAGAGTAATCAGATCGACCTTGGGCGAGTCCGGACGCTGCAACGCGAGCGGCCCAACAGCGGCGGCGTAGTTGCGTTGAACATGGAGGTCGCCGCGAATCTAAAGCGGGTGGTCGGGGAGGCGGTAGATCAGACTGAATTCCAGGTCACGGCCTTGAATGGACAGGCTTCGGCCCGCGGCCTGCGATTCGAAGGAGAGAACTACGGCGACGCAACAGTGAGCGCGAGCACCGCCGGTCAGGCTGTTCGATACGATCTGGTCTCCAACTTCGCGGGCTCCGAAATCAAGGTCACCGGAAACACGGAGCTGGCGTCGGGATACAAAACCACCGCCGACGCCAACCTGCGCAACCTGCCGGTCGAGCGGCTCCTGGTGCTCGCCAGGCGCACCGAAATCCCCGTGAGAGGCATGTTGTCGGGAACGGCGCATGCCAGCGGGACCCTCGAGGAGTTTCAGGGCAAGGTCGACCTGGATCTGGCGAAAGCGATCGTCTATGACGAACCGCTCGATCGTGTTCGCGTCACCGCGACGTACCTGCCGCAACAGATCGACGTCTCGTTGTTTGAGGCAGTCTCGGGGCCGTCTCGCGTGGAATTGACGGCGAAATTCAGTCATCCGGCGAATGACCGGAGGTCGGGCGAGGTCGAGTTTCGCGTGAATAGCAGCCGCATCGAACTCGCGCGCCTTCGCAATGTCGAAAAGTGGAGACCAGGATTGAGCGGAGTGCTGCAATTCTCGGGCGAAGGAGCGGCCACGATTCAGCCGAAGACGTCACGAGTTCTCTTACGCGGCTTGAAAGCCGATGCCAGCGTGAACGGCATCGCGGCGAGAGGGCAAAATTTCGGGGATCTCACGTTCAAAGCGACGACGACCGCCGGGCGCCTCCAGTTCACGCTCGACTCCAACCTCGCGAACGCAAACATTACCGGCCGCGGAACCGCCGAGCTCAGCGCTGACTATCCGGTCGACGCGCAGTTGAGCTTCCAGAACGTCGCCTGGAGCCGCCTGCAACCGCTGGTGGCGCCGGACGGCGCCGGCGCAGCCTTCGAAGCGGTGACGGAGGGGCAGATCTCTTTTAAGGGTTCGATTAGCAGGCCGGATCAGATCAGCGGCTCGCTCCGGTTGCCCCGCCTGGAGATCACGCCGGTGGCGCGTCGGGGAGTGCAGGAGAAGTCATTCACGCTGCGCAACGAGGGTCCGATCGCGGCGACGATTGACCGCGGCGTTGTCCGCGTCGGGAGCGCACGCCTGACGGGACCTCAGACAGACATAAGCGCAACCGGAACGGTGACTCTCGCCGGGACGCGACGCGCCAGCCTGAATATCGCTGCAAGCACGGATATCGGCGTGCTTCAGACATTAAGCAGGGATATTTACTCGTCGGGCAAAGTGGCCGTCGAGGCGAAGATCTCGGGCCCGCTCGCCAAGCCGGCCGTTGACGGGAAGCTCGATCTTCAGAACGCGTCTTTCCATCACCTGTCTCTTCCCAACGGCCTTTCCAACGGGAACGGCACAATCGTGTTCAGCGGAAATACCGCCACGATCCGCAACCTGACAGGTGAATCGGGCGGCGGCGAAGTGACACTCTCGGGTTTCGTCGCCTATTCGGATGGGATTCGACTGGGAATTCGCGCCACGGCGACCGAGGTGCGCGTCCGAACACAACAGGGCGCGAGCGTGGTGGCCACCGGCACCGTCAACATGACGGGAACGTCGGAATCGAGTGTCGCGGCGGGCGAAGTCACGATCAATCGCATCAGCTATTCGCCGCAGAGCGATTTCGGGTCTATTTTGACGCGAGCCGCTCCTCCGATTCAGGCCGCCGGCGCGCCCGAGCCGTTTCTGGCGAACATGCGGCTCGATATTCGGGTGCGGACCTCATCGGCGACCGCGGTGCAGGCTTCGCTGGCCCAAAATATTCAGCTTGACGCCGATCTTCGCGTGCGCGGCACAGCCGCCACGCCCGGCGTTCTGGGACGGCTTCGGATCACCCGGGGCGACGTCGTATTCTTCGGATCGAAGTATCGAATCAGCAGGGGGACGATCGGCTTTTACAACCCGGTTCGGATCGAGCCGCAGTTGAACATCACGCTCGAGACGCAGGCCAAGGGGGTGAATGTCGTGTTGACGGTCACCGGACCGATCGACAACATGAGGCTGACCTACTCATCGGAGCCGCCACTCCAGTTTCAGGAGATTGTCGCTCTGCTCGCATCGGGCAGGACACCGACGTCCGATCCGACGCTGCTCGCCAACCAGCCTTCGCAGCCGGACCAGAGCTTCCAGCAGATGGGAGAATCGGCGCTGGTCAGCAAAGCGATCGCCGACCCTGTGGCAAGCCGGCTCCAGCGGGTCTTCGGCGTGAGCCAGCTAAAAATCGATCCGGCGTTCACAAGCGGATCGGATCTGCCACAGGCGAGAGTTACATTGCAGCAGCAGATCACCTCGAATCTCACGTTTACCTACGTCACCGCGCTCGAGAATGCGAACACGCAGATCATCCGCATTGAATGGACGTTCAGTCCCAGGTGGTCGGCCGTCGCGAATCGCGATGAGAACGGGATCGTCAGCGTGAATTTCCTGTACAAAAAGCGATTTCGGTGACGCGGTTGCGCCACCGGCCCAAGACGAACGCGCGGCACTCCCGCCGCTAGCCGCCGGGTACGACCCCTTAGTAGAATGACTGCATGGAGGGCGCCGTAGCGCTGATTCTCTGCATCGGGCTGACGGTGCAGGCGCAAGAACTTTCTTTACAGGAATCACTACGGCCGTTCTTGGCCAAAAACTGCCTCGCCTGCCACAACGAAAAACTGAAAACGGGCAATCTCGATCTCACCGCTCGCCTGACGCCGGATGCGTGGCCAAAGATAGTCGAAAAGCTGAGCACCGGCAAGATGCCGCCTCCGGGCCTTCCGGCGCCATCCGGCGCCGAACGCTCTACGGTCATTCGCCGGATCGAGAGCACGCTGCGACTTAACCATCGCGACGTCACGCCGGGCCGGGTCACGGCGCGCCGGCTCAATCGCGTCGAGTACAACAACACGATTCGCGACCTGCTCGGCGTGCCCGCGCGTCCGGCCGACGACTTCCCGGTCGACGACTCCGGCTATGGCTTCGACAACATCGGGGACGTCCTCACCGTCTCGCCCATGCTCATGGAGAAGTACATGGCCGCCGCCCGCAAGGTTTCACGATTGGCCGTCTTCGGTGAAACTCTGCCGGCGAAGCCGACGGTGCTCGCGCGCCTGATGGCGCGGCGATCCTACGACGGCGGCAGTTTTTCCGGCTCTCACTACCTGCCCTATTCGATGCGGGGCGCACTGTACGGAACGTGGATGTTTCCGGCCGACGCCGAGTACGAGCTTCGATTTCGCGTCATGAACCTCCGCAATGAAGAGGAAACGCCTGCCGATCCCGACGCGCCTCCACGCCGCCGCAGCCTCACGAGTCTTACTCCGGAGGAAAAAGCCGAGCGAGCGCGGACGCTGCAACGCGGTCCCACACCGGAAGCCTTGCGGGCCAGCCTGGAGCGCTCCCGCCTGAGCGCGCCCCCGCTGAAGCTCACGCTGGCTGTCGACGGCGTCACGGTGCTCACCGGCGCGATCGAAGGCAGCACAAATTACGGCTATGACCGTGGCGAGTTCGTCGCGCGGGTGCCGCTGAAGGCCGGCGAACGTTTCCTGCGTGCGTCGTTTCCGGAGCTGGCTGACCTGGAGAATCCGCGCCGGAACCTGAATGCCGATCTGCGCCGCAAGGTGTTCGTCGATTACCTGGACGTGGTGGGACCGATCGCCCCGGCGGTCGAGCCCCCAGGCTATCGACGCGTTTTTGTGTGCGGTCACTCACGGACGCGGCACGAAAGAGCCTGCGCGGGGACGATTCTGCGGGACGTGGCGCGCCGCGCCTGGCGGAGGCCCGTGACTCGCGAAGAGATCGACAGCCTGGAGCGGCTGGTGGCCATGGTTCAGAAAGACGGCGAGTCTTTCGAAGAGGGCATCCGCGTCGCGCTACAGGCGATTCTGGTGTCGCCGCACTTCCTGTTCCGTGCCGAACGCGACACCAGCGGGTCGGTTGCGGTCGGCGAGCATGAGCTGGCCTCCAGACTCTCTTATTTCCTTTGGGCGAGTATGCCCGACGACGAGCTCTTGCGCGCCGCCGATGCGAAGTCGCTCCGCAAGCCCGGCGTTCTTGAAGCGCAAGTGAAGCGGATGCTCGTCGACGCGAAGTCGCTCTCGCTGGTGGAGGATTTCGCCGAGCAATGGCTCCAGTTGCGCGATCTCGATCGCAAGCGGCCGGCGCCGGAGCGATTCCCGGGCATGGACGACGAGCTGCTCGACGCGATGCGCCGCGAGACGCGCCTCTTTGTCGGCGAGGTCCTCCACAGCGACCGCAGCGTGCTCGATCTGCTCGACGCGCGATTCACCTTCGTCAACGGGCCGCTGGCGCGTCACTACGGGATCGCCGGGATCAGAGGCGAGGACTTCCAGCGCGTATCGCTCGAGGGCAGCGAGCGCGGCGGTCTGCTCACGCAGGGCGCGATACTCACGGTATCTTCTTATCCCACGCGGACGTCGCCGGTCATTCGCGGTAAGTGGGTCCTGGAGAATCTGCTCGGTACGCCGCCGCCCCCGCCGCCCCCGGATGTGCCGGAGCTGGAAGAAGCGAAGATCGGTCTCACGGCCTCCTTGCGCGAGCAACTCGAACAGCATCGTGTGCGCCCGGCGTGCGCGGTGTGCCACAACCAGATGGACGCGCTCGGGTTCGGCCTGGAAAACTTCGACGCGACCGGCGCCTGGCGCACGCACGACGGCAAGTTTCCCATCGACGCCTCCGGCACGTTGCCGGACGGCAGGTCGTTTCGCGGGCCGGCGGAGTTGAAAGGAGTCCTGCGGGCGCAATCGGATCTGTTCGCGCGGAATCTTGCGGAAAAGCTGCTGACCTACGCCCTCGGCCGCGGGCTGGAGCCATATGATAAAGGTGCGGTGGACGAAATCATGTCGCAAGCGAAGGCCGGCCAGTACAGGTTCTCGGCGATGGTGACGGGAATCGTCCAAAGCAGGCCGTTTCAGATGCGCGCGGCGGCGGGAGGTAAGCCATGAGCAAGGCGCTTGACAGGCGGGCGTTTCTGAGAGGGGCGGGCACGGCCGTGGCGCTGCCGCTTCTCGACGCGATGATGCCGGCGTTCAGCCGTGCGGCGACGGCTTCGAAGGCGGCGTGCCGGATGGCGTTCGTCTACGTTCCGAACGGCATCGTCATGAATGAATGGATCCCGCGGACGCAGGGCGACGTCGCGCCGCTGCCGGAAGCTCTTCCGAGACTGCTGGAACCGCTGGCGCCGTACCGGGAGGACATCATGGTGATGTCCGGGCTCACGCAGAACGGCGGGCGCGCGCTGGGCGACGGGCCGGGCGATCACGGTCGTGCCGGCGCCAACTATCTCACGGCGGTGCATCCGAAAAAGACTTTCGGAAAAGATATTCAGACCGGCGTGTCGGTCGACCAGATTGCCGCGCAGCGGCTCGCGGGCAAGACGCGCTTCGCCTCGCTCGAGCTGGGCTGCGAGCAGGGCATTCAAGGCGGCAATTGCGATAACGGATATAGCTGCGCCTACAGCAACAGCATTTCATGGCGAACCCCGGCGACCCCGAATCCACCGGAAGTTCGCCCGCGCGCGGTATTCGAGCGGCTGTTCGGCGGCGCCGATGTCGAGCGGGATCCCGTGCGGCGGGCGCGGCAGCAGCGCTACGACAGGAGCATCCTCGACCTGGTGCTCGACGACGCCGGCCGCTTGAGAAATACACTCGGTGGCGCCGACAGGCAAAAGCTCGATGACTACCTCTCGGCGATACGCGACATCGAGACGCGCATTCAGTCCACGGAGCAGGGACGGACCGCGCCGGCGCCGCTAATCGAGAACCTCCCGCCGAGCATTCCCGCCGACTTCTCGGAGCACTC
>Ga0187893_10008935_pt1 | contig 15613 bp, 17 predicted proteins | sample MA1701074metaG_FD_139574 | JGI IMG/M metagenome (GOLD analysis project Ga0187893, IMG submission 139574) | White microbial mat communities from a basaltic lava cave in the Kipuka Kanohina Cave System on the Island of Hawaii, USA - MA170107-4 metaG ... | reverse complement strand
TTAAACCTGCTCTGCGATGCTAAACCCAACGATGCACTCCCCACCACCTTCGATTCTGACTACTTTGGCTCGCTTGTTGTTTTCATTTGTACCGGAGCGAATGGCTCGCAGCATGGCGAAGGAAGCCAAAACGTCCTTGTAAAGCGAGGTCACCACAAAGACTTCTCCCGTCTGCTCGCTCTTCCACATTTGTCCCGCTGAAACTTTCTTGGTAGTCATCTTTAGGTCTTTCCAGTTTTTGAAGTAGTTCATCCCCATGGCGAAATCGCTCAGACGACTATGCATCGGTTTCTTAAGAACACCGGATTAGACCTTTTTGTCGACTTCTAGCGCCGCCGCCCAGTTGTGGGAACAGAGCATTCTTCAACTTGAGACAACCTTGCTTCCCAAAAGCGAGTCTAATGCCTTCGTCAAGTGGGAGTCGTGTCGGATGGCTCAACCGATCTCTTGACCCGCATTGTTTCTCGTCCATGCTTGGCCCAATCTAACGACAGCGCGCTTTTTCTAGGAGCAATAGAAGCGGTGGGATGCTAGCATGGATGAATCAGCCGAGTGCCCGAGGAAGGAAAGGAGTTCTGATACGATGAAACAACTGATCAGTCTTGCTTTGATCTCTGCTCTTTGCCTCTCTCCAAGCACTCTCATGCTTGCCGCGGACAAGAAAAAACACTCCGATGTGGACGAGATCGGGAATCGGGACATTAACAAAGGCAGTTGGAACATGATGTCCATTGAAAAAGAGATTGCGCTGGGCAAGCAACTGGCTCAGGACATCGAGAGACAGGTGAAGTTGATCGATGACCCAGAAATCAATGAATTCGTGAGTCGAGTAGGTCAGAACTTGGTTCGCAACTCGGACGCGAAAGTGCCTTTCACGATCAAGGTCGTGGACTCCGATGAGATCAACGCATTTGCGTTGCCGGGTGGCTTTTTCTACGTAAATTCTGGCCTGATTACTTCTGCTGATGAAGAAGCAGAGTTAGCGGGTGTTATGGCGCATGAGATTGCCCACGTCGCTGCGCGCCATGGCACCGAGCAATACACCAAGGGCACGATTGCCAACTATGCCACGCTGCCCCTAATTTTTCTGGGCGGAGGACTGGGCTACGGTCTTTATCAAGCGGCGGGATTTCTTATTCCACTCAAGTTTCTGCAGTTCAGCCGGTCAGCCGAAACCGAAGCAGATTTTCTAGGACTCCAGTATGTCTACAAGACCGGCTATGATCCAACCGCATTTGTTTCATTTTTTGAGAAAATCCAAGCTCAGGAGAAAAAGAAGCCTGGCAAGCTGTCAAAGGCGTTTTCGACTCATCCGCCGACGGCAGATCGGATAGAAAAAACCCAAGCCAACATCTCTACAATTCTGCCGGAAGGTGATCAGTACGTCATCAATACTTCAGAATTCGATCATATCAAAGGCAAACTGCTTGCGATAGAAAACCGCAAGCGTCCCGCCGAAGGCGAAAAGTCAAACCGGCCATCATTAAAACGCCGAACAAGCGGCGAGACAGAAGATGCCTCTGAAGAGCCTACCCAAAAAGATGAAGACCGTCCCACGCTAAAGCGGCGGACGAACTGAATGTTTTCAGTGTGAGTTCAAACAAAAAAGGCGGCCCACCGGGCCGCCTTTTTTTCTGAACTCACAGAGAGCACATTAGAGTTTTTTCACTTCTTCAGCATAGTATTTCCGATACAGTATGTCCCATTCCAAACTGCCTTCCGGCACCGTCTTCTTTTGGGAAGCAATTTTCTTTCGTGCTTCCTGATCCAACGTTTCTTCCTTCTTGAGCTCTTCGTTCAGGATTTTTACAATCTCCAGCCGTATCGTGTTGCGATCTTCGATGAACTCGAGGTCATCCAGGCTGACTAGTTCCTCAGTAACTAGATGTGAGAGTTTGTTAACTTTTTCACGACTGAGACGCATGCGTCACAAAACCACTTTCTTATCCTTAACGAGTTTGTTCTTCACAACTTTAAACATATCCTGATACGAAACTCCTGTATTACGCATCTCGTCTGCATAGTCCTTCAAAATCTCTCGCACTTCCTCGTTGATACGGTCTTCAACACCGAGTTCGGCTTCCATCACAGCCAGAATCCTTTCCCTGAGCGCTACCACTCCCGAGGTCTCAATCATCTCGCGCTTGATGAGCTCGTCCACAACGCGGCGGGAGAGATAATGCACATACTCTTTCTGAAGACTCATTATGGGTGAGGGATTGGCGGGGCCGACGGGACTCGAACCCGCGACCTCTGACGTGACAGGCCAGCGTTCTAACCAACTGAACTACGACCCCGCAGTATTTCGGTCAAACAGTGGTGGGCGGTACTGGGTTTGAACCAGTGACCCCATCCTTGTAAGGGATGTGCTCTCCCAGCTGAGCTAACCGCCCAGAAGGAGCTAAAACCGAGGAAATATACACCGCGCCATTTCAGCCTGTCAAGCGCAAAGGACCCTGCAAGCAGTTGTAAATTCACAGTAATTGCAGGTCGTCGTGGTTGACAACATCCGTTGATCCACAGCGTCGGAGTTCACACCTTCTTCTTCGGTCAGTTCTTCGACTTGGACTGCTTTAAGCTTGAAAGTGATATCCTACACCAGCGATTGGCATCCTTAGTTGGGGTTCGAGTTTCGGTTTGGGTTTTCCCGGTTTGCCAAGGCGAGGCAGGGTCGCAACGATGTTGAGAGCCACGGGATTTTCGGCGGCGAAAGGATGTTTCATGCTCCATTCGAACAGGTTTCACAGCGCTGTTTGGCTGCTTCTGCTTCTCGTTCTGCGCACATCCGAGATCGCCTCTCAAAGTCCTAGCCAGGCTCCTGTCAAGAAAAGCTGCCTATGGAGAGTTCTCGCGCGCGACAGCACCGTTTATCTCCTCGGCTCGGTCCACCTTCTGAAGTCGGACGCTTACCCGTTGAGCGAAGCAATCGAGAGAGCCTTCAGCGACTCTTCGAAGCTAGTCTTGGAAGTGAATCTGGCCTCACTAAATTCGCCAGATTCTCAACAGATGATCCTAGCCAAAGCCTTGCTTCCCGAAGGCAGGACGTTAATCCAAGTCCTTTCGCCGGCAACGTATCAGGCTGTGCGACAGAAAGTGGAAGGTTTGGGGTTGGACATCGAAGCTCTCAAGCGAATGAAGCCCTGGTTCCTGTCGCTCTCTCTGGTGGCTATGAAGATGCAACAGCTAGGCTACGACGCTCAACATGGCGTGGACCGGCACTTCTTCGAAAGAGCGAAGACGGCAAAGAAGGATATTCTGGGACTAGAGACCGCTGACTTTCAACTCAATCTGCTGGATAGCTTGCCCGCCAAGACCCAGGAGGAGTCCCTATTGCAGACACTGAAAGAGCTGGATCAGTTTGAGACCGAGTTTGAACAGATCATGGGTGCCTGGGCCGCAGGCCAGGAGAAGCAGCTGAACGACCTGCTCCTTAAGAGTTTCAAGGAATACCCTGACATCTACGCAAAGCTCATCAGTGAAAGAAATCGAACCTGGCTCCCGAAAATCGAGAGTCATTTTCAAGGCGGGAACAAGACCCTCGTCGTGGTCGGCGCTGCGCATTTGGTCGGACGCGATGGCGTCGTCGAATTGCTTAGACGCAAGGGATATTCGGTCGAACAACTATAGCGAGAGGTCATCGATATGCCCGGAATCCGTTTAGGTAGTTTTCGCATCGTTACTCTTCTGTTGACGCTGCTGGCAACTACGGTCTCATTGAGCCTATCTCTTGCGGCGGAGCGAACCAAAATTAGCACCGTCGCGGGCACTGGCCAGAGTGGATATTCCGGTGACGGCGGGCCCGCTTCGGATGCGCAAATCAACAATCCTTATGGAATCGCAATCGGACCCGGCGGCACCTTGTACATCTGCGACACAGACAATCATGTGATCCGCAAAGTGTCTCCCGAAGGAGCCATTGCCACCGTCGCCGGGAACGGAAAGCGCGGTTACTCCGGAGACGGCCAGAAAGCAACCGAAGCCTCACTGAACGAGCCTTACGAAGTGAGACTAGACCGACAGGGCAATCTCTATGTTGTCGAGCGAATGAACCACGCGGTGCGCTTCGTCGATGCTCGAACGGGATTGATTCGTACCGTGGCCGGCAACGGCAAAGCAGGTTTCTCTGGTGACGACGGTCCGGCGGTTTCGGCCTCGCTTCATGAACCGCACAGCATTCAGCTTGATGGCAAAGGCAATCTCTATATTTGTGACATTCGCAATCACCGAATCCGTCGCGTCCACCTGAAAAGCGGCATCATTACGACCTTCGCTGGCACGGGCGAGCGATCCGCCACTCCTGACGGTGCGAGGATTGCCGGCACACCTCTGAATGGTCCGCGGGCTCTCGACTTTGATAAACAGGGAAATCTCTGGCTGGCACTTCGTGAAGGCAATGCAGTTTACAAGCTGGACATGAAGCGAGGCACGCTTCACCATGTTGCCGGAACGGGCGCTCAAGGATTTACCGGCAATGGGGGACCGGCGAAGCTGGCAACGCTCTCCGGACCCAAAGGCCTAAGCGTCGCGCCGAATGGAAACATTTACCTTTCGGATACGGAGAGTCACAGCATCCGGATGATCGACGTCCGCACGTGGAGCTTGGAGCTCATTGCGGGAACAGGCAACCGTGGTGATGGCCCGGAAGGTGACCCAAAATCGTGCAACATGTCACGACCCCACGGTATCTTTGCCGCCAGTGATGGTTCTATTTATGTTGGCGACAGTGAGGCTCATCGCGTGCGCGTCATTCGTCGGTAACGCTGGTCCGCGCCTTCCTTCCCTCGACAACCTCGAATCTGTCAGAGACCTCTTTGTCAGGCCTGTTTCTCCGGAGACTATTCAGGCGTTCTGGCATCCACAATGCAAGGCAAATGTGTTGAGCGCCGAACTGACACTCGCCGTCGGCAGTCCACAGATCCTCAGGTTTCTGACTCGTCCCTTCCCGATGGATCCACCTTGACCGGTGGCGCATCCAGATTCTTGGGAGGCCACACAACCGAGACCAGAACCGAGACGGCCAAAATTCCTGCCACGACGCCCAAAGCGATACCCACGGGTATTTTGTAAACGTTGGACAGAACCATCTTCATCCCGACAAAAATCAGAATGATTGAGAGGCCGTACTGCAGGTAGTGGAACAATTGAATGATTCCTGCCAGTGCGAAGAAAATGGAGCGCAGGCCCATGATCGCAAAAATGTTTGAGGTATAGACAATCAAGGGATCCTGGCTGATCGCGAGGACAGCGGGAATGGAGTCCACAGCAAATACCAAGTCGGTAGATTCGACCAACAACAAGACAACAAACAACGGAGTCGCCATCGACTGACCTTTTCTGCGCACAAAAAAGCGGCCTTCCACGTAGTCTTCGGTAACCGGCATCCATTTGCGAAAGAGCTTGAGCACCGGGTTCTTTTCCGGACGCAGCTCCTTCTCTCCCTGTGTGGCCATCTTGATTCCGGTCAAGACCAGAAATGCTCCGAAGATATAGATGATCCAGTGAAAGCGCTGAATCAGAGCGACGCCCATGCCAATGAAAATGGCCCTCATGATAATGGCGCCTAGAATGCCCCAAAACAACACGCGATGCTGGTAGCGCCTGTCCACGCGAAAATACGAGAAGATCAACAGGAAGACGAAGAGATTATCAACACTAAGGGCCTCTTCGATGAGATACCCAGCAAGGAACTCCAAAGCTTTGACTGGCCCCTTCCAAAAGTAAATCCCCAGGTTGAAAAGCAGTGCCAGGCCGATCCAAACCGCGCACCACACGAGCGCTTCGCGGATACTGACTGCGTGGGCGCTTCGATGAAAAACTCCCAAATCAAGCACCATCATGAAGACGACAAAGGCGCCAAAACCAACCCACAACAACAGCTCACTGGACATGAATAATCCTCAAAATCGCTTACTACGCTGGCCGGCATCCGGGAATACTGGCCTTCTATGGTTGCAATCCAGTTGTTATGCCAGCTAAACCCTGGGTCTCTCAACTTCGCACTGCAAGATTAAGCGAAAGCCACGAAAAATAGAAGCAAGACCGACCCTTGGTTCTTGGCCGTAGTCTTTGGTGCCTAGCCTTCCCAGCCGCCCATCGCTGCTTGCATTCCGGATTCGCAATCTAGAGAATGAGTTCGGCACGCGCTCGATAACCTGTCGGAGGAGTTGGCTTGCAACACAGTCTTGAACGAACAGCCGTCCGGACTGCTATGCTGGGGATACTGGTCAATGGGACCTTGGCCACGGCCAAGTTCATTGGGGGGATCCTCGGCAATTCTTACGCTCTCATCGCCGACGCTGTGGAATCGATGACCGACATCTTCAGTTCATTCGTCGTCTGGCGAGGGCTGTCGGTTGCCATTCAGCCGCCAGACTCCAACCACCCTTACGGACACGGCAAGGCTGAACCGCTGGCCGCGTCGTTTGTCTCCCTCACACTGCTAGCCGCGGCGCTTGGGATTGCGATTCAAGCCTTGAGGGAAATTCTCACGCCTCATTTGATTCCCAAACCCTTTACGCTGTGGCTTCTTTTGGCGGTCGTCATCATTAAGGAAAGCCTCTTTCGTTTTGCCTTTCGCGTTGGGAATCAAACCTCCAGCAGCGCTGTGCGAGCAGACGCCTGGCATCACCGTAGCGATGCGATTACCTCCGCGGCAGCCGGCATCGGAATCGCCATCGCGTTGTGGGGAGGCAAGGGATATGAATCGGCCGACGACTGGGCGGCACTGTTTGCCAGTGGCTTTATCGCCTGGAGCGGCATTCGGCTATTGAAGCCGGCCGTTGATGAACTGATGGACGCTTTGCCTTCACAGGAAATGCAGAAAGAGATTGCCAGCATCGCTCTCAGCTGCGACGGCGTGCTGGCCGTTGAAAAAGTCCTGGTGCGGAAGACCGGCTTTGTCTATTGGGTTGACATGCATTTGGAGGTTCCCAGAGACATGACGGTGGAGGAAGCCCACGATGTCGCACACGAGGTCAAGGATAGGATTCGACAGCAACTTCCAAAGATAACGGAGGTATCCATCCACGTGGAACCGTATCCACGGAAAAGTCTCGGACTGAAGTCAACGATCATGGGCTAGCTCCAAAGCACCTTCATTTCTTTCCCAGTAAGTCCAAAGCCGCAGCGGTCATGGCTTTCACACCTGTCTTGATCGTCAGCTCAGGGACGGGGGCATACACATTAGAATGCAGCGACGGGAGCGGCTTGCCTCCGGGTCTCTGGCTCTCTTCAATCTTTTCGCGGGTCACGGCGCCCAACCAGAACATGCAGATTGGGATGCTCTCGGCGGTTCGGCTAAAATATCCGAAATCTTCCCCACCCATGACAGGCTCGGTCGCTACAACGTTGTTCTTGCCCAGAATCCCCGCCATCGCACTTCTCACACGGCGGGTCAATTCTGGGGAATTCACTGTCGGACCAATCGATTCGTCTTCTCTGACTTTAACAATCGGTTCCCGGCCCGCTGGCACTCCTGCTGCCTGGGCCATTCCTCTTGCAATGCGCTCGATGCCGACCAATAACTGGGACCGGATGGCTTCGCTGAAGAATCGAATAGTCAACTGCAGTTGTACTTCATCGGGAATGATGTTGTGCTTCGTGCCACCGTGAACGGAACCTACGGTCACAACTGCCGGATCGATGGCGCGCATCTCACGACTCACAATCGTTTGCAATCCAAGGATGATCTGAGCAGCGAGAACAATCGGATCCTTGGTAGTGTAGGACCAGGCCCCATGGCCCGAGATTCCTCGAACGGTCAGATCGACAGAAGTAGTCCCTGCTAAAGCAGGACCTTCGGTCACACCAACTCTGCCGGACTCTAGATGAGCAGCATCGTGAAGAGCCAGCACATAATCAGGCTTCGGAAACTTCTGAAATAGGCCAGCGGCTAGCATTGCTTTGGCGCCGCTGCCCCGTTCCTCGGCGGGTTGGCCAATCATGATTACGGTACCGCGCCATTGATCCTTCAGTTGGCTGAGGAGGCGTGCTGTCCCAACGAAGCAGGTCATGTGAATGTCGTGGCCGCAAGCATGCATGACACCCACTTCGTTGCCCTGGTCATCTTTGGTCTTCACCCGGCTGGCATATTCCAAACCAGTTTGCTCAGTAACTGGCAACCCATCAAGATCCGTGCGAATCATCACCGTCGGACCGGTACCATTCCTCAACACACCTACCAAGCCGTGCCCTCCAAAGTTTCCTGTCACTTCAAAGCCGACGGTCCGAAGTTCTTGCTGGAGGCGCTCAGAAGTTTTGGCTTCGTGAAAAGAGAGTTCTGGATTGGCGTGCAAATGGCGGTAGAGTTGGAGAAGACTGCCGTATTCGCTGTTGGCCCGCGATTCGAGGTCAAGCGGCGGAGGCGGAGAAGTCTGGGCAGTAGCATTCATTGCACATGAGGAAAAGGTAGCCAGAGCCAAAGCAAAAAAAGTGCTGGACTTTTTCCGTTTGCGTGCGGCGTATCGGCAGAGCAGGACCAAGAAAAAGACTGGTCGTCGTAAGTTCGTGGTGGTGCGCAAGCGCATTGTAGAATCCTCCGCTCGAACTCGATCAGGACCCATCTAACCATATCGAATCTCTGAGCTGCGTAGTAGTTCACACCATGTGGCTCAGAGCATCGTGCACTTCAGAAAAGCTGCCGAACTCGCGGAAGGGAATGCCTTCTACCTCGCAAAATCGCGCCAACCCGGCCTTCGCAAATACAACGTCGGCCTCAACAGCGGCTCCTCGGTCCGAAAGGCCATCGCCGAAAAACACCGTCAACTGTCCAACCTTCTTGGCCTCGCGCAACGCCAAGCCCTTGTCGTGCCCCCAATCTGTTCCGTCCAAGAACTCAAGATGCCAACGGTTGTTCTCGATCTTGACCTCATTCGCAAGAACTCGCACGCCGGGCAGATCCCAGGGCTGAAGCAAACTCTCGATCACCTGCCGCATGCCGCCGCTTAGGATCGTCAGTGGAATGCGTTGCTGGAAACACCAACCCGCAAAATCAGGAAAAGCAGGATCGACTTCGACGTGCAGGCTCAAGAACGCCAAGACCTCTTCCAAGCTTCCCTGAATGACGCTTACTTCCTGCTGAATGGCGTCGCGGAGAGAAAGTTCCCCAGACACGATTTGTCGCCCGATCTCGTGCCGGAATTCAGCTCCGGCAAAACGCTCTGCCAGAAAGTTCAGGGTGTCCGGATGGGCGATGGTACCGTCGAAGTCGCTGAATACTGCAAGTGGTCGGGCTGCCGCTGGATTCGATTCCTTGGAGAAAGGCATGAACTGGCCTGAAGACTCCTTGTAAGGATGCTCTGTCTTCTGAACGACAGCCTACCGAGCGTCACTATTCCTTGCTAAAGATCCAGCGATGCAGCATGATGAACGTACTTGCGTTGGGGCACAACAAAAAACAAGCAGCCTTGAAGCAGTTGAGCAGCAGGGTTTTACGGCCCTTTGAACGATGCCCAATGGCGTCCGGGGTTAAGCTATACCCTGCTGGACTGGCAACCGATAAGCCAGAAAGCGACTCTCAACTATCGTGAGAGGTCCGCGGAGATACCCATGAGTGCGCGATTCCTGAGAAAACTGAAGATCACGCTGCTGCGAGCCTCGAAACTCCGCCTTGGCGCTTTCCTAGTCAAGAAAGTCAACAAACGCAAAGAAGTTTACAACCTCCACTATCCAAATGACCTGCAGGACCTGCGGCGAAAATTGCTCCCAGGGGACGTACTGCTGGTCGAGGGTGACTATGGGGTTAGCGATTGGATCAAAGTGTACAGTTCCCACACTTGGAGTCATTGTGCATTATTCGTTGGCGATCAGTCGCGTACCGCCTCGAAAACTCCGCAGGAGTTTGTCGAGGATCATCCCAGCTTGGTGGAAGCCATCATGGGGAGAGGCGTAATCCTGGGTAGCTTATCGAAATATGAAGGCTGCAACCTGCGCATCTGCCGTCCTCGAAACCTGACGCGCATGCAGCGTGAAACTGTGATCCGCTGGGCGCGTGGCAAGATCGGCGTTTCCTACGATCTGGAAAACGTGCTGCAGTTCATGAGTCTGCCTTTTGAAGAGCACGTCCCTCCCACGCATGACATTGGTGAACTAGCCAGCGGCAAATATACCTGTTCCAGCCTTCTGGCAGCCGCTTTTGGCCAGGTAGGTCTCGAAGTCCTTCATCATTACGATCGGACAGCCAGAAAGATCGTCCCCTACCACTATTCCCAGATCCAGCCGAAAGATTTCGACTTGAGCCCCAACTTCGACATCATCAAAGTCCAGCCTGCCGCGTATCGCAAGCCCGGCGGGTTCCTCAGCACTCTGTTGAACCGCCAGAAAACTGCCTGATGCCCATCATTGTCGGACATCGCGGTGCTGCGGCGCACGTCCTAGAAAACACAGCTGCCTCGTTTGCAGCTGCGGTGCGTTTTGGCGCAGGCATGATTGAGGTGGACGTGCACGAGTCTTTGGATGGCGAGTTCATCGTGATTCACGACACTCACCTCGGACGCATTTCCTCCCGCCGCAACGTAGTTTGCCAGACTCATTCAAGAGCTCTGCTTAGCATTGAACTCAACCAGGGTCATCGGCTACTCATGCTGCCGCAAGCCTTCGCTGCGATTCCAGAGGTCGTCGGTTTGATGGTTGAAATCAAAGCGATTCGAAGTTTCTCTAAGCTGGCAGACTTGATCCAGCGTCAGGCAAGGCGTCGCGAAGTGTTGATAACGTCGTTCGACCTCACCCTGCTGCGAAAATTGCAGGACTGTGGCCGATCTCTTCGTTTGGGGGTTGTTTCGAAAACGATTGCCAAGCTGTCGAAGGCAAGAAAGGCAGGCGTTCACTTCGAGGATGTGTGTCTGGACTTCCAATGCTTGACGGCTTCGCGGGTGGCGAATCTAAAGCGTGAATTCGGACCGGTCTTCGCCTGGACCGTGGATCGTTCCCGCGATATTCAGAGAATGATCGACTACGATGTAGATGGCATTATCTCCAACCGTCCCGATGAGGTTGCACGACTAGTGACGGAACGTGGGATTTAGAAGTCTCTCGCTTTCGACGCGACACTGAGCGCTCAGCAGCCTGGCGGGACGGCATATAACAGCTGAAAAAGTTGGTCGAGGACCAACGGGCTTGGACTAGAATGCTTTTGACATGGTTAAGCATTCGGTTTCTTTGAAGACGCTGGAGGGACCTTGATCTTCGAATCTGTCGCTGTCGGACCACTGCAGTGCAACTGCTACATCCTGGGTTGTGAAAAAACCCGTGAAGCTCTGCTCATCGATCCCGGTGAAGAAGCCAATCTGATTCTACCTCTCGTCGAAAAACATCGGCTCCACGTCCGGTACATTCTCAGCACCCACGCGCATATCGATCACGTCGGCGATCTTGAACAGATGAAGGACGCGACCGGAGCCCAAGCGCTGCTCCACGAAAAAGACCTTGTTCTCTACCAAAACCTTCCCATGCAAGCAGCCTGGCTTGGGGTTCCGGTTCCTCCCTCGACGACCATTGACAACTTCGTCGCCGACCATGATGAACTCCGATTTGGAAAGCACACAGGAGAAGTTCTGTTTACCCCTGGTCATACGCCCGGAAGCATTTGTCTCCACTTGCCAGAAGGCAGTGGTAAGGTGTTTGCAGGCGACACGTTGTTCCACCGAAGCATTGGCCGGACCGACCTGTGGGGCGGATCGCAGGAAACGATCTTCCGTTCGCTCAAGGACAAGCTTCTAGCATTGGTAGACGAAACAGTCGTCTATCCGGGACACGGCAAACCCACCACCATTGGCGAAGAAAGACGCTTGAATCCGTTCCTCGCCACTCGCTAGAGCAGCTTTTCAATCGCCTGCTGAAGCGTGGCCTCGTCCCTGTAGTTCACGAAGTGGGCGCGGATCACTCCATCCTTGTCTACTAGGAAGAGCGTGGGAAAGAGCTGAACGCCACCGTAGGCGACCTGTGCGGCTGGCGACAAGTGTCCGATAGGGAAGTTGATCTTGTGCTTCTCCAAGTAGGCTTTCCGTTCGGAATCCTCGTACCCAAACTCAAGAATTTTGTCCGCGTTGAGCCCCACCACTGTAAAGTTCCGGCCAGCGAATTTGCGCTGCAACGAAACCAGGTGAGGCGTAATCTGGACGCACGGTGGACAATGCGTAAACCAGAAGTACACTAAATACGGTTTGCCCTTGAGACCCGAAGAACTGAGGGCTTTCCCGTCCAGCGCTTGAACAGAGAATGGGGGGGCCGCTTTCCCTTCCCACCCTGCAATGGTTCGCTCAATGACTTTGTTGAACCTCGGGTCTGCCTTGACCTTTTCAATGTCCACCCGCGCGATTTCGCCGGTTTTTGGATCGCGGGTCAAGAACCTCGGAACGCGCCTATCGTACTCGATGATTTTCAGAATGACGTCCGCTTCTCCTTCGATTGGAAGGTTGAACTGATGCGCAATCTCCGAGAGGGTGGGTGGTTTGTGGGATGAAGCGTAGTACTCGGCAATGTAAGCGGGCACCTTGAAAAAGATGTTGTACAGACGGTCAAGCACCTTGCGCTCTTCCGGCGATGTGAACACTTCGTTATGAAGCTTGCTGACAATCACCGGCTCGCCCGCCTTAAGGTTCGCCTTCAGATAATCGATGATCTTGCGCTCGACTTCACGATCGGTCTGCGAAAACAGACTTCCTTGATAAGCAATCAGAAGTACCAAAAAACACGCCAGAAATGCTGCTCTTAGCCGCCGGTAATATTTCATCACCTCGATCACCCTCCAGGCAAAGTATAAGTCGAACTGCAGGTATACTAGCACTGGCTTGTGATTTTACCGAACGCGATGGGTGTACTGCTCGTATGGCTCTCCCCGAGAAACTCCACTCACCGGAGTTCTATACTGGACTGGAACTCTTTAACCGCGGGTTCTATTTTGAGTGCCACGACGTCTGGGAGGAAATCTGGGGCGACGCAAAGGGAAAAAACAAGGTCTTCTATCAAGCGTTGATCATGTCGGCAGTATCCCTGTACCACTTTGGCAACGAGAATCTGGAAGGTGCCTTAAGCTGTTTGCAAAAGGCCACTCGGCAATTTAGCCAACTTCCGGAAGCTTTCCTCGGACTAAACGTCACGGGCTTTGTACAGCAGATGAAGCAGTTTTTTGATGGGATGGCCGTGCGACAAACCGAACTAACCAAGGAGCTGCTCAATAAGCCAAGGCCGAAAATAGTTATGGAAGAGAATTAGAAGTCGCCGGCTCTGATCGAGCGAGAGGGGAACATCAGTCTGAAATGATCTCGTCTGTGGAGTCAGAGGCGAATTTACCAGCATCAGCGGCAGCCAGCACGGGCTTCGCAATAAAGTAAGACAGACTTTCGAATGAAATCGCCAAGTCCATCGTCTTCAGTTTCACTCCTGGCACGGCGCTCAAACGGACGGGCGCGAAATTCAAAATGGCAGTAATACCCGCGTCGACAAAGAGATCGGCCACTTCCTGCGCGTTGTCGGCAGGCACACAGATGACGCCGATCCGAACGTTTTCGCGGGACACGATCGGCTTCAAGTCTTTGATGTGGTACACGAAGACGCCGCTTCGCGAAGTATCACCCACGCGCGACAAGTCGCGGTCAAACATCGCCGCCACCTGAAAATGCCGTGGGTCGAAACCGCGGTAGTTGGCCAGAGCCATGCCCAGATTTCCTGCTCCGACGATGCCGACGCGATGGATCACGTCGAGGCCCAGAATCTTGCTCAAATGTTTTCGCAACTCAACAACGCTGTATCCCACGCCGCGAACGCCGAACTCCCCAAAATAGGTGAGGTCCTTTCGAATCTGTGCGGAGTTCAGCTGAAACTGTTGAGCGAGCGCTTGCGATGAGGTGGTGGTGACTCCTGACGCAGCCAGAAGATTCAGGCAGCGCAGGTAAATAGACAGGCGGCTGATCGTAAATTCTGAAATCTTCTCTGATTTCATTCGAAGAGAGAGAGGCGGGGACGAGTGCGGCGGTGCGTTTCAGGCATGTCAGCGACGAACCCGGGTTGTCCTCCCATTTGGAAGGTCCGAGTATAGCACAATCCTCGGAGAGGCTAGATTCAGGGGAAGGTGAGCCATGAGTCAAGATCTCATTGGAATCATTTCGGACACACACGGGCAATTTGACCCCAAGATTCCCCATCTATTCAAGGGCGTTCACCAGATCCTCCACGCGGGGGACATCGGAGGCCTACGCGTCTTGCGGCAACTCGAAAGCATTGCTCCCGTAATCGCAGTTTCGGGTAATGTCGATGAAGGCAATGTTCCTCCTGGAGTGGATGAGGAAAAGGCTCTCCAACTCTGCGGCCTGCGCATCTTCATGATCCACATTCTTGGCAATCCACAGCGTCTGGCACGCCCGCTCCAGCAGCGAATTGACCTCCTGCAGCCCGACGTGGTGGTGTTTGGTCACAGCCACAAGCCATTGATCGAGAAACATGGAAGGGTGCTCTATTTCAACCCGGGTAGTGCCGGGCCGAAGAGATTCTCTCTGCCGCGCTCGCTGGGTTTGCTGAGATCTCACAACGGAAAGCCACAGGCAGAACTCCTCTATCTTTGAATTCGGTCTCGTTGTGGAGAGTAGAACGTCTGCTTACGCATGAGGGTAGAACCACGCGTTCCCTTGGAAAAATGGCTTAAAGAATGGCCGAGATTTCGCTAAGCTTAGGTTCGAGGCTTGCTCATTTCACCTGGGAACATAAATGCACGGATGACTCGGTCTTCCTGCCGAACCATTTTTCCAGACGCGGCGCATTCAATTGTCTGCCTGCCGTCCGAATGCGTCGCGACGTCACTCTTTTCGGAAAGTCTCGATTCGTAGCGTTCTCGCAGCCGGTGAATCCCCAGCCTCGCAATGGTGGTGCTTATGCTTGGGGCTCGCATTGAAGACGACTGCCTTCGCATCGGAGACCGTTTCGCAGTTTCGTTCCAGCGGACGTTGCGCATTCCCGACGATGGCCGAACCTATCCCCTCCCACCCGGCCTCGGCCGATTCCCCATTCTGAAAATTGAAGATCACCTGGACCGTGTCCCCGAGCTATGGCACGAAACAGGAGGAATGTTCATTCCGATGTATCAGCGAGAGGCGCTCTGGATCTCTTTTAGCGCTGCCTCCTGGAAGCCAAACGCAGTCACCGTATCGGTGGGTGGTGTCAACGCCGTCTCAGGAGAGTCCGATGACGGCCGACTGCATGCGCAACCCCAGAATTATCTCGTATGCCCGAACCAACCCTGGTTGGACGGTATCAATTCCGGGCGTGACTCAATCAGGCAATTTGTGGCCATGCCTCTTGGATTGGGTTATACGGTTGAATCAATCAAGGGAGAAGAGACGCTCGGTGGCATTCAAATTACCGTCTTTGAGCCGAAACCTGGGAGATTTGCCGATCATCCGCCGACCCCAACCCTGGGCGCAGTCCCGATGTCCAGGCTCGAGAGAATGGAACCCCAACTGGGACTGGGAGCGGGCGGCTCCGTCAGGCAGAAGATCTATCTGGATCCCTACGGCCTAGAGGCATGGGAGCCGCAGCCTCAGGCTCGGTTCTGGGTCCATATCGTCAACAGTCTCCAGTTCGAACACATCACCGGAAGTAAACCGCCTCCTACACCCATCACCAC
>Ga0187893_10008934_pt1 | contig 15613 bp, 18 predicted proteins | sample MA1701074metaG_FD_139574 | JGI IMG/M metagenome (GOLD analysis project Ga0187893, IMG submission 139574) | White microbial mat communities from a basaltic lava cave in the Kipuka Kanohina Cave System on the Island of Hawaii, USA - MA170107-4 metaG ... | reverse complement strand
CGAAGTGATCCTGCCGGCTGGCACGGAGATGGTGATGCCGGGCGACAACATCAAGATGACGGTCCACCTCATCAACCCGATCGCGATGAACGAAGGCCTGCGCTTTGCTATCCGCGAAGGCGGACGCACCGTCGGCGCCGGCGTCGTGTCGAAGATTATTGAGTAAATTTCCCGCAAAAAAATTCTCTGAACCGGGCGCCTTCGGGCGCCCGGTTTTTTGTTGTGCAAGCGCATAAATCGCTCTAAAAAAGGACCTGAAAAGACCATGACCAAGCGCAAAAAAGACCCCCGGATCATCGAAATCATGGCCGCCAACGCGGAGCGTGAGCGCAAGTTCATCCCGCGCGTACCCGAGCGCATCCGGCGGCAGGGCGAAGACGCTATCGCCGAATTCAAGAAAGCGCGTCTCGATGCGATTTACCGCCATGTCTGCAAGTGCCCGGATGAATTCGTCACCGCCGACCACCCCGATCATGCGCCGGTGCTGCCGCCGGGCGTGAATGAAAAATTCGACACGCCCGCCGAGCGCACCGCGCCGCGCGAGCGCCTCTATTTTGTCGACGCGGCGCTGCGGATCAGGGCGCATAAGCTGGAAGCCCGGCAGGAGTTAAGGCCTTACGGCGTCAAGCAGACGGTCAAGATCGGCAACGGCGCGACCCACAAAAAACCGACGCTCGACCGGGTGGAGCTCCAGTCCAAACTGACCCGGATCGGCGCAAATCTCGACGCCGTCGACGACAAGGCCATCGCCAAAAAAGACAACAAATGGCTGCGCAAGACCTTCAGCGATTCCGACCTCAAGCCCGCCTTCCGCGTTATCACGCAGCGCCTCAGGGTGTCTTACCATCCGGAAGGCGACCAGAGCGTGTTGATCGAGCTTGCCTGCGATATCGTGCTGGTCGGCGAGACGATGTTCGGCGATGTCTGGCGCGACCCCAAACTCGAAATCGAGATCAAGGAGCCCAAAGACCTCTCGCCCAAAGAAGCCGCGCGCATCCTGGACGAGGAGGAGCAGCGCTTCGTCAAGCGCTTCGACCTCGAGCGCCAGCTTGAATCGAACGCCGTGATGGGTTACGAGCGGCTGAAAGAAAAGCTGCTCACGCCCGCAGGCCAGCTCGCCTTTAAGAATCTCAAACTCGATGAGCCGTGGTGGACGGCGGAAGGCCGCCGCAAGGCCGCCGAAGCCGCGGAAGAACCGGAATACGGCGCGGCGGAAGACAACTGGCCGAAAGCTTCGGCAGGTCTGGGCTGACGGCAAATTACGAGCGGTATTTATCCAGCAGTTCCTGCAATTGCTCCAGCAGCGGCTCCGCTTCCTTGCGGAAGTCGCGCCGGTGCTCCTCGCTGACGCCGTGATGCGCCTTTTCAACAAGGCCCGCGATGCGGTCCTGGAACTCGGCAAGGCTGCGATACTGCGCAAGCTGGCACTGGTTCGCCTGCCGCAGACGGTCGATGAAAACATGGATCAGCGTACACACGGCTTTATCCTCGATGCGGCTTATTTTGTGTTCAAGCTCGGCTTCGGTGATGACGGTGACGGTCGTGTTCTCCAGCGCGCGCACGGCGGCCGAGCGCTCGCGGTGCTCGATCAGCGCCATCTCGCCGAAGATCTCGCCGGGCCCAAGCTCGGCGACGCGCACATGGTGATGCCCGTCCCGCACCACGACTTCAACGCGGCCTTTTTCGATGTAAAACGCGCGGTGCCCCGCTGAATCCTGCTCGATGATCGTCTGTCCGGGGTAATAAACGTCCCTGCTTAAAATCCGCGGCAGATGCGGCTGCATGTCGCACCGCGGGTCGAGATCGCTGTATATTTTTTCCTGCATGTTCACCACCCAAGTCAGTTATTGTCCATACCCCGCACCTAAGTCTATTATAACAATGCTCCCCGTCCGGGACTGTGAGGCGGGTCACACAAAGCGAAAGTTTATGAGGGAACGCGCGATGGCGGATTTTACGGATTTTATCGAAGTATCCAGAGCAAATCTGGATAAAATTCCCGGTAATATTTTTATCACCGATGAACCTGACCCGGAAAAAGCGATACCGGCGATTCTCGCGGCGATCCATAACGGCGCGGCGCTTGCCGGGATATGGCTGCAGGATTACTGGGAAAAAGACAGGGATATGTTCCGCGCGCTGGCGCAGGACGGTCCGGTCAAAGTGGAATACAGCCGTCACCGCTACGGCGGGCAGGACTTGACCGCCGCTTTCAATGACGCATCGGGTCAGGCCGCGCAAGACCTGATCGCGCGGATGCGGCAGCGCCAGCAAACGCTCGAACAAATCCTGCTCCGTCATTTCGAGCCGGCTTTTCTCGGCTATTACATCAACGGCGGCAAGGGCGAGGATTCTTTCAACGTCAAGGACCGCCCCAAATTCCACGTCGACCAGAGCAAATATTTCGCGCTCGCCTTCCTCGGCGCCATCAGCGGCCCCGGCACATGGTTCGCCGCGCAGAACGACACGGCGTATTACCGGGGAAACTACAGCAACGGCAAGCATGATGAGGGAGAAATGACTCAGGCCTGGTGCGTCAACCAAAAGCCGGTCATTTATGGCGTACCCGAGGGCGCGCTGCTCGTCATGCCCTGCGGCGATGCCGGCCCGCATCAGGGAAAGGCGCTGCTGCACACGACTCCGTTCGCGCTCATCACGAACGAACATAGCTATGCGGAAAACGATATGCGCATTCTGGAGAGATTCACGGTTTCCGCCCCGGATTACCGGGGTGCGGTCAAGGCGCATACGCTTTAACGGAAAATTGCGAAGGAAAATGGCAGGGGCAGAGGGACTCGAACCCACGGCCTGCGGTTTTGGAGACCGCCGCTCTACCAGCTGAGCTATACCCCTTAACGGTTTCTGATGCAGTTTAAATAGCCTTTTTTGGCAAAAAAGGAAAGTTTTTTTAGCCGCCCCCCGTTCCAAGCCCCGCCATCACCGCCCGCACAAAATCCCGCTGCGCCCGCAGCAGGCGGCGAACCTCGCGCATGTCCCCGCTGTGAAAGCCGTGTTTATAAGCGTTGTTTTTGCAGGCGGCCTTGCCTGCGTCCGTGCGCGGGCCGGTCGAGTTCTCCCACGGTTTTTGCGCGCGGCATAAGTCCGCCTGCCTTTGCCGCTCCTCCGGGAACCAGTTTCTCGCCATGATTATGTCTCCTTATCAGTCCGGTCGCCCGGAATCGGGGGGAGGGGGTGGGGGGTGGTGGCTTTCATATATTCAAGCGCGCCCGCCGCCTTGGCGGTATCGATGCATTGCTTCTGGATTTTAAGCGCAAGGGGGAGCCAGGAAGCCGCGGCGACGCCGCGCTCCTCCGTTGCCTCCATCCCGCGCTCCATCATTTTATAGAGCATCTGGTCGAGCAGGTTCGCCTGCTTCCGCAGCATCTGCGAGCAGTAATCGGGGCTGAGCAGCGCCTCGGCAAAGCCCTCGAACAGCGCGGCGATCTCCCCGGTGGTCGGCTCAGGGGGGTTGGCGGGCTCGTCTGCGGCGTCCCCCGTTGGGGGAAAAGCGCCGCCTTCCGCCGTGAAAGGCGGGTCAGGGTCATGTGTCATGGGGATAGTATAGGAATAAATTCACAGATTGTCAATGTTCTTGATTTGTTCCGAGACCAGGATACACTCCTTAAAGCTGTTTGCGGGAGCGGATTGCAACATTAAGGCGCTTGATTTCCCGGCTATTTATAATGTACAATGTACAGGTGATGGGTGCATATCGAAGTCATAGAAGTGGAGTTCGTTTTCTATCCGCTGCCCGAATTCGAGGAAGAGGCAAAGAAGCTTTGGGGCGCGGACCGGTTCGAGGAGATGCTGCATGAGATAGCGGACAACCTGTACCGGGGAGACCATATCGGCGCCAATATCTGGAAGGTCAGGATAAAGGCGAAAGGAAAAGGCAAGCGCGGCGGGGCGAGGATAATCTATCTGCAACTGAACGAGGATCAGGCCGTTTTGCTGCTTGAGGCTTACGGCAAGAACGAAAAGGAAGACCTGAATCCCGGCGAGGAAAGGGAACTGGTCGAATTCGCGAAAACGCTCGACCTGAAAGGAGTGTTGGACGATGGCAAGGAAACGGCTCGAAGAATTAAAGCGCAGGTTAAAAACCGCGGAGGACTTCAGCAAGGGAAAGCTGGAGCTCAAAGCCCATCGGGTGAAAATAAAAATTCCCGACGTAAAAAAGATAAGGGAAAGCGCTGACCTCACGCAGCAGCAATTCGCCGACCGCTTCGGCTGGTCCGTCGATACCGTCCGCTCGTGGGAAACCGGGCGGCGCATCCCCGATCAGGGGACGCGCCTGCTGCTATGGATTTTCGCGAAGAACCCGGAGATCGTGATGGATGCGCTGGAGGAGGATGGGGAGGTTGTGGCGGCGGAGTGATTGAGTTGTCCGTGACCATTGCTTGACAATTTTGCAGTCTTCCGATAAACCGGTAATAATTCTAAAAAATAATTTTTTGATAACAGGGAATTCACGGAAAAGATATACATCCTCATGAGAGGAATGTATCGGGATAGGGTCAGTTGCATAAGAAGACAGACAAAGAACTAGCACTCCAAGAAATCGATTACGATACAATCCACCCGGAGCGAACTAGAATATTTCGGGAAAAAATCCAGCCAGCAATGGATCAGTACCGTAGCTCAGTTTGGCGCAAATGGGCAGACGATGAGGAATCTCGATCTCGCCAGGAAAATGAAACATCGGACATCAATCAGCCGCACAAGGCGGAACTCGCGAACGTTTTCGATGACTCTGATGGGCTAAGCTCTGAAAAGCGATCGGCTGTAAAGGCAGAAACGAGTCCGCAGCAAAAGCATTCGATAAGTACCATCAGTTTGAAAGACATCGAGGCGGTTGAGCATTCCTTGGCCCACTATAAGGTGGATACAGAGCCAACATTATTGGACGCGGCCATAACGGTAAGCGATAATGTAGAACGACTGCGCCCGCTGATTAAGCTTCTCATGGTGCCTGCAGTGTTGGTGCTTATAGGAGCGGCCATTAATGAAGGGGGAGCGGCATCAGCTGCGGCAGTACCAGCTGCGGCAGTACCAGCATTGTGTACATTGCTTTGGGGGTTGCTTGAGGGTAAAAAGCAGGGGCAGAGTAAAGCGGATATGAAAAATCAAGGAGGAGATCATGGCTAAAAATGAAATTGCGCTTAAAGATCGCGAAAACGATATTAAGAATGCATTTAGTGGCTGGACTCGCTTTAAAGACAAGAATACAAGCGAGCGATATATTGGTTTTATCCGGAGAGCTCATAAAGGGTTCAGCATCCGGCAATTCGGATCGTATTATTTTACACGCTCAAGCGAAGCGGTACCGCCAAATGTCGCGAATGATAATGAGATGCTGATTTAAATCCGCATCCTTCGCGCCTCCGTGTTTAATTAAACATTGTTTCCCCCTCCCCAGCTTCGGCTAGGCTTCGCCCGAAGGGGGCTCGCCAAGCTTGCGCAACCCTCTCCCCGTTGGGGCGAGGGGAAGTATTTTTGAATCTGTGTCCATCTGTGTGCATCTGTGGCAAAACTTTCTTCTTCGCGACCTTCGTGTGCTTCGTGTTAAAAATTCTTCGTTCGAGCGGGCGGAGGAATGGATCCCCGCCTGCGCGGGGATGACTTCATGGGGAAAGCGGGACTAGCGGAACATACCGCTCCCGCTTTCGTTGGATGGACATGACGCTCCGCAATAAAATCCCGCTCGCGCTTATTCTCCTCGCGCTTTGCCTTCCCGGCTGCGTCGACCGCTGGAGCGCGGCTGCGCCCGATGGCTCCTTGTATGCGGATGCGGAGCCGGAGTGCCGCGCGCGGGCGCGCGATTCTGCCGCCGGTCAGTTGCCTTTTTATCCGTTCGAAGCGCACAGCGGCCCCGCCGGTTTTCCGCCGGACACAAGGCGGGATATTGAAAACCGGGAAACGGCGCTTTGCCTGAAGCAGCGTGGTTTCACGCTGACGCGTGAGTGGCGCTCGCAATGACGGTTTGCAGGTAAAAAGATTTAGCCCAAGTCTTTCCACCGCAGCTTCGGATGCCGCGCCGCCTGCACTTCGTCGAGGCGCCGCCGCGGCGTGCTTTGCGGGAAGTTGTGGAACTTCTCCGTGTCGCCGTTCTGCGTGTCCTCGGCGATGGATTTCATCACCGTGATGAAGCGGTCGATCGCGTCCTTGCTTTCGGTTTCGGTCGGCTCGATCAGCATCGCGCCCTGCACCACCAGCGGGAAATAAACCGTCATCGGGTGATAGCCGTTCTCGCACAACGTCTTCGCGATATCGAGCGTGGAGACGCCTTTTTCCTTGAGCCCCTTGTCGGTCAGCAGGCATTCATGCATGCACGGCCCTTCGTAGGGCACATGATAATGTTCGCCAAGCTGGCTCAGGATGTAATTCGCGTTGAGCACGGCATCTTCCGAGACTTGTTTGAGGCCATCGGCGCCGTGCGAAAGAATGTAGGACAGCGCGCGCGCATGCATGCCGAACTGCCCGACGAAACCGCGCAGGCGGCCAAGGCTTTCGGGCCGCTCGTCCTCATATTGCAGGCGGAATTGGTCGCCGTCCTTGATGACGGTCGGAACCGGCAGGTACGGCGCAAGATCCTCGATCACGCAGATCGGCCCGGAGCCGGGACCGCCGCCGCCATGCGGGGTGGAGAACGTCTTGTGCAGATTGATGTGCATGACATCGACGCCGAAATCGCCGGGGCGGATCTTGCCCACGAGCGCGTTGAAATTCGCGCCGTCGCAATAAAAATACCCGCCCGCCTTGTGCAGCAGGTCGGCGATCTCGATAATGTCGCGCTCGAACAGCCCGCAGGTATTGGGATTGGTAACCATCATGCCGGCAACGTTTTTTCCATCGCCGAGCGCTTCCCTGAACGCGGCGACGGTCAGCCGCCCGGTCTCGCTCGTCTTGATGACCTTGATCTCGTAATCGCAAATGGCCGCCGTCGCCGGGTTGGTGCCGTGCGCGGAATCGGGAACCAGCATGACTTTACGGTGGCCCTGTCCCTTGGCTTCATGCGCGCGGCGGATCGTCATGATCCCGGCAAGCTCGCCGTGCGCGCCCGCGGCGGGCGTCAGGCACACGCCGGGGAGATTCGTAAGCTCCGCAAGAATGCCCTGCAATTCGTACATGACGCGCAGCGCCCCCTGTACCGTGCTTGCCGGCTGGAGCGGGTGGACATGCGCAAAACCGGGCAGGCGCGCCATCTTCTCGTTAAGGCGCGGGTTGTGCTTCATCGTGCAGCTTCCCAGCGGGAAGAAGCCGTGGTCGATGGAATAGTTCCAGGTCGAAAGGCGCACGAAATGCCGCATCACCTGCGGCTCGCTCACTTGCGGCAGGCCGATCCTGCCGCGCTCCGGCTGCCCGGTGCGCAGCTTGATGCCCGCGGGCTCGGGCAGGTCAACGCCCGGATGGTCGCTGCGCTCTTTCTCCCACAGCAGGTTCTCTTCATATTGAAGCCCGCGCGTGCCGTCGCCGTAATCATTTGCCATGGAAAATTCTCCGATTTTACGCTCTGCTGTCATTCGCTGCCTCTTGTTGTCACGGATCCCGCCTTGTGGGTAAAACGCACAATTCTTAATAGACCGTCGGGGGTGAATATAAGTAAGACCGCGAGCACAATATACAAGGGCGCAGTCAATTCCATGCGGCCCCACCCGCTATTTTCGCCTGTTTTAAGTTTTTCCGGCATCTCTGCCACGGATTGTATAAAACTGCCAACGAAGGGTATGGCATCTCCCAGAATTAACAAACCCACTGCAACCGTCGCCGTGATAAAAATGTCGTCAAACGACAGACCGGGATATTTTCCAGCAGAACCGGAAACGCCTTTATTCATTTTTTCAGCAAGCCACGGCGCACAAAGCCAGAGCAGAACTGAAAAAGCAAGGTACAGAAACGAGGTTAAATAATAAACCAGTTTCATACCATCCGGCATTTCCGCATGAGCCATACCCGCAGCCATCCCTATGGATGGCCATAATCCAAAAAATTGAAACAAGGCCAGCCCCCGGATTATCAGGATTGCCAGATTGTTATAAAGCGGAACAATATCCTGATCTGCCGACATTACCACTCTTTCCCATATCTCTCTTTCACGTCCAGAAGAGACTTCTTCAATTCCGGCAAATCCTTTTCAAGCGTGTCCCAGATAATTTTATAATTCACGTTCTTATAGTCGTGAATAACGACATTGCGCATTGTCACCATAGCCCGCCAGGGAACATTATCGTTTTCGCTTCTAACAGAGGCAGGAATTTTGTTTGCCGCTTCTCCTATGATTTCAAGATTTCTTTCGGCAATTCTTAAAGCCGGGATATTGTCCACAAAATCATCAAAGCCGACGGGCAAGACATATTCTTCAATTTCTTCTATGGCTTCCAGAATATGGCGCAACCGAAACAGCCATTCCCTTTTTTCAGACATCGACCGCCTCCCTCAAAATCCGGTCTTTCAGTTCCGGTATGAGGCTATCTTCCATGCACACGTCAACATCCACGCCCAATTCATCCTCAAGCATGTTCTGTGTATGGGCAATCGTCATCAATGTGGGATCGTTAATAAAGTCCACAAGCAAATCTATATCGCTGTCAGACCGCGCATCGCCGCGAACCTGTGAGCCAAACACGCGCAGGCGCTTGATATTCATCTCGGCAAAGCGCGGCTTTATAGCGCGGAGTTTTTCGATATAGGGATTTTCGCTCATATTATTTAACTATCCACTCGAACATCATTTCCATACCGATCTTCGGCAAGCTTGAGCAACAATGAAATTTCTGGTCGCCCGCTCCAGCCACCAAGCGAATAAGATAGCAAACCGCTTATTGAGCCTATAACAAGAACAGTCTCAGCATCATCAATAAAACCAGAAAAATATAGAACTGCAAAAAATAATGCTGAAACTAATATAATCCAACGAATTTGTGACCAAGCCTGATGCTGTCCTTTCAGGTGAGCAATCATTTTTTTGTCTTGCTCGGTCAAACTCATTTTATCACATCTTCCAAATTGGTAACCAAAGCCTCGATATGCTCATCCGTCGTCATCTCGGTCGCGCACAGCAAAAGCCGGTTCCCCTCGAGCGGGTAGCCGGCGATGATGCCCTTGCCGGCCAGCGTCTGCACGACCTGTTTCGCGTTCTTCGGCAGCTCGACCGTGAATTCGTTGAAAAAATTCTGCGTCAGCAGTTTGACGCCTTTCACTTTCACGAGCGCATCGGCCAGTTTGCAGGCGGCTTCATGATTGAGTCTTGCAAGGCGCTTGAACCCGTCCTCGCCCAGCAGCGCCATGTGAACGGTGAATCCGAGCGCCATCAGGCCCTGGTTGGTGCAGATGTTGGAGGTCGCCTTTTCGCGGCGGATATGCTGCTCGCGCGTATTTAATGTGAGCACGTAACCGCGCTTGCCGTTCGCGTCGACGGTCTCTCCGATCAGGCGGCCCGGCATCTGGCGCACGAATTTCTCTTTCGTCGCGAAAAAGCCGCAATGCGGCCCGCCGAAGGACATGGCGATGCCAACGCTCTGCGCTTCGCCGCAAACGATGTCGGCGGTTTCCGGCGCGGGCAGCAGGCCGAGGCTGACGATCTCGTTGACGACGACGACCAGCAGCGCGCCGGTGGCGTCGCACTTCTTGCGCCAGCCCTCGTAAGCTTCCGGCTTGCCGTGGAAATCCGGAGACTGGACGATGACGCAGGCGGTCTCGCTGTCCGGCTCTCCCTCGAACACTTCCGTGCCTTCATGGTTGCCGACATAGCTTTTGACGACGGCATGATAATCGAAATGCAGCGCGTTGCCGATGCAAACCTTGCCGCGTTTGGTGATCCGCATCGCCATCAGCGCGGCTTCCGCCGTCGCCGTCGCGCCGTCATACATGCTGGCGTTGGCGATGTCCTGCCCGGTCAGCAGCGCGATGAACGTCTGGAACTCGAAAATCGCCGTCAGCGTGCCCTGCGCGATCTCGGGCTGGTAGGGCGTATAGGCGGTCAGGAATTCCGAGCGCTGGATGATATGGTCCGCCGTCGACGGGATATGGTGGTAATAAATCCCCGCCCCCAGGAAAAACGGCCCCTGCGGCGCCGCGCGGTTCTCGTTCGCGTAAGCGGAAAGCTTGCGCTCAACTTCGAGCTCGCCCATATGCATCGTGATATCGGCATGGCCCTTGATGAAAGCCTGTTTGGGAACGTCCTTGTACAGCTCGTCGACGCTCGCAACGCCGATCGCGTCCAGCATTTTCTCGCGGCTGTTTTTCGTCTGCGGCAGGTAACGCATTAGTGGCTCTTCTCCTCACAGAATTTGGCGTAGGCGGCCTTGTCCATCAGGCCCTCGATTTCGCCGGGATCGTTCATCTTGATCTTGGCGATCCAGCCTTCTTCCAATGATTTTTTGATCAGTTCGGGGTCGCTGGAAAGATTGTCATTCACGGCGACGATTTCGCCGCTGACCGGTGTGTAAACTTCCGCCGCGGTCTTGACGGATTCGACCACCGCGAAATCTTCGCCCTTGGCTACCTTGCGGCCCTTTTCCGGCAGCTCGACATAGACGAGGTCGCCCAGGGCGTCCTGCGCGAATTGTGTGATGCCGATGACGGCGACATTGCCGCTTTCGACCTTGATCCATTCATGTTCGGAAGTGTATTTCAGGGTACCGGACATAGCGCCTCTCAGGTTTTGGGGATTATGATTAAAGAGGTTTAGCGTGATTCCGGGCATTCTTCAATAGTAAAACTAGGGCCTGATGACCCCGATTTCCGCCATTTTCCTGTGCATATGATGGGGAAAATCGCTGGCATTCGCCATCACTATGGAGCCGTAGAGCACAGTCAATGAGGCCAGCAGCACATATTTATAGGCCCTTGTCCCGGCTTCGTTTTCCTTGCCCATGGCCCCCTGCAGGACGGTCAGCAGCAAAAGACTGCCGTCGAGCCCCGGAAAGGGGACAAGGTTGATGAGCGCGATCAGGATCGAAACCAGCGCGACGCGGTGGCAGAATTCGTAAAATTTGCGCTTGGCGAACTGCGATTCGTCCGCGACCTGCGCGAGCGGCTGGATCATTTCCTTATCGACCGGAAAGAGCTGGAAGGGGATCTTGGCGACGCCCGTCAGCAGCCGCCCGGTTTCCTTGCCCGCCTCGATCAGGCTGTAGGTCACATCGAGCTTCAGGTAAAAATTATCCTTGAGCGGCCCCGCGTAGAACGAGCCGTATTCCTTGTGCAGGGGATCGAGCAGGTGCGCGTTGTTCCCGCGCGTCAGCACGGTCAGGTAATCGTGGCGCTCGCCGTCGACGGATTTAAGCCCGAGCGTGATCTCCTTATCGAGGTTTTCCACCAGCAGCGCGCGCGCCTTGCCGGTTTCGTCATGCCCGATGGGAATGCCGTTGATGGATTCTAAAATGCGCAGATCCATGAAGGCGCGCCCGACGATCACGCCCATGCGCCCGTGCGCCTTTTCGATGCCGTCGATGCTGGTGTACTCGGACAGTTTGGGCGTCATGCTCGTTTCATACGCCTTGCCCTCGCGCAGGAACTTGATGTTCAGCGCTTGCCCCGGCCTGCGGTAGGTCTGCGTCCAGACTTCGTGATAACGCCGGGTAATTGCGCCGTCCACCTCGATAATCCGGTCCCCCGTCCGCAAGCCCGCTTCATAGGCGGCGCCGGCCGGCTCAACGCCCGCGAGAACCGGGTGCTTCGCGGGCTGGCCGAACAGCGCGAAAAAAATGAACAGGAACAGGAAGGCGGTGATGATGTTGATCGCCGGCCCCGCGCTGACGACGACGGCGCGCTGCCACGGCGGCGCGTCAAAGAAAAGCACCCCGCGCGCCTCGTTCTTTTTCGCGGCAAGATGCACATGTCCACAAATAGGAAAAAGCCTTACAATCCAATGCGTACCGCGCTTGTCGGTGCGGCTCCACAGCTCATCGCCGTAGCCGAGCGAAAAACTCTCGACGCTGATATTGAAAAAACGCGCGGTCGCGTAATGTCCAAGCTCGTGAAGCGTCAGCACGATAAAGATGTAAAGCGGCAGAAAGACTATATTAAGAGCCGCATCAAGCGTTTCCATGGATTTGCCCGCCCGGGTTGCTCTGTCCATTATAAAGGCAGGGAAGGGGGGTTGTCTAAGAACTTGTGCCCTTGCGTTCAATCCCGGCGTTAAGCTCGGCCCCCAGCAGCACGGCAAGCGCGCCGAGCCACAGCCAGACCAGCAGAACGATGACCGCCCCGATCGAGCCGTAGGTTTCATTATAACTGCCGTAATGCGTGACATAGAGCGAAAACAGCGCCGAGGCGGGCAGCCAGAGTATGGTGGCGAGCAGCGAGCCCGCATCCATCCATTTCCAGCGCGGGCGATGGCAGCAGGGGGCAAAGCGGTAAAGCGTCGCGAGAATGGCGATCGCGGCGAAAAACAGCAGCACCCACCGCGCCCATTCCCAGATGGCGACGAAAAATCCGGGAAGGAACAGGCGCAGCAAATCCGGCACGGCAAGAATGATTGCAAGGCATGCCATCGCCGCGGCCATGAGAAACAGGGTCAGCCCCAGGCCGACGAGATTAAGTTTGACAACTCCTCTGGTTTCCCGCTCGCCGTAGACGATGTTAAGCCCTTTCATCAGCGCCTTGACGCCCGCCGACGCGCTGAAGAAGGCAAAAAAAACGCTCACCGCAAGGCTCATGGTCAGGGCTTCCTTTGGCCGCCCCGCGATGTCCGCCGCCTGCTTGTGCAGGAGGGAGTAAGCGTCTTCGGGCAGCAAATGCGCGAACTGCTCCATGAAAACCGTCACCTGCGCGGGGTCTGCGATCAGCCCCCACAGCGAGATCAGCGCGGCAAGGCCGGGAAAGACGGCAAGCATCGTGTAAAACGCAACGCCCGCGGCGATCAGGCCCAGCTCGTCGCGTTTGACCCCGGCCCTGATCCGCCGCAAAAAATCAAGCCAGCCTTCGTGGCCGGGATAATTTGCAAGCAACGACATTTAGTGCCTACGGGGGAGGGGAGGATAAGTTCCGCTTATAGCTTATTTAAACCGCAGAGGCGCAGAGGCGCAGAGAAGGATATTGAGCACTTCGTGTTTAAAAACTCTGCGTCTCTGCGCCTCTGCGGTTTAAAACCTAAGCCGCCTTTTTCATCGATTTAGTGCTGGCTTTGACGAACGGCATGTCGGCGATTTCGGCGGCGATGTTGCGGCCCCGGACGCTGACGAAAATTTTCGTACCTGTCGCAGAATGCGCGGCGTCGACATAGCCCTGCCCGATCCCTTCTTTAAGGGTGGGGGAGAAGCCGCCGCTGGTCAGCGTGCCAATTTTGCTCATGGCTTTGGCTTCCAGAATGTCCACGCCCTCGCGGGCAACGCCTTTTTCTTTCAGCTGCACGCCGACGCGCTTGCGCTTCACGCCATCTTCAAGCTGCGTCAGCACGCGGCCCGCGCCGATGAAGGACTTGTTCTCCTTGCCCATGACCCAGCCAAGCCCCGCTTCGACGGGCGTTGTCTTGTCGTCGATGTCGTGGCCGTAGAGGCAATAACCCATCTCCAGCCGCAGGGAATCCCGGGCGGCAAGGCCGATCGGCTTGACGGCGCCATGCCGGGTCAGGTGCACCCAGACGGCGTCCGCTATGTCTTCGGGAACGCTCAGCTCAAATCCATCCTCGCCGGTATAGCCGACGCGGCTGACAAACATAGGAGTCCCGTCGGTGAATTTGGAATCGATCAGCCACATATAAGGCATGCCTTCCAGATCTATTTTCAGCGTCTCGCGCAAAACTTTCTCCGCCTGCGGCCCCTGGATGGCGATCAGCGCGCGGTCATCGAGCCGCGTCAGTTTGACGCTGGCGGGCAGGTTCTCGCTGATCCACGCGATGTCCTTTTCCTTGCATCCCGCGTTGATGACGGTGAAGAATTTATCCTTGCCGCGCTTGGTGATGATGAGGTCATCGACGATCCCGCCCTGCGGGTTGGTCAGCACCGTGTATTTCGCGCGCCCTTCCGGCAGGTTGCCGAATGAGGAAGGCGTGATTTTTTCAACGAACGCGCCCGCGCCCTGACCCTCCAGAATGATCTGCCCCATGTGCGATACGTCGAACAGCCCCGCCTTGCCGCGCACCCATTCATGCTCGGCCATCACGCCCGCTTCGTAATAAAGCGGCATGTCGTACCCGGCGAATTCGCCCATTTTAGCGCCCATTCTTTTATGAGCTTCGTGCAGCGGCGTGAATTTGGTCATAACAATCCCGTTCGTTTGGAAAATGATGCAAAATTCATATAGCAACCGAATCCGCGGCTGAACAGCAAAAAATAAGACGCGGCCCATATTGACGGAGGGTGAATAACTTTCTAACGTGATCCAGCTTGGGAAGATAAAAAATATAAAAAACGTATTATGAACAGATTAAAATCCTGGCTGACGAGGCGTTTTAAACGCTCTTCTTCCGGGAACGCGGAAGGTCAGCCGAAAAATACGGATCTTCTTTACACAACCGCGCTGAGCACGCCTCAGTTGACGCTGCGCCAGACGCTTTCCGCCGTCGCAAGTTTAGCCAAACCTTATTTCATTCATTCAGCGGACCGCTATAAAGCGAGCCTGCTGGCGGCAAGCCAGACCTTCCTGCATGCGACTGCGTCGCTCGCGATCTTTTCCGGCCTTTTATGGCAGCTCGGCGGCAGCCTGAACTTCCAGTGGCAGGACATGGCCTTCTCCATTCCCGGCTGTATGGTGGGGCTTGCCGCGATTTATGCGGGCGCGACGACCCTGTGCGCGCAGACGGTCGGCAAGAAGCTTCCTTTGATGCACACCTTCCGCGAACGCTATGAAAACGATTTCCGCTACGCGTTAGTGCGCATGAAGGAAAATTCGGAATCCATCGTGCTTTATAACGGCGAGAAAAGGGAAGGCGAAACGCTGAGCCGCAAATTCAACAGCCTTGTTGTCTCTCTTTACGACATCGCGCGCAGGAACCGCCAGGTCGGTTTCGTCAATACCGCATTCGGCAAGGCGGCGGAAGTCGTCCCGCTGGCCGCTGCCGCGCCGCGCCTGTTCGCGGGCGAACTGACCATCGGCGGCATGCAGCAGGTCGCCGGCGCGTTCGGCCACGTCGTCGGCGCGCTGAGCTGGATGGCGTCGGTTTATCCCGAGCTTGCGCAGTACCGCGCGGTCGTTAGCCGCCTCGTGAAATTCCAGGATGACATCGAGGCCGACAAGAAAATCGCAAACAGGACGATCCGCCGGGACATAGATAAACACGACGGCCCCGCCCGTTTCACGCTGAAGGACATGACGCTGAGCCGCCCCAATGACGGCGGCATGCTGTTCGAGCCGTTCAGCCTCACTCTCAATCCCGGCGACCGCCTCGCGCTGACCGGCGTCGTCGGCAGCGGCAAATCAAGCCTGATCCGCGCGGTGTCGGGCCTGTGGGACGACGGCAGGGGCGAGGTCGAGGTGCGCTCGAAAACCGGCATTCTCATCGTGCCGCAAAAGCCGTATCTGCCGCTGGAATCGCTGCGCGGCATCATCTGCTAGAGCGTTATGGTTTTAGGAGGAATCGGTTCGGTTTGGTGATTCCCATGGGATCGGGATTGTGATTCAATATACTGGCCGGAAAGGAGGCTGGCATGGATGGGAAGACCTTATTCGAAGG
>Ga0187893_10008933_pt1 | contig 15614 bp, 15 predicted proteins | sample MA1701074metaG_FD_139574 | JGI IMG/M metagenome (GOLD analysis project Ga0187893, IMG submission 139574) | White microbial mat communities from a basaltic lava cave in the Kipuka Kanohina Cave System on the Island of Hawaii, USA - MA170107-4 metaG ... | reverse complement strand
TCCTTCAGCCGGCCAAGACGGAGCTTCTTCACGAACTCGTCCGCACCCTTGCTGATTTCGTCGACGCGGGCCTGCAGCTCCTCGCCCGACAGCCCTTCGAGCTCGTGCTGCAGGAGCCTCCGAAGCCGCTCCTCGCCCGATAGCTTTTCGAACTCCTGAGGCGTTATGTCGTCGAGGAACCAGTCATTCTGGCTCGTCTTGTCCGTCATGGGTCAGGCTCTGCTGCCTAGTGTAGACGCTTGCCCTACGGGATGCGAACCCACGGACCTCAGGAGGTTAGATCGAGCCCCCGTTCCCCCAGACAGATGGCCTGGCCTAAGCAACGTGTTACTGCGAATCGATGAAGGACAGGCAGTCGGAACAGAAGCCCTCTTCGTCCCCGTACAAAACGCCGTTGCAACGGAGACACTCCCCGACGTAGTGAACTTCTTTGCAGCGGGTGCAAAGGCCGATATCCCGATCGCTGTCGAAAATTAGAACGCCATCTTCACCGCATTCGGGACATTCAAGAAGTTCGACCGGGTCGGGGTTGTGCCGAGGATGGTACGGTTCTATCTCGTCGAGTCGGCGTTGAATCTCGGCGTCATCTAGATCCATGTAACCCCTCGCCCGCGAACGCCAATCTTCGAGCCTCTCTTTTTCGATGCGATCGGCTATCGCGCGAAGGTTCAAGAGTTCGCGCCAATGCCACGCGTCTATGTGGTCTTCGAGGTTCGTCCCAAGTTCGTCACGCAAGAAAATGCATACGAATTCGGCAAGGCCGCCCGTAAGTGACTGGGCGTGTTTCAGGTTCAACTCGAATTTATAGTGTTCCAATCGGTTTCTAAGTCGTTGCACGTTGCGTAACAATTTTTCCTGTTTGGGGTCGAGCGTAATATTCGCGCAAGCCTTCAGCCGCTTCAGCGTTTGGTCAAAGTTGATGGTTGTCGGATGTTCTTCCGCAGGCTTGTCCGTCTCCGTCACCGCGTCGCCCGGGTCAACAAAAATGAGAGACGGGTGTTCCCGGCGCAAGCGTTCCTTGAAGATGAGTAGGGTTCCCGCAAAAAAATGTAGCAAGGCATACTTGAGCATCTTCGGGTTGTCGTTATCGACGAAATGCTCGGTGCCTGCGCGGATGAAATCGATGCCGTTTTCAAGCAGATCAAGGTCAAGCTTATGGTCTTCTGGATTCGGTCCCCGATAGGGGATGGGTTTGACCCCGTCGAAGTCCATGCAAGAATTCTAGCAATTCGGAGGAACCCAGCCCCAGCCAATCGCTTGCGACGACTATCAACGGGTAGCTTCTCCCGCCGCGCCCACAACTGCGGGGGTTTCCCCGCCCGCGACCTCTTCCAGGTTCTTCACCGTTCAACGGTCCGTACAACCCTCCCCTTTCGAGCGCCATCGTCCTGAAAGCCTCGCACGGAGGCCGGGCCGCGTAAAGGCCAAGCTCGCTCCGCTCGTCGCCTACGGCGAGCCTTGACCCGTCCCTCTTCTCCTCCGTGCGTTCCGGACACCTGCCGATGGCGCCGGAAAACAGTTTTTTTCTTTGAAGGAGGGAAAGGGACCATGACGAACGAGACCAGCCGAGGGGTGGAGTGGGCAGCTCTTCTCAAGGAAGCCGTCGTGCGGCCGGGAATGATCCTGGAGGCATACAGCAACTTCCATAACTTCTCTCTCGGGAATTGCCTGCTCGCCTGTCTCCAGTGTCAGGAGCGAGGAATCCCCTTCGGCCCCATCGCGACGTACAAGAGATGGCAGGAGCTCGGCCGCCAGGTCAGGAAAGGCGAGAAGGCGTTGACGCTTTGCATGCCCGTCACCAGGAAGGGTAACAAGAAGGCGAAGCAGCAAGACGCCGAGATCGAACTCGACGAGCAGGAATCCGCTTACACGTTCTTCGTCTACCGCCCGCGTTGGTTCGTCCTGAGCCAGACGGAAGGCGAAGACGTCGAGCCCGAACCGATTCCGGGATGGGAGAAAGAGCAGGCGCTTCGCGAGCTCCGGATCGCCGAGGAGCGTTTCGAAGACCCCAACGGAAACGTGCAGGGGTACTCCGTACCTGGAGGCAAGATTGCGATCAGTCCCCTGGCCCAGCTCCCGAGCAAGACCCTCTTTCACGAGCTCGCCCACCAGCTCCTCGGTCACGTGGGAGACCAGACCATCATCGAGGGCGATCGCTTGCCCAAGAACCTTCGGGAGGCGGAAGCGGAATCCGTGGCGCTGATTTGTTGTGAGGCTCTCCGCCTCGAGGGCGCCCCATATTGCCGTGGCTACATCCAAACGTGGCTCGCCGGCGACGAGATCCCCGAGAAATCGGCGCAGCGGATTTTTGCAGCCGCGGAGAGGATCCTGAGGGTTGGCGCCGCGCGACCCTTGGAGCCGGTGTAGTCCGACGGCGCGCACCTTTACAGGACTAGGGACCTCGGGTACCGTACCACTGCACCTTGCCGGGACCAGGAGGGATTTTTGCAGGCTTCAGTTGGCGAAAGGATTCGCGACCTCCGGAGAGCCAAGAGAATCCGGCAGAAAGCCCTCGCCCGCATCGTCGGGCTTTCACCAGGTGCGCTCACCAATTTTGAGAAGGGCCGACGGCGCATCTCGCTCGACTGGCTCGGAAGGATCGCCGACGCCCTGGATACCCCTGTGGCGTACTTTCTCGATGAGGACAGCCGAGGCAAAGCCAAGATCGCCGCGGGCGACCCGCGAGAGAAGCGTTTGATGGAAGCCTGGCGGTTGCTCAAAAAGCAGCCGGCGCTCCGCACCGATTTCTTTCGGCTCATCGAGCATCTCCGCGGCGGCCGACGGTAGGCCGCACCAGCACTGAGCACGCTTATTCCGCCGACGCCGCCCGGCGTCGGGGCGCGTGCCCGATAACATCGGTAGCGAGCCGGCTCAACGTGATCGTGCAAGGCCTCGGGCCACATCGATCTATCGCTGCTGCAAGTGCCGTCCGCTTCCGCTTCATGGATGCAAGCACATCGTCGAGCTCTGCGAGGCGACGCCTCGCGACTTGGAGAACCGGGGAGCACCGAGCGGGTCTGGCGCGAACGATACCGAGAATGTCCTTGATCTCGTTGAGTGAGAACCCTAGGGACCGGGCCCCCTTGACGAGCTCGAGCTCTTCGATCGCGCGCTCGTCGTAGCGCCGATAGCCCGCGGCCGTCCGCACGGGACGGCTCAAGATTCCCCGACGCTCGTAGTACCGGATGGTTTGCGGCTCGAGGCCGGAGCGCGCCGCAAGCTCACCGATGAGGAAAGTGCTCATGGCTCTAGTCTAAACCTTGAAGCGCACTGCAAGGTCAAGGATGTAAAAAAAGGACTTGACCTTACACCGTGATGAAGGCTGTACGCTCAGTCTGATGGCCGGCGCCGAACGCCGGCCGGGAAGGAGGTCCGATGACAGCTAACCTGATCGCTCTGTTCACTATGGTGTGGGTGAAGCTCGCGGGTGCCACCACGTTGACTTCAACGTGCTGCCCGCCCTGCCCGTTTTGCGGGTAACGCTAGCGGGGGGACGCCGCCGGTTCGTTCGCGGCGTCCCTCCTTCGCCGCTTCCGCGCACAGTGCCTCGCAAAAGCATGCGCTCTTCGTGATCGCGCGGGATTCTGAAGCGACCTCTTGACTCCGTAGTGTGGTACGGGGTGCATACTGCCTTCGGAGGATGGAGGCACTCATGGAAGCCTTGACCATCGGGCAGCTTGCCAAGCAGGCAGGCGTCGGCGTCGAGACGATCCGCTTCTACGAGCGCGAGGGGCTCCTCGCGGAGCCGGAGCGACGGCCTTTAGGGTACCGTCAGTACGCGGCCGAGGTGGTGCGCCGAGTCCATTCATCCACTATGCGTAGGAGCGGGGGTGGCTCGACCCTTGTGTCCGTACCTGAGTACAGCGTGTAAATTAGAGTTCAATGAAACCGCTTACGATCGGAGCACTTGCTCGCCGCGCCGGCGTGGGCGTGGAGACGGTCCGTTTTTATGAGCGCAAGGGCTTGGTGCGTCGCCCACCGCGGCCGGAGAGGAGCTTTCGCGTCTACCCTGAGGAGACGGTCGCGCGCATCCGCTTCGTCCGGCAGGCACAGACGCTCGGCTTCACGCTTCGGGAAATCGCCGGGCTGCTCGGGCTCCGGGTCAAGCCCGGGACCGACTCCGCCGCAGTGCGCTCGCGCGCGGTGGCGAAGCTCGCGAACGTCGAAGCGCGGCTCGCGGAGCTCGAGAGCATCCGGGCTGCGCTCGCGAAGCTCGTCGCCGGTTGTTCCGGCCGCGGCGCGGTCGAGAGTTGCACGATCCTCGGGGCGCTCGCGGATCTCGCCGAGCCCACCTCAGAGCCGGTCCGGCGCCGAAACGCAAGGAGTAGCGACATGAAATCGCTCGAGCTGCGGATCCAAGGCATGCACTGCGGCGGCTGTGCGGGCACGATCGAAGCTCTGCTCGCCCGTGAGCCAGGTGTGAAGGGGGCGAGCGTCTCCTACGCCAGGAACACGGGGCAGATTCTCTACGACCCCACAGCAACGGATCCTGTCCGGATCGCGGCAACCATCGAGCGAGCGGGCTTTCGCCTGGGGGACGATCCAGCGGCAGGTGACCCGTGAGCGGCGCTGAGCTCACTGCGACGTTCCTACTACCACTCGGGCTCGGCCTGTTCGGCTTCGTCGAGCCCTGCTCGATCGGCTCGACGCTGCTCTTCATCAAGCTGATAGAGCGCAAGCGCGCGGTGGTGAAGGTGGGACAGGTCGCTATGTTCGCCTTTACCCGCGCGATCTTCATCGGCTTGCTCGGCGCGGCCGCTGCGGTGATCGGCAGCGCCTTCCTCAGATTCCAGAACGCGGGCTGGCTCATGCTCGGCCTCGTCTATGTCGCGATCGGCATCCTGTATCTCACCGGGCGCATCGGGTGGCTCACGCGCTCGATCGGACCGCGGCTCGCCGGCCTCGGCGACCTCCGCTCCTCCGCGGCGCTCGGGACGCTCTTCGGCTTGAACATCCCCGCGTGCGCGGGACCGCTGCTCCTGGCGCTGCTCGCGGCCCCGGCCGCCGGCGCCACCGTCGGGGGCGTCGCGGGCGGCTTCGTCTCGCTCGCCCTGTTCGGGCTCGCACTCTCGCTGCCACTGGTGATCGCCGTGCTCTTCGAGCGCCCACGGCGCGCTCGACTGGCTCGCGAGTCTCACCGGACGCGTGCCGCGCTGGACTGGTCTGCTGCTGATCGTGCTGGGCCTGTGGTCGGCGTGGTTCGGGCTGTTTGTGACGCTCGAAAATAGCCCTTGACTCCGTATCTTGGTACGGCTGCTAGGGTGGAGGCATGATGACATCCGCCCGAAGAGGTGACGCATGAGCAGCACCGCAGAAGCCGCACTTCCCCTGTGGACCCAGGAGCCGGCGAGCCGGCCAGACCGCGCGCGTATCCGGGCGCGCATCGCCGGCATGCACTGCTCGCTGTGCACCGGAACGATCGAGAAGGCGCTCGGACGACATCCCGGCGTCGAGAAGGTCGCGGTAAGCCTCACACACGAGCAAGCCCTGGTGGAGTACGACCCGCGCCGGGTGCAGCCGCAGGAACTGCTTCAAACGCTGAGGCAGATGGGCTACACGATATCGGATCCGCGCAAGCTCGAGCCGTTTGAGGAACAGGAGCGGCAGCTGGTGCAGGAGGGCCGGCGTTTCCTCGTCGCCACCGTCTTGAGCCTCGGCTCTCTAACGCTCATCTCGCGTCCCGGCGATCTCGGGTACGCGGTGTTGGAAGTTTTTGTGGCCGCGTGCTTGCTCGGCTTCGTGTTCCTCGTGCTGCGCTCGTCGGGGCTCGCGAAGGCGGTCGCGGGAACAGCGGGAGCGTTCGCACTTGTCCTGGCTTTGTTCTGGCTCAAACAGACGGGCCGCTTCGCGGGCCTTGACGCATGGCTCGCGGCGGCGCTTGCCGTCGCGGTCGTGTTCTTTCTCGCGCGCCACATCCTTGCCATGGCGTGGCAATCCCTGCGTCGCGGCATCATCAATCAGCACGTGCTGCTCGAGGCCGCAGCCTTCGCCGGGCTCGCCGGTGGCGTATACGGACTCGCCGCGGGCGGGCCCGACTTTCCTACGGCGCCTTTTTTCTGTGTCGCCGTCATGGTGTGCAACTACCACATCTTCTCCGAATGGTTGTCGCTGATCGTCAAGACGAGGAGCTCGCAGGCGGTGCGGCGCCTGCTCGCTCTGCAACCGGAGACCGCGGAGGTGGTGCGCGATGGACGAGAGTCAGAGATCCGCATCGAGGATGTGATCGTCGGCGACTTGGTGCGCGTGCGCCCCGGCGAGCGTATCCCCGTGGACGGTACGGTAGTGGAAGGACGCTCAACGGTGGATCAGGCGCTCGTCACCGGCGAGCCGCTGCCGGTCGAGCGCACCACCGGCGAGCCGGTGATCGGGGGCTCACTCAACGGCCTCGGCACGCTTCTCGTGCGCGTCTCCGCCGTCGGCGAGGAAAGCTTCCTTCAGCGCGTGGCCCGCGAGGTCGAGGATGCGCGCGCGCTGAAGCCCGGCATGCTCCACCTCGTGGACCGCGTGCTCAAGGTCTATGCCCCGGCAGTGCTCAGCCTCGCGCTCGCCTCCTTGCTCGGCTGGTTAGTCATCCCGTTACTCGCCGGCGGCGAGGCGGATGCCGAGCGCGCCGTGTTCGCGGGCCTCACGGTGCTGGTGATGGGCTACCCCTGCGCGCTCGGAATCTCGGCGCCGCTCGCAATCGTGCGCGGCGCCGGCGAGGCGGCGGAGCGCGGCATCCTGATGCGCACCGGGGAAGCGTTCCAGGGGTTTCGCCTAGCGACCTACGTGGTGTTGGACAAGACCGGAACGCTCACCGAGGGGAAGCCCAGCTTGCGCGAGCTCGAGGCGACCGGCGGCTCGGAAGCGGAGCTCCTCGGCATCGCCGCTGCTGCCGAAGCGGCCTCGGAGCATCCGCTCGGGAAGGCGGTGATGGCGGCGGCGCTCGAGCGCAGCATCATTCCCCCCGATGTTGAGAGGTTCGAGGCGGTGCCGGGCCGCGGCGTCCAGGCAATGATCGAGGGACGATCCGCACTCGTGGGCAGCCCGCGCTTTCTTGCGGAGAACGGTGTCGCGCTCGAAAGCCTCCGCGCCCGGATCGCTGCGCTGGAAGACGGCGGGCGGACGGTGATCGTCACGGCGCACGGGGGACGGCTACTCGGCTTGCTTGCCTTCGGCGACCGGTTGCGCGAGGGTGCGCGCGAGGCGCTCGCCGCGCTTCGGCGCGCCGGCGTGCGCACGCTCCTCGTGAGCGGCGACAACCAAGCCGCAGCCGTGCGCATCGCCGCGGAGGCGGGAATCGAGGGAGTGCACGCTGGCCTGCTGCCGCACGAGAAGGCGGCGCTGGTGCGAGAGTTGCAGCGGGTCGGCAACGTGGCGATGGTCGGCGACGGCATCAACGACGCGCCAGCGCTGATGCAGGCGAACGTGGGAATCGCGATGGGCGCAGGCACCGACATCGCGATCGAGTCGGCCGACATCATCATCTTGAATAACCGCCTCGAGGCGGTGGTGACGGCGCGCGACGTGAGCCGTTGGAGCTACCGCAAGATGGTGCAGAACGTATGTCTGGCGGTGATGTTCAACGGCATCGGGGTGCCGCTCGCTGCGACCGGCCGCGTTTATCCGATCTGGGCGATGGCGGCGATGGCGGTCAGCGTGACCGCGATCTTCTTCAACTCGCTGCGCGGCCGACCGCGGATCTTCTTCGACGCGATCTTGAGCGTGGGTCGGGCGCCCGCGGCGAGCCCGGTCCCCTCCTAGCTAAGCTAGCGCTCACGGGAGGCCAGCCCGTCGAACCGCGCCGCTACTTCTCGGAGGGCGAACTTACTCTTGGTGCCCGGCGTAGCTGAACATGTCATCGCGCTTTTCCATAAGTCTCGTCGGCGAGTGAGCACGCTTGGCGATCTCGGAGACGCGCCCTGAGCTTGCCGCTGGAAAGGTCCCCGGCCCCTTCGAAGCCCTCCGGCGTTGCGCGCGGAATTCTTGCGGCTCATGGAGCACGGTGGTGAACTACAGAGGGGGCGGGTGGTGGCAGGAATCGGGCAACCACCGCCACACGGCCCACCACGGTGCGTCGAGGAGCTGGAGTCTCGACCTCTCCTCGGGCAGCAAGCGGTGCGGCGTCGCAGCTCTCTTCATGGCGAGGAAGAATCGCTCGCGCTCGGTGAGCTGTTGCCAGCGGCGATGAGCGGAAACGAGAAGCAGAATTCCGCCGCCGAGTATGGCGAGCAGCAGGATGGCGCGCATTGGACCGATGCGGGCTGTAGGGTGCGCACGTCGTACGCGGCACTCGCCCCGAGACTGGACGTCCCGAGCGACCTGCTCTAGGCCGGAGGCGCAGCCCCGGGGAGTGCGAGACCTAAAAGGGTGTGATGCTGGTGGGTTCCCTTAACTTACTTGACCGTCTGACGGCACGGTGTCGTCTGCCCGCTTCCGCCACATCTCAGAGGGCGCTCACGAGCTCTGCCTCCAAGTGACGCACGATAACCGCGAATCTTCACGTCGTCCACCCCTCAACCCAACACTTGCAGTGACTGTATCAGATGAGTCTCGAGGGCGGCCGCTATGACGCGAATGGAGGGGAGCAGGATCCAAATCCCTCCCCCGACCCGAGGTTCGACACGGATGGCGGAGATCTAAGACACGGGAGGCGGGGTTGCCGACTACTGCGCCGCCGCGGCGAGGGCCTTGACGGCACGCCCCGGACTGACCTTGTCGCCGAGGTTTCTCCTGCGGCTGGATCACGATTGAAGGTTTGCTCGAGAAGTACGCTGTGCTCCAGAGACTAACCGGCGATGAAGAACCTCTTGCGTGACGCGCGCCCCCCAAGAGCGAGGAGCTGTCTAGGTTTCGCCGACGCGGGAGCTATGGAGCTTCCGCGCGCCGGGCCTCGATTGGAAGGACCGGTACGGCGGGGTCCTACCCCGCACGTTGGGCTAGCACCTTAGACACATTGACGAAGAAACAGCGCCGCAAGCCTCTCTTCGCAAGCCGTGTCGGGCATGACGCTCGGATCTCGGCAGGGCTTACTGCCGCCGCTTGATGGAGAATCGATCTCTACGTCGTCTACAACGAGCTCGCGCAAACCCGCCTCCCCGCCGACATTTTCGGACGTAAGGACCGCCAACTGCTGGTGAAGTTGACCTATCTCGTATAGCGTTAGTCTGAGGGGCCGACTTATTCTACTTTGTTGACCGCAATGCGGCTTGTGGGCAGGCATCGTTACCTAGACTCCGGCTTGGCGACAAGAACTTCGGACGGCGCTAGACTCGAGTTGGCAGAGTGCTCGGCCCAGTCGGAACCTCCGATTCTGACGGGCTCTCGTGAGAACAAGGCCTTCCGCTCACAGCGACGGCAACGAAAGCGAGGTCAACGTGAAAGAGATCATGAAGTGGCCGCTGGTTATCGCAGCGGTTCTTGTAGTGGGGCGGGTGGCGCTCGAGCTGATCGGGGCGCCGCACGGGTTGAACAGAGTCTTTGGCGTCGCCTGGCTTTACTTTCTCGTGCCGGTATACTTTGCCGTAAAGATTGGCTCGAGCGGCGAGGGCCACCCTTTCAAGGAACTCTTTAAAGCGGTGGCGCTGTTTGCCATTTTCACGCGTGTGATGGTCATGCCGACGTACGTCCTGGCCTATATGTTCCAGTGGACCGCGCCGCGCTTTAGCCTGACTAGGGACCGCGTCGTGGGCGAAGGCGTGAGTCCGCTCGACGGATACTTGATCATCCCGGTCCGCAACGCGCTGGTCTGGGCCGCCATCGCGACTATCCTAGGCGTCGTCATCGGCTCAATTACCCTGGCTATTCGACGCCGCGCCATGGTGAAAGACCCCGCCTAGCACGGTTTCGTTTTGCGGTCGCGCGTTCGCCGCACGCGCCGAGGTGCGCGACGGGCGTCCTTTGGGCGCTCGGTCGTGGTCTTCGTCGCCGAAACAATACGAAAGTTGTTTGCCGGGGCGGGAGCTCGCCAAGCTCCCGCGCCCTCGGCCTCGATTGGTAAAGACGGCCACGGCGGCGTGCTACCCCGCACGTTGGGCTAGCACCTGGGATACATAGACGAGAAATGGTGGCGGAAGCCTCCCTCCATTCGGCACCCCGTCTCGAGCATGGCGTTCCCCTCCTGGCCGACTACTGCCGCGGCTTGATGAAGAACCGGGTTCCGCTGTCGAGGCGCGCGCCGTTTCGCCAGCGGAACACCCGGTAGCTTCGTCTCCATACGGCCAGCTCGATCATGCCGTCGTAGTCGACGAAGTCGTCATCGGCGATCGCGTCCGGGTCATCGCTCCATGCCCCAGGGCTGTCGTTCCGGTTGGTGAGATACAGCGCCGGCCGCGGCGACACGGAGAAAATTCGGCCCTCGACCACGCTTCGCCAGGGGTGGTTGTGCATCCTCCCGTTGGACACGATGGCCACGGTTGGCCGGGTGGCCGCCATGAAGTCCACGGACGAGCTCGTCTCCGAGCCGTGGTGGTTTACATGGTAGACGTCCAGGTCCACGACCTCAGCGATGAGGAGCTCCTCGACATCGGCCACTCCCTCGCCGGGCTCCCCCGTGAGGTCGCCGGCGACGAGATAGCGGAAATCCCCGTAGCGGACGAGGACGGCGACTCCGAGATCGTTCGAAGCGCAGTCGTCTCGCCGGCCAGGGAAATGGACGTTCACGGTGTTGCCGTCGGCGTCCTGAGCATTCACCACCACCGCCTCGAGTCCATGATCGAAGCTCAGCAGTTCCCCTGGACGGATATCGCGACGTCGCCCCCCGGCTTTCGCGGCCATGAAGTACTCGATGATCTCGCAGGACGCCCAGCGACTGCCCGGGCATGACGCCGAAGGCGTTCCCCACGGAACGAGCGCTGCCACCTCATCCGGATCCAGGCCGCCCGTGCCCTGAACGTGGTCGCGGTCCAGAGGCGGAAGGAACGAGTTCCCCCGGTCGAGCACGGCCGTCGTGGGATACCAGCCGCCTTCGAACACCTCGTCCAGCCCGCCGATGTGGTCAGCGTCGTAGTGAGTGGCGATAGCAAACTCCAACGAGACGATCTGTCCATCTGCCCGCGCTCGGTTCAGGAACTCGAGAATGCGGTTGTTTCAACGGCCGCGGGCGAGACGATCAACGTGGCGTCCCCCGTGTTCACGTCGAAGTGGAAGATGCTCAGCCGCGGCGGGGGCTGAGCCCAGCCCGTTTGGGATGCTGCGAGAAGCAGAGCTCCAGGCACCGCCGTGCACGAAAGCGTATGTCGGACAACACGGAAAGCTACAATCACCAAAAGGGGTGTGAGACGTTCTGGGAGGGTGCCGAGTTCCAAGTGTCGACGTGGTGTCAAAAGTACTGGTCAGAGTCCGAGGCGCAACTGTTCCTCGTTCCTTGAGATGGCAGGAGTGGCTCGCGCGAGTTCGAGTAGGTCTGGACGGGAACGAAGGACGTGACCGAGGTTGCGATTCAAAGCGTCGAGAACCCAGGCGTGGCGTTGGTCCGCAACTGACGGCAGAAATCCGACGTGCCGGCCGAACTCAAGTGCGGATTTCACTTGGTATCGAGTACCGCTCTTTTCTGAGGCCTCGATGACAATAGTGAAATCACTCAGAGCGGCCATCAGCGTGTTGCGCTGTGGGAAGTTGCTCTTGTGTACTCTCGTGCCGGGAGCGAACTGGGAGACGACGAGACCCCGCTTGGCGATTTCGTCCTTTAGCGGCTGGTTGGATTTTGGGTAGCATTCGTCAATGGGCGTTCCGAGGACGGCGATCGTTGCCCCGTCGCGGTCGAGAGCCGCGCGGTGAGCTGCCGTGTCGATGCCCTCGGCGAGCCCGCTAACGATCCCGAATCCAAGCTCTACAAGAACACCTGTGATACTTTGCGCGTCACTCGTTCCTAAGGGCGAAGGGCTGCGGGTTCCTATGACCGATGCCAACGGGCGCCGCAGAACGTTGAGGTCCCCAAGGTACCAGAGCTCGCGGTCTTTGTACCGCCATTGCCGCAAGCGCGGTGGGAAGCGATCCAGAGGCACCTTTTCTGGCTTCAAAACCCTACTCCTCCAATCGCGTCCCGAATTTCTCGAGGAAGCGCGCTTGAGCGTTGTAGTTGTCCTTGCCGCTCAGGAACTGGTCCGAATAAGCGTAGTCCGTTTCTGATAGCGGGCGGAACACCGAATGAGCGCTGATCACGATGTCGTAAGCCCGCGCCGTCCCGCCGAACTTCCCCATCGCCACACAGATTGTGCTGGAAGCGCCGGCCTTCCGCAATAGCGCTGAGCCGACACCGAAGGATACGCCGTAGGTCAGGTAGTCGTCCAAGACCGCGACCTTCTTCCCGGCGACCTTCCCCTTGTAGGCAGGATTCAGGTGGACGGTTGTCATCTGTGATTGGGGATTGGTGCGGTCAGCGTGACGTTCCTCGTGGCGTCTTGGAGACTTCTTGTGCCGAATGAAAAGTGGTCCATGCTCCTTCTTCTTGTACAGCGTTCTGGCCTGATCGCAAAACCAGCGCATCACTTCGTCGCCAGAATTGGTGGACTCCGACGAGGGGTAGTACGCCCAGTAGTCGACGGAACGGAACTCGTCGGTAACATAGAGGCTTGAGAGGAGGTGGAGTAAGAAACCTCTGCTAAGGTCTTTCGCGCCCAACTTAAGGCATTGGCGCAGGTCGCCGACGAGGCGCAGAAGCTCTTCGTTGCGCTCACCGTACGTTCCTGCATCAGTAAGAGAGAACACGGAGTAACCGGGGGCCTCGCCCTGGAAATACCAGGGGTCCTTGTCGTCCAAGATTCGGAGAACGATGGGCAACTCCTCTGGATCGCGCAATGGCACGCCATATTGACTCGCGCGCTCACCTTGACCCTTCACCCAGTCGCAGCGAAGAAAGAGAGTCTGGCTGTTCACGGCCATGAAGAAGTCGATGTCTGTAACTCCAAGGACGACGATGTCTGAGTGAGCGAGCCCTTTCTCTTTGTTGGCCGCCACAAGCCGTGGGATGTACTGCCCGCGTTGGCGTCCGTCTTTCACCCGCACGAATTTGAGAAATGCCGCGAGCTCGTCTGTGAGCCATGGCGGCTTGGCCTGATTGGATGCGAGCGCCACCAAGGAGCCTTCCTTGCTGGCTCGTCGAAGGACTTCGAGAAGTCTGGGGTCGGGAGTTTCGGTGCCCTTCAGCAGCAACGAGGAAGCAGATGTCAGTATTAGTTTGGCCATGTCGTTCTGCTCTGAAGGGCTCCAGCCGCTGCTAGCCTTCCCTAAATCGAAATCCTCTCCACCAGATTCCGGGTGACCTTCTGCTCCCTGCGATCATAAAGCCGTGTCGTCCTCGGATCCGAATGCCCCAGGAGGTACTGGACATCCTCGACCGGTACCCCTTGCTCGAGGAGGTCGGTCGCCGTGGCCACGCGGAAGGAATGAGGCGAGAGATCGCCCGGGAGGCTCGCCCGCTCGAGCCTGCGCTTCACCATGAGGCAGATGTCCTGGCCGGTCATCGCTCGCGCGGTAAGTCGCCGTTCGTTCCTGACGGCCGTCCGGAACAGGGGCGACTCTTTGGGCTCGTCGTCCGCCCCGCTCATCCCCATGTACTGCCGGAGGAAACCCTCGAGGTCGTGCCGGACGGGGATCTCGCGGGACTTCCCTCTTTTGTCGTCGAAGTGGAGGAGCCACTGCTCGTCGCTCCGGTGGAGGTCCTGGACGCGGAGTTTCGCCACGGCGCCGGCGCGTGCTGCCGTGTAGATGAGGGTCGCGATGACGGCCCGGTCCCGGAGGCCCACGACGTCGTCGACGTCGATGGCGGCGAGGAGGGTCCGGGCCTGCTGGTGGCTGATCTTCGGGGTCTTGCCCTCGAGGACCTGGTAGCGCTCGGTCTTGGCGACGGCGGCCGGGTTCAGAATCACCAGGTGTCGCTCGACCAGGAGGTCGAAGAAGCGTCGGAGCGCGGCGATGTGCTGTTTCTTGGTCGGTAGCGAGCCCGGATGCTGGCGGAGGTAGCGGCCGACGTCGCCGGCGGTGATCTGGTGGAGGGCTCTCCCCTGCTCCTGGGCCCATGCCAGAAAGCCGCGCACGGCGCGGTTGTAGGCCGCCCGCGTGTGCCCGTTCGCAAGCGTGCCGTCGAAGAAGTCGGCCCACGCGGTCTCTGCGGCCACGCCGGCGTCGACGACAATCGCCGGGAGGCCTCCAGAATCGCCTCTCGCGAGCGCCTTGGACTTCCCTACCGGTACGAGGTCTCCCGACGACATCCAAGCCCTCCTGCAGCCGTTTCCGCGGGTGGTATTTTATACGAAATAACCCCTTTTATTTCGTATAAACACTTTCTCGTTCATGCACAAGTGTGCAATAACGTATAGTAAGGGCCGGAAGGCTGGAGAGACGACCCGATGCCGGCGAAACCTCAGTGGCTCCTGAGACTTCCCCAGATCATCGAGGCTCTGGAGTCCATAGTAGCACCGGTCGTCGACCGCGACTCGGTCGAGCAACTGTTCGGCATCAGCCGTCGCCGGGCCATCCAGCTCCTCCACCGCTTCGGTGGGTACCAGGCCGGAAAGACCTTCTTGGTCGAACGCCAGGGGCTCCTCGCTCAGCTCGAGGCCATCCGGGACGGCCAGGCGTTCTCCCAGGAAGCGAAGCGCCGCCGCCGCGTCCTCCACGAGCTCGACGAGATCTCTCGGCTGCAGAAGGCTCGGGCGGTGAAAATCAAGGTGTCGCGAGAAGAGATCGCCAAAGCCCGAGGGCTCCCCGAAGGCGTTCGGGTCGAGCCCGGACGGATGGTGGTGGAATTCGAGGGAATGGACCAGCTCCTGTCCCGGCTTTTCCAGGTGTCGCAGTCTGCAGTTCGCGACTTCCCTGCTTTCGAGAAATCTGTGAGGGGCGCGGTCGGCGGTCCAACGCTGGAATGAAGCGAGGCGTGCGTCAGCGGATTCGTTCGTCGAGGTCTGTGGATGCCCGTGGGTCTGAGCGGAGGCGGTGCATCCAGTTAGCTGCGTGCTAGCAGCTAGCATGGCAACGCAACCCTCAATCTCGCTCGGGGGGTTCGGCGGAGCCCGATGGAAGGTCTCCAGGACTATTCTGTTGAGGGTTCTCGGGCAAGCTCCGTTCGGCGCTCCGGCTTCCTTTCGTTCCGATTGGGGCGAGGAATGATTCTCGCTAGCAAGCCGCTAGCGGCTTGCTAGCTGCTAAGAGCCTCGAGGGACAGTTGGCCAACCGTTCGGAGTTCCCCTTCCGTAGGTTGACCGGTGCCACCCATGTCTCAGTGCGGGTCGCTGGCTCCCAGACGTCTCTATCCACCGATGTCCGTGCCGACGCTCTCTCGCAAGTCCCTTCGATCGCAACGGCTTATGTAGAGTGAATGTCCTAGCGGCTAATTCCCTGCTTGCTAGCTGCTTACACGAAGCTCCCGTGATGAAAACCGCTTGCAAGCTGCTGTCGATATGGTAGACTTCCCAAGCTGCTAGCTAGCAGATATGGGGAGAAGGAGCAGGGAAGGGATGCCGGTCATTTCGATGGTGAGTAGTAAAGGTGGAGCCGGGAAGACCACGGCCGCACTCGTGATTGCCGGGGAAGTCGCGCACGCTGGACGGAACGTCATCCTGATCGACGCGGACCCGAATCGACCGCTCGAGGCGTGGGCACAGAGACCAGGCCGACCGCGGAACATCGAGGTCGTC
>Ga0187893_10008932_pt1 | contig 15614 bp, 11 predicted proteins | sample MA1701074metaG_FD_139574 | JGI IMG/M metagenome (GOLD analysis project Ga0187893, IMG submission 139574) | White microbial mat communities from a basaltic lava cave in the Kipuka Kanohina Cave System on the Island of Hawaii, USA - MA170107-4 metaG ... | reverse complement strand
GACCGCCGCGGCCGCGGCGGCGATCATGCGCATGATGTAGTCGCGTTCGTCGCGCAGCACGTGGATCAGGCCGCGGTGGTGGAGGCGTCGGTGAGCACGCGGGCGCGGTCGAGCGCCTTGTCCAGCGTGTCGAACATGTTGTCCTTCCCGATGGCGTCCATCACGGGCGACCCGGTGAGCGCGACGAGCGGTTGCATGTGCACGTCCGCCAGCAGCACTTCGGTGCCGTCCGCTCGCGACCGCAGCACGACGTCCTTCAGCGCGTGCATGCCGGTGGAGTCGAGCGCCAGCACGTGCCGCATCCGGATGATCAGCACGCGCGGCTTCCTGGCCACCTGCGCGACCGTGTCCTTGAACAGCTCTGCGGCCCCGAAGAAGAAGGGCCCGTTGATCTCGTAGACCTCGACGCCGGCGGGAACGCGGCGGTGGCTGACGGCGTTGTCATCGACCTCGCCGTTCACCGGATCGTCCAGCTCGCTCGTGACGGCGCTGATGTTGGTGACCGCGGCCATCCGCCGGATGAAGAGGAACGCGGCCAGCACCATGCCGACCTCGATGGCGACCGTGAGGTCGACGAACACGGTGAGCGAAAACGTGGCCAGCAGCACCATGACGTCACTCTTGGGCGAGCGCAGCTCGGCCACGAACCCCCGCCACTCGCTCATGTGGTACGCGACCACCACGAGGATCGCCGCGAGCACCGGCAGCGGGATCAGCGCGGCCCAGCGGCCCGCGGCGAGCGTAATGGCGAGCAGGGTGAGCGCGTGGACGATGCCGGCCACCGGCGTGCGCGCGCCGTTCTTGATGTTCGTCGCGGTGCGTGCGATGGCGCCCGTCGCCGGGATCCCGCCGAATACCGGGGTGACGACGTTGGCGACGCCCTGCGCCACCAGTTCCATGTTGGAGCGGTGCCGGCTGCCGATCATGCCGTCGGCCACCACCGCGGAGAGCAGCGACTCGATGGCGCCCAGCAGCGCGATCGTGAACGCCGGGCCGATCAGCGCGGGCACGCTGGCGATGGAGAAGTCCGGCAGCCGGGCGTGTGGAACCGAAGCCGTGACGTCCCCGAAGCGCGAGCCGACGGTCTCCACCGGAATCCCCAGCAGCTTCACGGCCACCGTGCCGATGATGAGCGCCACGAACGGCGCCGGTATGCGGTGCGTCACGCGCGGCCACAGGACGATGATGCCGAGCGACACCAGGGCGACCCCGAGGGCCGCGGGCGTGAACCCGCCCGCGTTGGCGGCGTACGCGCCCATCTTCTCCATGAAGTCCGCCGGCACGTCGCCCATCCGCAGGCCGAAGAAGTCCTTGACCTGCCCGGCGAGGATGATCACCGCGATACCGCTGGTGAAGCCGGTCGTGACCGGGTGCGGGATGAACTTGATGGCGCCGCCGAACTTCGCGATGCCGGCAATGATGAGCATGCCGCCTGCCATCATCGTCGCGATCGCCAGTCCTTCGACGCCGTGCTGCTGCACGATCCCGTACACGATGACGACGAACGCGCCCGTCGGGCCCCCGATCTGGACCTTCGAGCCGCCGAGCGCGGAGATCAGGAACCCCGCGATGATGGCAGTCCACAAGCCCCGGTCCGGCGTCACGCCGCTCGCGATCGCGAAGGCAATCGCCAACGGCAGCGCGACGACGCCCACCACGATGCCGGCCATCAGGTCGCGCCCGAACTGCCTGCGATCGTACGAGCCCACTTCCGAGACCAGCTTCGGTATCAGGACTGACCGGCGGGAGATTCTCACGTCTGTTTCATGTAGCGCGCCCGGACGCCGGGCGGCAGTCGTTCGATGGAATATCGCAGGGCGGTCCGCGGAAGCTGGTGGGCGCGGCGGTCGAGGAAGCGGCGCAACACGCGCTCGTCACGCTTGCCCACCTCGCGCAACATCCAGCCGGTCGCCTTGTGAATCAGGTCCTCGTCGTCATTGATGAGCGTGACCGCGAGCCGGAGCGTGTCCTGGAAATCATCGCTCCGGATCAGGCGCAGCGTGGCCACGATCGCAATGCGCCGCTCCCAGAGATTCCGTGACCGGGCGAGCCGGTGCAGTGGCGCTCGCGAGCGCGTGAGCAGGTGGCCCCCGACCACGAGCGGCGCCGACACGTCGACCAGGTCCCAGTTGTTGAGCCGCTTGCTGTTGCGCAGGTACAGGCGATAGATCGCCTCCTGCGTCGCGGCGTCCGCGCGCGGGTAGCGGTACGCGAGGATCGCCGCCGCCAGGAGCCGCACCTCGTGCCACGGCGACGCGAACATCGAGTGGAGGTCCGCCAGCGTCAGGTCGCGGCACTCGCGCACCAGGCCATGGATCTGCGCGGCGTTGAGCCCGATGAACCTGTCGCCCTCGCCGTACTCGCCGGGCCCGGTCTTGAAGTAGCGGGCCGCCGCGGCCGCGCGCGCCGGCGAGCCCATGCGCCGCATCCGCGCTTCGAGCCGCTTGGCGCGCGCGGTGAGGCGTGTCGTCATTCGCCGGAAGCTACCCGCTCGTGGCGCGAGCGGTTTTTGAGTCGGTGATGCGACCGGGCGTCACCCGTCCGGCGAACCCTCAGGACCCGCAGGACCGCACAGCCGCAAGGTGGAGAGGTGAGGAGAGGAGAGGCATCGAGCCAGAGTTGAGGTGAACCAAGGGGCACTTCAGGGCCCTGAGCCCCTGGACTCTCACCGCCCTGCGGCGTTGCGGTCCTGAACGGTCTGGCAACTGAGTTGCCTGCAGCTTCCACGAGTGGGAGAATAGGGGCACTCCATCGGAGCCTCCCATGAGAACGCGCGCCCTTTTGCTCGCGACCGTCATCACCATCCCGGCGTTCGCCCAGCAGCGGCAGGTCGTCCCGGTCAGCTACGACGCCCGCACTTCCACTGCACTTCGCTTCCGGCACATCGGCCCGGTTGGCAACCGCGTCAGCGCCGTTGTCGGCATCCCTGGCGACCCGAGCACCTACTACGCCGGCGCCGCCAGCGGCGGTATCTGGAAGACCACCGATGGCGGTCTCACGTGGCAGTCGATCTTCGACGACTTCGGCGTGTCATCCATCGGCTCCCTCGCCGTGGCGCGCTCGGACGCCAACATCGTCTGGGCGGGCACCGGCGAGCCGCACATCCGCTCGCATATCTCGATGGGGAACGGCATCTACAAGTCCACCGACGCCGGCCGGACGTGGCGGCGCATGGGACTCGAGGAAAGCGGCCGCATCAGCCGCATCCTGATCCACCCATCCAATCCGGACATCGTGTACGCGGGCGTCCAGGGCCACGGCTACGGGCCGCAGCAGATGCGCGGCCTCTACCGCACCCGCAACGGCGGGCAGACGTGGGACCGCGTTCTCTTCGTCGACGAGAACACCGGTGTCAGCGACATGGTGATGGATCCGTCCAATCCTGACAAGATCTTCGTCGGCATGTGGCAGCTCCTGATCCGCACGTGGGGGCGCGAGAGCGGCGGACCCGGCAGCGGGCTGTACGTGACGCGCGACGCGGGCAACACGTTCACCAAGCTCACCGGTGGCAACGGGCTCCCCGTCCACGTCATCGGCAAGATCGGGCTCGGCATCGCCAACTCGAACCCGAACCGTGTCTATGCGCTCATCGAGACCGGGGACGGCGTGCCGTACAAGGGCCAGCCGACTGATAACGGCGAGCTGTGGCGCTCGGACGACGGCGGCTCGACGTGGAAGGTCGTGAGCTACGACCGCAATCTCGCGTGCCGCCAGCCGTACTACACGCGAATGGCGGTGTCGACGGACAATCCGGACGAAGCCTACTTCATGTGCGCCACGTTCAGCCGCACGCTCGACGGCGGTCTCACCAATCGCGGCGGCGGCGGCGGTGGCGGCGGTGGCGGCGGCGGTGGCTTTGGTGGCGGCGGCCAGCAGCAGGCGGGCCCGCCGCTCTCGACGCCGGGCGGCGACCAGCACGACCACTGGATCGACCCGATGGACGCCAACCGGATGATCAACGGCAACGACCAGAACGTCGCCATTTCGACGACGCGGGCGCGCACGTGGCTGCGGACCAACCTGCCGATCGCGCAGATGTACCACGTCACGACCGACAATCGCATCCCGTACTACGTCTACGGCAACCGGCAGGACGGGCCGTCGTACCGGGGCCCGAGCAACAGCCGCAGCGGCGGCATCATCGCGCGCAGCGAGTGGCACGGCGTGCTCGGCGGCGAGAGCGGGATGGCGACGCCGGACCCGGTCGACACGAACCTCATCTGGTCGACGGCGTCGGGCTCCGGCGCGCGCGGCGGCATCGTCGTGCGCATGGACGCGCGCAGCCGGCACGCGCAGCAGGTGGAAGTCTGGCCGATGAGCACCGGCGGTCATCCGGCCGCCGACCTCAAGTATCGGTTCATCTGGAACTTCCCCTTCGCGCTTTCGCCGCACGATCACAACCGCGCGTACACGGCGAGCCAGCACGTGCACCAGACGACGGACGGCGGCCGCACGTGGCGCGAGATCTCGCCGGACCTGACCCGCAACGACAAGACGAAGATGGGCATCTCCGGCGGCCTGACGCCGGACAACATCGGCGTCGAGTACGGCGGCACGCTGATGGCGATCGCCGAGTCGCGCGTGCGGCGCGGCATCATGTGGGCCGGCAGCAACGACGGGTACGTCCACGTCACGCGCGACACCGGCCGCACGTGGACCAACGTCTCGTCCGGGCTCAACCTCACCGGCGCCGCGGCGTGGGGGTCGATCAAGAGCATCGAGCCGTCGCGCTGGGACGCGGCGACCGCGTTCCTCACGCTCGAGGCGCACCAGGAGGGCGACTTCGGCGTGTACGTGTTCCGCACTCGTGATTACGGCAGGACGTGGGACCGGATCACCAGCGGCATCAAGCCCGACGTGCCTGGCTGGGCCAACATCATCATCGAGGACCCGGTGCGCCGCGGCCTGCTGTACCTCGGCACCGAGAACGCGCTCTACGTGTCGTTCAACGACGGCGACCAGTGGGTGCAGTTCAACAACAACCTGCCGCCCGCCCCGGTATACGGGCTCACCGTGCAGGAGCACTTCAACGACCTGGTCGTCGGCACGTACGGCCGGGGGTTCTGGATTCTCGACGACCTCGGCCCGTTCCAGCAGCTGACGCCGGCGGTGCTGGCGTCGCCGGCACACCTGTTCACGCCGCGCCCCGCGTATCGCTTCCGCAACATCCCGGGCAACTACGCCATGGGCGACGACATGTCCGCGGGCCAGAATCCCACGTACGGCGCGGCCATCAACTACTGGGTGCAGGCCAGTCCCGCGGCGCCGGCGCGCATCGAGATTCTCGACAGCACGCGCCGCGTGGTGCGCACCATGACGCAGGCCGCGCGCATGGGCGTCAATCGCTTCCACTGGGACTTCGAGGGCGACACGATCGGCGGCGCGCGGCTGCTCACCAAGCCAGATCACAACGAGGAGTTCGAGATGGCGGCCGACGGCTCGCGGCCCGGTTTCGGGCCGATGTCGGTGCTGATGCCGCCGGGCCGCTACTCGGTGCGGCTCACCGTCGGCGGCGTGACGCAGACGCAGCCGCTCGAGGTGCGCAAGGACCCGCACGGCCGCGTGTCGCTGAACGAGATCACGCAGCAGTACCGCGCGCTGCTGGCGCTGCAGCGCGACCTGGCGCAGGCGGCGACGATGACCAACACCATCGAGCGCGTGCGGCAGCAGATCCAGGCCATGCGCGCCTCCGCGCCGGCCGACGTGCGCGCCGCGGGTGACGCGCTGGAGCAGAAGTTCAAGGATGTCGAAGGCCGCATCCTCGACCTGCGCATCACGGGGCGCGGGCAGGACGGCGTGCGCTGGCCGGTGCGGCTGGCCGGCCAGCTCGCGTACGTGGGCCAGACCATCGCGGCGTCGGAGCACGCGCCGACCGCGTCACAGCGTGAAGTCGCGGGGATCCTCGCCCGCGAGACACGGGACGTGAACGCCGCGCTCCAGGCGTTGATCACCAGGGATCTCGCCGACCACAACAACCTGCTGCGAGGGAAGGGACTCAAGACGATCGAAGCCGCGCCCCCGATGGTGCCGTAAGGGCCGGAGCAGAGCCACGGAACCTCGACATCGCAAGGTGGTGCCAACCTGATTCAGCGGCTGCTGGACGTTCTCCCCGTAGTGCTGTCCGTGCTGCACATCGTGGCGGCGCTGGCCGTGACGATGGACGCCGTGCTGCGCAAGCGGAACGTGCGTTCGGTAATCGGGTGGGTCGGGTTGGCGTGGCTGGCGCCACTGGCCGGGTCGGCCGTGTACGTGCTGTTCGGCGTCAATCGCATTCGCCGCGCGGCTGTCGCCCTCAACCTCCGCGCGGCCGGCGCCGCGCCGCCCGCTGAAACGACCAGCGAACACCTGGCGGCGACGGGCGCGGCTGCCGACGACAACCTTGCCGGCCTCGCGAAGCTGGGCCGCCAGATCACCGGCGTGGCGCGCCTCACCGGCAACCTGATCACGCCGTTGCACGCCGGCGACGAGGCCTACCCCGCCATGCTTGGCGCGATCGACGGCGCGACGCGGTCGATCACGCTCCTGACGTACATCTTCGACACCGACTACGCCGGCCGGCTCTTCGTGGATGCATTGGCGCGCGCCAGGCAGCGCGGCGTCGAGGTCCGGGTGCTCATCGACGCGGTCGGTGCGCGCTACTCGCGGTCGGCCATGCTCGGCCTGTTGCGGGACGCCGGCGTTCGCGCCGCCGCCTTCCTTCCGGCCCGCACGCAGCTCATCCGCCACACCAACCTGCGCAATCACCGCAAGATCCTCGTTGTCGACGGCGAAACCGGGTTCACGGGCGGCATGAACATCCGCGAAGGGCACATGCTGCGGCGGCAGCCGGCCAGCCCCGTGGCCTGCCTGCACTTCGAGGTGCGCGGACCGGTGGTGGCCGACATGCAGCGCGTGTTCGCCCTCGACTGGCAGTTCACGACTGGGGAACGGCTCTCGGGCGCCCCGTGGTTCACCCGCGTCGGCCGTGCCGGGTCCGTGGTGGCGCGCGGAATACCGGACGGGCCGGACGAGGACCTCAGCAAGGTGCTCGAGATCATCCTCGGCGCGATCGCGGTGGCGCGCCGTCGCATCCGCATCGTGACCCCGTACTTCGTGCCGGACGAGGTGGTGCAGTGGTCGCTGCAGGTCGCGGCGCTGCGTGGCGTCGAGGTCGACGTCGTCGTTCCAGACCGCAGCAACATCGCGCTGGTGGACTGGGCCATGGCCCCGCAACTGCCGTTCCTGATCGACAAGGGCTGCCGCGTCTTCCGCACGCCTCCGCCGTTCGATCACTCCAAGGTCTTCGTCGTGGATGACGCGTGGTCGCTGATCGGCTCCACCAACTGGGACGCGCGCAGCCTGCGGCTCAACTTCGAGTACTGCATCGAGTGCTATGACGCGACGCTGGCGGCACGGCTCAATGCGCTGATTGACGAGAAGATCGCGCGGGCGGAGCGGATGGACGCGGGGCGCCTGAGGTCCCGGCCGTTGCCCATCCGCTTGCGGGACGGATTGGCCCGCCTGCTGACGCCCTACCTGTAGCCCCCGGCCGGCTACTGCTGCGACGATGGCGGCGTGATGCCCTTGAGACGCAGGTACGTGACGATGTTGCCGTAGTGCTCGTAGTCGTGCGCGCCGTTCATGCCGAGCAGGTACATCCGGTTGACCTGCTGGCCGAAAAACGACGCCGGCGCCATCGCCTGCGCGTCCGTCTGGGCGTACGCCTTGTCGCAATGCGCCGCGGATTCCCTGAGCGCCTGGACGATGTCGGCCTTGGTCGACTTGCTGCGCTCAACCACGTTGAACGGGTTCGGCGCGGGCTCACCCAGCGCGAGCGAGCAGAAGAGATGTTCGCCGTCCGCAACGTGCGCGAAGAGCTGGCCGAGCGACCGGATGTCCGGCGTCGGCTTGAAGGACAGCAGCGAATCCGGAGTCTGCTCGAGCGCCCGCACGACGAAGTTGTGCGGCACCATCCACACCGCTTTCGCGGCGGCAACCCCGCCGTTGGCGGACGACGGCGTGGCTGGGGTACCAGCAGCAGCCTGACGCTGCTGGGCGGCGGCGGGCAGAGCGGCGACGGCGATCAGGAGGAGCGACTTGCGCATTGGGAGTCCTGGGAAGAACAGGCGTGAGAAAACGAGGACCTCACGGTGGTAAGGTGGAGAGGTGAGGAGAGGGGTGAGCCAGTCCTGGAGTCACAAGAAGGAGCCGCCCCCTCTACACCGGACAACCTGGCTCCTTTCCTCTTTACCGCTCCACCTTGCGGCCTTGAGGTCCCGAGGGTCCTTGATTCTCGAGATTCCTCTTACCTGGCGTAAAACTCGACGAGGGCGCTGGCGTTGACCGGGAACGGCGTGTCGCCTTTCATCGGCGACCCGATCACGCGACCGGAGAACTTCGACGACGGGTCGAGGGCGATGTAGCTCGGCAGCCGCAACTGCGGGCCGCGCTCCACGTTCGACATCAGGTCGGCGCGCTCGCGCGCCTTGCCCTTCACCGACACTTCGTCGCCGGACTCGGCGAGGTATCCCGGCCGGTCAACCTTCTTGCCGTTGACCAGGATGTTCCCGTGCGACACGAGCTGGCGGGCCGCCGGAATCGTCGGCGCGAATCCGAGGCGGAACACGACGTTGTCGAGGCGACGCTCCAGCACCGCGAGCAGGTTCTCACCGGTGCGGCCCGGCATCTTGCGGGCAAGCGCCAGGTAGCGCCGCAACTGGCCTTCGGACACGCCGTAGTTGAAGCGCACCTTCTGCTTCTCCTCGAGCAGGCGGCGAAACTCCGACGTCTTGCGGCGGCCGGTCTTGGACTGGCCGTGCTGGCCGGGCGGGTATGGCTTCTTCTCGGCTGACTTGCGGGTCAGGCCGGGCAACTGCACGCCGAAGCGGCGGACGATTTTCAGGCGGGGACGGCTCTTGGGCATGAACTGAGTGACTAGTGACTAGTGACTGGTGACTGGTGATTGGTGACTGGCGTGGGCGGTGGCGACGAACCGTGCCTCCTGCCTCTCCTAGTGACTAGTAACTAGTCACCAGTCACTGCGGGAAGAACGAGCGAATAAAGGTAGGCTCCCCAAGGGTCTTATGGGAGCCGCACCTCAGCGGCGGCCCACCCTTTGGCCGTTTCCCCCATGTAGCGGGCGTCCGCCATCCGGACGACCGTGACACCCCCCTCACGGACTACTCTATAGAAGGGGTACCGGGACCAGCTCAAGAAGCCCTTCGCCTGCGACGCCTCACGGGCCGCCGCAACCGCGGGGTCCGAGTCGCCCTTTGCCAGCGTCGCGCCGTCGAAAACGACCTCGCTACCAAGCGACCACCGGCCGAACCGGTAGCTGGCCGAGTCCGCAACCAGGATGTCGCGGCGCCACGGGACGAAGGGCACGGGCCCAACCATGAACTCGGCTGAGTCGACCTGCGCGGCAACTCGAGCACGGCCGACGGTGGTGATGCCGGCCATCGCGACGATGTAGAGGGCGATCGCACCCAACGCCATGCGCGGCGGTGCGACGCTCTTGAGGCGCGCGGCGAGGATCAGGCCGGCGATCAACGTCAGCCAGATCCAGATGTCGACAATGAACAGCACGTCGCCGTAGAACCACCTGTTCACGAACGGCATGAACCAGCGCATGCCGTAGATGTTCATGTAGTCGAGGAATGGGTGGGTGGCGATGCCGATGGCCGAGAGGATGACGAGCTGCCGGAAATCAGTGGCGGGAAGCGTCGGGTCGCGCCGCCGGCGGACTTTCGCGTCCCACAGCCACACCAGCCAGGCCAGGACGAACGGCAGCACGATGTGCGCCGGGAGGCCGTGCGTGATGCCGCGCCGGATCGGAAGGCTGGTGCCAAGGGCCACAGAGTAGACGTCGATGTCGGGAAAGTTGGCCGCGATCAGCAGCGTGCCGCGCGCGAGCGGCGTGCGCTTCTCCAGTCCGGCCTTGGCGAGCGCGGCTCCGACCAGGGTGTGAGTGATGTTGTCCAAACTTTTGGCAGCGAGGGGAACGGGGAACAGGGAAACGGGAAACTAAGACGGCGGGAATGGGGAATGGGGAAGGGGAAAGGGAAGGGGAAGAGGGAAGGGTAGAGAGAACAGGACGGAGCGACCTTCCCTTTCACATTCCCTTTCCCCGTCGCCATTCCCGCCGTCTTGGTTTCCCGTTTCCCCGTTCCCGGTTCCCGTTGGGCAGGTGTTCCCTACAGGAACTCAATCTCCTGCGCCCCCTCGTACAGCACCCGGCGCCCCATCTCGGCCAGCTGGTCGCCACCCTCGACGACCGTCAGGAAGTGGTTGCCCGCCAGCTGGCCCATCTTGCTGGCGAACTGCACCGATCCGTAGGCGAAGATCAGCTCGGTCTCGCTGAATCCGCCGGGATACCAGAGGATCTGTCCGGGGGCCGGGTAGCTGGTGTGGTTCTCGAACCCGACGTCCAGCTTGAAATCGCCAAGCGGGATCCAGCAGCCCTCACCGCTCCAGCGGCAGTGCACGATGCGCTGCCGGTACGGCATGAGCTTGCGGAAGGCGGCCACGGTCTTCGGCGCGTTCTCTTCCTCGAAGCGCGCCGTGAACCTGAGGTCCTTGCCGACTGTGATGGTGACGTTGGCGCTCATGGGTCCGGAACCTACCGCGCCTTCAACCCATTCGCCGAGGCTCGTGCAGCGCGCGTGTCGCCGGCGTCGCACGCTGGCCGGTTCAGCAACGGCAGCTAGAATACGCACGGATCGTGGTACGCGACCCGGTTCGAGGCCTGAAGCTGATGCGGACGCTCGTATTCCTCACGATGGCCTTGGCGGCGCCCGTGTTGGCACAGGGCGCCATCGCGGGTACGGTCGTTGGTGTCGATGGTCGGCCGATCGAGTCGGTGAGCGTTCACGTGGAACGCAGCGACCGGACGGCGGCGCGTGAGGTCACGACCGACGCCACCGGAGCATTCCGCATCAGCGGGCTGGGCGCGGGCGTCTACGTCGTCATCGTGCGACGCGTGGGATACCGCAGCGCCGAACTTCCCGGCATTCGCGTCGTCGACGGTCAGGTGCGAACGCTGTCGGTCACGCTCACGCAGGCGCCGACACAGCTCTCGACCATCCACGTCGTGATGTCACCGACGTCAGTGAACGCGGCAACGCCGGAATTCGCGACTCGGCTGGACCAGGCGTTCACCGCGCTGCTCCCGAGCGCGCGGGATGCCTCGAGCCTCATCGCGCTGGTGCCCGGTGCGAGGAAGGACCAACTCTGGGGCGGCGCGCCCGGCGTCTCCAACAACTACCAGCTCGATGGTATCGGCGTGAGCCATCCCGGCATCGGCGGCGACCTGCTGGCGCCGAGCGTGGACTGGATCGAGACGCTCGAGGTGCGGGGGCTGGGCGCGGGCGCCGAGCTCGGGAATTTCCAGGGTGGCGTCATCAATGCGGTCACCCGCACCGGCAGCAACGAGCGGCGCAACGCGATCCGCACGAACTACGAGGCCGACGCGCTCACCGCGTCGAACTTCAACGCCAACGAGCAGGGCGTGGAGCAGGCCGGTCGCCGCGAGGTCGCCGGCGAGGCGCTCGGCCCGATTTCGCGCGACCGATTGTTCTATTTCGTCGGCGGCCAATACGTAGATCGCGACATGCGCTCGCCGGACCTCACGACGGCGGCCGGAGGCGACTATCAGGGCGGGCGCGAAGCGCAGGAGGACGCGCGCGCCATCGCCAAGCTCACGTGGCTTCCGGCGCCAGGCCAGCGCGTGAACCTGCTCGCCGGCTACACCGGTCGTAGCGTGCGGCACGCGGGGATCAACGGCGTCGATCGCCTGTCCGCGACTCAGCGCGTCGCGAATCCGGTGAAGTACTTCGCGTTCTCGTGGAACCACGCAGGGGACCGCCGTAACACGGTGTCGCTGCGGCTGGCGGGGTATTCGGCTCACGAGTCACGGACAGGCTACGAGGGTCCCGACGTTCCGGGCGCTCAGTTGATTCACCCGGGGCGTCAACCGGCATTTCAGAACTCGGCGTTCAGTGAACGACGCGACCCGTCGAGCATCACCGCGAGCGCGGAGTGGCGCATGAGCCGGCGCGCGCTGGCCGACCACGAGTTGCTGATCGGCGGCGAGGTCGGCTCGGGTCGCTGGCGCGACGAGCGCACCCGGAACGGCGGACTCACGTGGCGCCCGTACGGGAGCGAGCTGGTGCCATTCGACGCGAATGACGTCACGACATGGGGGCCCGTCGGCAGCGATTGGGGCGGCGAGATCCGGCTGAACAGCGATGTCGCGAACCGGGCGGCCTGGGTGACGGACCAGTTCGCGATCGGGCCGCGGCTCTCAATGACGCTTGGCATCCGCTATGGGCACTGGAGCGGTTTCATTCGCCCCGTCTGCGCGCCGCTCACTCCGTGCTATCGCTTCCAGGCCGTGCGTGCCGAGGGCTGGGATCCCCGCATCGGCGCGGCGTGGGATGTCACGGGCCGCGGCGCTCTTGCGATCAAGGCACACTGGGGCCGCTACCACCAGGGGATGTACTCGCTGTTCTTCGATCGCGTGGACGGCGCGAACGTGTACACCAACCGGCGCTACCACTATTCGGCGCCGCCGCTGGCGGATTCACGGACCACGTTCACCGTCGCCGAGCGCGACGCCGACAGCTCCGGCTTTCACACATTCGGCTTCTCCGAGGCGATCCTCGACGCGTCGGGCCGCGTGGACGGATACCGGCAGCCGTACGTCGACCAGGCGGTCCTTGCGGTGGAGAAGAGCATCGGCCCGAAGTGGAAGGCGGAAGCGCTGTACACGCGGCGCCGCAACGGCGACATCGTCGGGCTCGGCGACGCGAACCTGGCGTCGAACTGGACGCCGCTGCGCGGAGTCCGCGTCCACAGCCCGTACGCCAACAACATTGTCTTCGACGCGCACTTCCGGCCGCTCGTGTTTCCGCAGGTGTACGTTGCCAACAGCGATCTCAAGGCGTACCTCGCCGCCCTGCGGGGCCGGCGCATGTTTCCGGCGACGCTCTTCGGGTACGACACGGCCTTCATCGATGCCCTGACATGGAATCCCGACGTCCGGCTCGGCACGGTGCCCGGAGCGCGTCGAGGCTACGATCAGGTGACGCTGGCGCTGCGGACGGTGCAATCGCGCTGGCGCGCGGAAGGGTCGCTCACGGGAGCCCGGCTCAAGGGCAACGTACCGGGCGTCGGCGAGTTCGGCACGACCTCGACGCGCTTCACCGCGGGGCCGTTCGTGAACCCGAATGAGGCCATCAACGGCTACGGATACCTCAGCGACGCGCTGGAGCTGGAGGGCAAGGTGTGGCTCACGGCCCGGCTCTGGCGCCGGTGGGAGGGCGGGCTGTTGTACACGCATACGCTGGGCGAGCGCTTCGCGCCGTCCTTCACGATGGAGCCGCGGTACCGCTTCGTGGACTCAGCCGGGGTCGTGATTCCGGACCGGGTGCTGTCCCAAGTGTTCGGGCAATCGATTCTCGTCGAGCCGCGCGGGGCGCGGCACTACGCCAGCCGCGCGGTAGTGGACGCACATCTCGAATGGCGGTCGCCGCGAATCGCCGTGGTGACGATCGACCTGTTCAACGTCACCGGCGAGGACGCGATCATCATCGCCAAGACGACGCTGGAGGATCAGGTACCGTCGGATGCGACGACGCATTTCGGCGCTGCGCGCATCAGGGCGACGCCACGGCGGTTGCGCGTCGGGGTTCGAATGGAATGGCCGGGCCCGCCGGCCGGTGGCCGCGCGGCGAACGCCAGCGCGGCGCCGCAGCCGCACTAGCTCCGCGAGCGAGCATCCATCTCGGCGACGCGGCGCTGGGCCTCCTGCCAGTCGATGGCCGGCGCCACCTCGTCGTCCGCGAGCAGCAGCGATTCACGCGCGCGTTCCACGACCGGAGTGCCGACGTCGGGCGGCAGGGACTCGCCGAACTCGAGCTCGGCGCGGCGGCAGATGCGCTCCTCCCGCGCCCGGTCCGCATCACGCGTGGCGCGCAGGGCGTCACGGAACCGCGCGACGCGCGCATGCATCCCCTCATGCACGAGGGTCGACGCCACCACGGCCGGCCCGATGTCGCGTCGCGCGAGAAACGTGAGTTCCACCATGCAGGCGCGGGCATCGGGGAAGTACGCGCCGCGGCAGGCGTAGCGCTGGACGCTGATGTGGTCGAGGTCGCGGCGCAGGTGCGCCAGGCGCCACGGCTGGTATCGCTCGATCAGCGCCAGCGCCTCGTTAAGTCGCGTGAGGACGTCGGCGGTGGCGATGTCAGGACGGGTGTTGTCGACCACGACCCGAAACCCGCGCACGTCGTGCAGCACGCCGAGCCGTTGCCCCAGCACGCTGGCGAACTTGTCGAACAGGCCCATGCGATCCTAACGGGCCGGCTTGGTGGCGCGTTTCGGCCGCGCCTTGGCCGCGATCATGTCGTAGGCGTCCCTGACGCACTCGGCGACCATCGTCCAGTTCACGCGCCCATCGAGGTACAAACCGACCCATCCAGACGGACCGACGTACGGCGGCTTGAAGCAGGTCTTCGGCCTGTCGGCAATCATGAACTCCTGGTTCGTCTGCGTGCAGGCCAGCCACACCGCGGGCTTGGCGTAGTCGCGATGGTCGCCGGCGGCCGCGTACATCGCGAACACGCGGCCGCGGACGCGAAAGGTGGGCGCTCCCCACGACCGCAACTCGGTGGTGTCAGGATGCGAGAGGCAGAGCTTCCGGACCCTCGCCAGCGGCGTTGGCGGCATTCCGGAATCTGCGGCTGCGGCGCCGTCCGGAAAACCCTGACATGCCCTTCCCGCCGTTCCCACAGAACTCTGGCGAACCGGCCCGCGTTGCGTGGTCGAGCGCGCGACGCTCGGCCGGCGCGAGCTTCCTGAAGAACTGGAACCGGACGCTCACGCCCCTCGCGCCCGCCGCGCGCTTCCACGTGCCGACGACGCGGCCGTCGATGGTGGTGATGTAGTAGAGCGCCGCGCCCTGTGACACGAGGCGCCGGGCGTCCGCGCTGGAGGCCATGGATGAGCGATCCTTGTAACTGGAGACGTACTCGTCATAGATGGAGAGCAGGTGCGCCACCGGACCGGGCTCGCGGGCGGCGCGCGTGCGCGGAGGCGCGCCAATGGCCTCGAGGCCCGTCCTGCCGTCGGCCACGGTGAGGCCTGACCACTTGGCGAAGTCCTGCGCCGTCGCGGGCCAGCGGCTGGCGAAGAACCGGCGCGCCAGTTCCACGACCGCATCGTCGCGCGCCACCGATTTCGACGCCGGCGCGCGCTCGTCCAGCAGCGACGTGAACTGCTTGCCGCGCCGCGGGCCGCTGCACACGACCGCGTCCAGCTCGGCGTGCATCATGATGTGCGCCATGCGCTGGTCGGTGTTGTCCGTGGGCACGCCGGACTTGCGGAGGACGTGGCGCAGTTCGTCGCGCGTCTGCCAGTGGCCGCCCTCCAGGGCCTTGCGAAGCGCGGCATGGCTGCGACGAAACGTCGTCGCGTCGAGCCCGAGCGCGCGATACCGATGATTGTTCTGCGCGTGCACGCGCGGCGCGGTGAGCGCCAGCACCCAGCGAATGTCCGCCGGCAGGATGAAGTGCCATGTCGGACGCAACACGTGCGTGCGCAGGATCCGGCCTGCGTCGTACGCCCGCTCGATGGCG
>Ga0187893_10008931_pt1 | contig 15615 bp, 14 predicted proteins | sample MA1701074metaG_FD_139574 | JGI IMG/M metagenome (GOLD analysis project Ga0187893, IMG submission 139574) | White microbial mat communities from a basaltic lava cave in the Kipuka Kanohina Cave System on the Island of Hawaii, USA - MA170107-4 metaG ... | reverse complement strand
GCGATTGCTCGATTTATTTATTGAGAAGTTAGCTCTCGATCCAACCTGGGTGAAAAATCACCCCTGTTATGATGAACTCAGGACTTACGGTGCTATCGCCGCCTGATTTTGTCCGAACCATTGGTGAGGAGGTATGTATTTTATGCGGACACAATTGGGCAAAAATTTCATCACCATCGCGCTGACTATGCTCATAACTTTAGGCGGATTGAGTTTTCTCTGGGGCCAGAGCCGCCAAGTCGGAGAGGTCGCCGTCTCGCACGCGCAGGCCATTGATCCCGCGCAGCAGTCCTCAAACGAGGCCGCGCAAGCTGATCAGGAGTCGGACAATCGCTCGTCGTTCGAGGAAGCCTACAGAGCCGGATACAGAGATGGCCGCAGCGATTGCGCTGAGTCGCATTCTCGTTCCGCGGTCAGAACGAGCAGCGTCAGACGCGCGGCTCCGCGCAGAGGGGTAGCGGGAGACAGGTATTATGCCCAGCGCAAGAGCGGCAGTTCGACTAAAGACCTGATACTGACTATCGCCGCGCCCGCAGCGATTGGCGCAGGCATAGGCGGGATAGCCGGAGGCAAGAAGGGAGCGGGCATCGGCGCGCTGCTCGGCGGCGGCGGGGGAGCCGCATATTATTTGTTAAAAAACAGGCGAAAGCGATAGCCGCGATCTCTCGCTAATGCATCTCTCTTTCGACTAATTTGAGCCTGCTTCGAGGTGGTTCATATACGAAGGAGAGATTTATGCGAAGAACCATAGTTTTATTGCTGACCCTAATTATCGCTCTGGCGTCGGTAGCTGTGGCCAGTCCGCGCAGCTATGACGACGACGACCGAAGATCATCGAGGCGCGGGAGGTTCGACCGCGATGATGATCGCCGTCGTGATCGGGATAATGACAGGCGACACCGGAATCGTCGTCGTGATCGTGATGATGATGATGACAGACGATGGCGGCATCGTCGTCGTGATCGTGATGATGACGATGATCGCAGGCGATTCCGTCGTCACAGGCGCGAGCGAGCGCGATTCGTCATAATCCGTCGTCGCGGCGGACGCAGATGAGTGAATAAAGATGTTAGATGTTAGAGGCTGGATGTTAGCGGAAGAGCATACCCCCTGCTCGTTACTGAACCGCTGACATCTAAAATCTAACATCTAGCCTCTTCCCTTGCAGCCACTCGGCAGGTTGATCTTATTGCTCTACCTTTTCTTGTCTTCACTTCGATGAAATTTTCTCTGCGGTCTATTGAATCGTGAGCCGGGGGGATTATATGCCTCTCGACGGGTAGCATCAATCTTACAGCGTGAATGATCGGGGCTGTTACAAAGTTGCTTGACAACAAAAAAAGTAGACTATCCTGGGGGCGCACGCATCCTGCGTGCAAGGCTTCAGGGGTCAAGTTATGCCCGAATGCGTGAGACCAGCACGCAAGATGCGTGCGCCCCCAGGCCGACAAACGCGAATTTGTCTTCACTCTACTCGCGTGCTACCCTCTCAATTCTGATTCTAACCGGGGTTGACTCCTATGGCTTATGAAGACTTGAGAGAATTCATTCGCGCTCTTGAAAAACGGGGCGAACTAAAACGCATTCGCGCCGAAGTCGATTCGGATTTGGAAATCTCTGAAATCACTGATCGCGTATCCAAACAGATCGGCCCCGCGCTCCTTTTCGAAAATGTTCGCGGTCATTCCATACCCGTTCTCATAAACGCTTTGGGCAGCCGACGACGAATGCTTATGGCTTTGGGCGTCGAAGATTACTCTGAAATCGCTGATCGCATAACGGAACTCACGGATGTCAAATCGCCGCAGGGTCTCATAGAAAAAATCAAAATGCTTCCCAAACTCGCCGACCTCGGACGCATGTTTCCTAAAATTGTCAAAGACGGCCCCTGCAAAGAACGTATCCTCCGCGAAGGCAAATTCTCTCTCTCGGATTTCCCCATCATCAAATGCTGGCCTGAAGACGGCGGACGCTTCATTACCATGCCGCTGGTCTTCACCAGAAATCCCGAAACAGGAAAACGCAACTGCGGCATGTATCGAATGCAGGTCTACGACGAAACGACGACCGCTATGCACTGGCAGATTCACAAACACGGCGCGCAGCACTTCCGCAATCTTCGCCGCCGCGGAGGCGGTCGAATGCCGGTCGGCGTTGCAATAGGCGTTGATCCCATCACGGTTTTTTCAGCCATCATGCCTCTGCCCGAAGACATCGATGAAATGATGATCGCAGGTTTCCTGCGCTCCCAACCCGTCGAAATGGTCAGATGCGAAACCGTAGATGTCGAAGTCCCCGCCAATGCCGAGATCGTACTCGAAGGCTACGTCGACACAGATGAGCGACGGACGGAAGGCCCGTTCGGCGATCACACAGGATATTACTCGCTCGAAGACGAATTCCCGGTCTTTCACGTCACCTGCATCACGCATCGCAAAAATCCAATCTATCAAACGACCATCGTGGGAAAGCCCCCTATGGAAGACTGCTGGATGGGCGAAGCGATTGAGAGAATTTTTCTGCCTCTGATGAAGCGGCAGTTTTCCGAAGTCACGGATTATCACATGCCGTTTGCGGGAGTCTTTCACAACCTGATGATCGTCTCGATCAAAAAGAATTATCCCGGCCATGCGCGAAAGGTTATGAACGGCATATGGTCGCTGCCGCAGGCTCAATTCACCAAATGCATCATCGTCGTCGATGACGATACTGATGTGAGAGATTTGAATCAGGTGGCGTGGAGAGTTCTGAACAACATCGACCCGGAGCGCGACATTCAATTCATGCTCGGCCCCGTAGATCAACTCGATCATTCATCTCGATTGCCGAATTTCGGATCGAAGATGGGAATCGACGGGACTCGCAAATGGAAGTCAGAAGGGTTTGATCGACGGTGGCCGAAAGAGCTTGAGATGAGCGAAGAGGTGCGACTGCGGATAGACCGTCTGTGGTCGAAGCTCGGATTATGAGTTTCAATATTTGATGCTCCCCGCGATTTGAATATTTTTTCGCAGCCGGAAATATCCCCCTCCTTTCAACATCGTCTTTTGCTGTAGCCGTGATGAGCGCCGATCATCGCTGAGAAGATTGTGGATTGAGACCGAGAAGGGGTTCTCATTATTCCGAGCGACTCGGCTCTCATCTGCGGTTTTAACTATTCACAAGGATTGCCTGATGATCGACACAAGACGCCTGATGAAGATTGTCGCCCTCGCTATCTTATGCGCTGCTTCATACGCGATGCCTGCCGCCGACCTGCAAGGACGAAAAACGATGACGGACGTGAATGAATTGAGAAAGAGTTTTGTTCAGACATTCGGCGAAGATGTCGATCTGGTGAGCGATGAAGTGAGAGAAATGAGCGGCGCGAAATACTGGCTGGCCTGTGTCAGAGCCAAAAAGAGCGGCACGTTCATCTTCAGGCACAAATTCGAACAGACGCGCACCTACCGATACATGGACATCGAATGCCGTATCACTGTCGGCGAAAAGGGATGCAGTCGGACGCTTCGGCCTGATCTTCGCCCGCAACTCTTCTGCATAGGCGACTCCGTAATCATCCCCTTCACTCTCGGAGATCAAATCATCAGCCACAGCTTCAGCCGCATCAGCCGATTCCCGAACTATTACGAAAGCTCATTCGACGGCCCCAGTGATGACCGAAAAATCGATAACCCCGCTGCGAATCATCTCCGTTACACGGGGCGTGATTCGCACGTTGCTGTGCATCGACACGGCAGGGAGGCTTCCGTCGAATTCAATGCATTCTTCGAAGCGATCAACATCGGCAGGTTCAATCTCAGCCTGTCGCCTCGCTTCCCGGGCGCGATGCGGCACGATCCCGGCAAACCGCCTCAACTGTTCGTCACATCGGTCATAATCGTTCCCAAAGAGGCCCCTGTAATCGGAGTGATCGCTTCCGTGTCGGTGCATGGGGTGGAGAACGAGAGATGGTCGTCTGCGGGAGGCGCGGGCTATCCGACGAGCGTTCTGATGTTGCGCCCCGGAGATCGCATCAGCATGACTTATGGCAGGACAGTGATTCCCAATGATAAAGAGACGCAGGGATTAGTGAAAGAAGTCGAGCCTGTGATAAAGCTGCTTCCGTTTTCAATCGAGCCGAGATCGTATTACAACGACTGGATAATCGATCATGTTTTGCGCTGACTCGGAGTGCGAAGGACTCCGTTTTTGGGACTCGCTACGCAATGAAGAGATCATCGCGATCGTGGAATTAAAATGATGCGGGGAGCGGCGGAAAGAATAGCCGGTGAATGGCAGGAGGTGAAGATGAGAAAGGTTTTCTTTCGGCTGCGCGCTGCCTTTCTTGTCAAAGTCGGAGTCGTCTTCATCACCTCCATATCTATTGGAAGTGTTGACGCCTTCGTCTCCTATTCGATGCCTCCAATCCAATGCCCTCACGACCCCAGCGGCTACTTCTATGCCAAAGCGAAGATGCCCCCGACCTTTGAAGACTTCAGCCACATCGCTTTCCGGTACAAACGAAGCTATGACGATGCTGACCATCGCCTTTACACGAATCGGGGCAGTGTCTACAAATTCGCCGCAGTGAAATGGGTCGACTCTTCCTTCGAATTTACCACCGCCGCTGTCAAAGGCGTCCGTTACTCCTTCACGGGACGATGCTACTACGTCTGTATATTCGAAGAATTTCATGCGGACAGGAAACCGGGCGATATCGCTGCCGAAGGAAATCTGATCAAATTCGTCGACGACAAGAAAGTTGCCGAAACGCAGGTGCAATTTGTATACGCGCCCAAACCACGCACCTCGAAGAACGATGTCAACACGCCATACCCTTCCGGTAGAACTGATTTGTTTTATGCGGTGCAAAAAGGCGACATCGCAAGAGTTCGCAACCTGCTGGGTAGAGGAGTCAACCTGAACGTCAGGGACAAACGTGGCCAAACAGCGTTGGCGTTCGGCATAGACTCGTTGCCGGATCGCGCCAGAATGCTTGAGATCGCCACAATCCTTATCGCTGCGGGCGCTGATGTGAATTTGAAGGATATGACAGAAACGACGCCCCTGATGCTGGCGGTCTATGAGTTTGAAGATAAACGCGGCGAGTTGGTCAATTTGTTGCTCAAGGCGGGAGCCGACCCGAATGCCAAAGACGATTATGATACGACCGCGCTGATGCATGCCGTACACGGCGCAACTCAGGTCGAGGAGTTAATCACCAACGTGAAGCAAATGATTCGCGCGGGCGCTCAGGTGAATGCTCGCAACAAGCTGGGGCAAACCGCTCTCTCGATAGCGATAGAAGCTCAAAAAGACGATCTCATAATGTTGCTCAAAGAGGCTGGCGCAAAACCTTAACCGTCATAATCGTCGGGAATGTTTTGGGTTGATGCGTGATCGGCGCAACAGAATCCGTATGAAAATCATATGAGCATTATAAAAATCATGCTGCTGGCCGCTTTTTTGTTAATCTCCAACTCTGAACAAAACGCCAAGCCGAATCGCGATGAAGCGATTGAAATCCCAAGTCCGAATCGCCGCTTCATCGTCCGATTCTCCGAGCCGCGATCTGATGAAAAGGGCAAACTCTGGGGAATGATTACGGTGCGCGACCTTCGCGCGGGGCGGGAAAGAATCGCGCGGCGCACAGCAGGTGCGAGGGGTGAAGGAAATTTCGAAGGCTTCTTTCCTCTCGATCTACCCCGTGCCTGGAGTCCTGACGGGTTGTTCCTCGCCTACCGGGACGATTTCTGCGCCGACGAGCCGGGAGTGAAAGGCGGAGTCGTCTGCCATATTCACGAAATCCGATTTCTCAGCATGAATCCGCTTCCGCCTGATATGGAAGACTTGGTGTTGGGGCGTTACTCGTTCGCAGGCTGGACGGGGCATCACACGGTGCTGGAGATTCTGATAAACGAAGACGGTCGAAAAGTAAAAAGGAATCCCGTCAGAAAACGCCGAAACTGAAAACCAGCGTCTCAAATTTGACCCGAACACAATTGCAGTCATACCATAATCGCGATGGCTCATATCCAACGTATCATCGCTCTGAGGCATGCTATGAAAAAACAAATCTCTGTGCTTTTACTTTTTATCTTCGTGTTCGCTCCCGCGGCGAGAACGCAGGAAGCGGTCGATAACCAGATCATCGCGCGAATAAAAACCGAGGGCTTTCAAAACTCTCAGGCCATGGAGACGCTTTCGTATCTCACCGACGTTTACGGCCCGCGATTGACCAATTCTCCTAATCTGAAAGCCGCAGGCGAATGGGCGCGCGATCAGATGAAGAAGTGGGGACTTGAAAACGCCGCGCTCGAACCGTGGGGCGTATTCGGGAAAGGATGGTCGGTCAAAAAATACTCAGCCGAAATGACCGAGCCTCAGTACGCCAATCTCATTTCGTATCCGAAAGCCTGGACGCCTTCGACCAACGGCATAGTTTCGGGCAAGCCGATTCTCGTCGATGTGAAATCGAAAGATGACTTTGAAAAGTATCGAGGCAAGCTGCGCGGCATGATAGTGATGAACGGAAAACCGCTTTCGACGCGCGGGGGCTTCAACCCGGATGCGACTCGGCTCACGGACGCCGACCTTGCAAAGCAGTCTCAGACGATCAGTCCCGGCGAGCCGAAATCCTATTGGGATGAAGAGCGCGAGTGGGAGCAGATACTCACGCGCCAGCGCGAGGTCATCCGGTTCTTTCGCGATGAGGGCGTGGCCGTACTGATAGAAGCGAGCGCCCGCGATCACGCTGTCGTGCGCGCGCAGGGGTTTTACGATTTCAACGCAGAAGACAATCTGCCTGCATTCGTTCTGGCCCGTGAGCATTACGGACGCATCGCCCGAATGCTCGAAAAAAATATCGCGGTCAAACTCGAATTCAATCTGCAAACCGTTTTTCACGGTGAGGATACGACGGGCTACAACGTCGTGGCTGAAATCCCTGGCACTGATCCGAGATTGAAAGATGAAGTGGTGATGATCGGAGGGCATCTCGATTCGTGGCATGCCGGAACGGGAGCAACCGACAACGCCGCCGGATGCGCGGTGATGATGGAAGCCGCGCGCATACTGAAAGCCATCGGCGTCCGTCCGCGTCGGACGATTCGCGTCGCGCTTTGGAGCGGGGAGGAGCAGGATTATTACGGCTCGATGGGCTATGTGAAAAAACACTTCGGCGACCCTCGCACGATGCAACTCAAAGCGGAGCATGCGAAGCTCGCCGCTTATTTCAATTTGGACAACGGCACGGGCCGGATTCGCGGAGTGAACCTTCAGGGTAATGAATCCGCGCGCCCGGTCTTCGAAGCGTGGCTGAGGCCCTTCAACTACCTCGGCGCGCAGACGCTCACGACCCAGAATTCAGGCGGCACGGATCACCTGTCTTTCGATTCAGTCGGGCTTCCGGGTTTTCAGTTCATTCAGGACCCGATTGATTACTCCACTCGCACGCATCACACGAACGTCGATACGTTTGAATATGTGATCGAAGATGATTTGAAAGTGTCATCGGTGATAGTAGCCGCGTTCGTTTATCACGCGGCGATGCGCGATGAGATGCTGCCGCGAAAGCCGCTCCCGAAGCCGCTTTCAGGTTCGGGCAAGTGATGACAGAACAGGTCCCTTTGGTTTTTAGAAAGGGAGGCCGAAGATAGAAACCAAAGATGAATACAGAGGGGCGCAGATAGAGAAAACCTGAAATTTCTATTTATCGGTGTTTATCTGTGTTCATCAGTGGTTCCTTCCTTGTTGCTGAAAATCAAATGATCCCGACGGCAAGATGGTTGTAGATGTGATGCCTCTGCTTGAGCGCCATCGTGCGCCGTGCTATAGTCTGCGCGGTCTGGGAAGAGACCGTTTATGGAAATGAAAACCAAACGTCGAATAATGGACGCAGCCGGGATAAATCGCGCGCTCTCGCGGCTGGCTTCGCAGATAGTCGAGCGCAATGTCGGAACGGATGATTTGATCCTCATAGGCATTCGCCGTCGCGGAGTGCCGCTTGCCGAAAGGATCGCCGACCGAATAGAACAATTCGAAGGCGCGCGCCCGCCGCTCGGCCAACTCGACATCACGCTTTATCGCGACGATCTCTCGACCGTAGGCCCAAGCCCTGTCGTCAATCGCACGGACATCCCCGTAGATGTGACGGGGCGAGCTATAGTTTTAATCGACGACGTTCTCTACACTGGTCGAACCGTCCGCGCCGCGCTCGATCAGATCGTGGATTTCGGAAGGCCCAGCCGCGTCGAACTTGCCGTGCTTGTCGACCGCGGCCATCGCGAGCTTCCAATTCAGGCCGATTACGTCGGCAAACTCGTGCAGACGACCGAAGCGGAGATCGTCAAGGTTATGCTCACGGATTATGACGAAGATGAACAGGTCATCGTAGTGGAACAGGAGTAACCGAGTCCGTCGTCCGTCGTCCGTCGTCCGTTGCGAAGGAGCAACTGACCACTGACCACTGACCACTGACCACTGACAGCGTTGGCATTTAACCACAAAGACCTTCTGGGCATTCGCGAAATTTCAGTCGAGGAAATAAACACCATCCTCGACACGGCAGAGTCTTTCAAAGAAGTTTCCACCCGCGCCATCAAAAAAGTTCCCACTCTTCGCGGCAAGACGATCATCAACTTTTTCTTCGAAGCTTCAACCCGCACTCGCACTTCATTCGAGATAGCCGCCAAACGATTGTCAGCCGACGCCGTGAATATCTCTGCTTCTACTTCATCTGTAACGAAAGGCGAAACGCTCATCGATACGGCGCGCAACCTTGAAGCGATGGCTCCCGATGCGATAGTCATCCGTCACCCCACGCCGGGAGTGCCGCATCAGCTTGCTCGCCTCATCGATGCCGCGATCATCAATGGCGGAGACGGCGCGCACGAACACCCCACTCAGGCATTGCTCGACGCTTTCACTATCCGCGAGCGCAAAGGGAGAATCGATGGGCTTCAGGTCGCCATCATCGGAGACATAATGCACAGCCGGGTCGCGCGCTCGAACACGCATCTGCTGGCGAAGATGGGCGCGCACGTCCGCATCGCAGGCCCTCGTACTCTCATTCCGACTCAGTATGAAAAGATAGTGGACGACTCTGAAGGATCACTCACCGTTTGCGACCGCATCGAAGATGCTATCAGCGGATCGGATGTAGTGATGATGCTCCGCATTCAGCGCGAACGCATGAATGACGCCTTCTTTCCTTCGCTCAAGGAATATTCGATTCAATACGGGTTGACGGCGAAGCGACTGGAGCTTGCCGCAAGCGACGCGATAGTGATGCATCCCGGCCCTGTAAATCGCGGAGTCGAGATAAGCTCGGATGTCCTCGACGGCTCGAATTCGCTCGTTTTGGATCAGGTAACGAACGGCGTGGCCATTCGTATGGCTGTTTTGTTTCTTCTCGCCGGAGGCAAAACGGAGTCGCACTCGGATTGAAAAATTTATGAAGCTGTTAATCAAAGGTGGAAGACTGATCGACCCGCAGAGCGGCTTCGACCGCGTGGCTGATCTTTTGATCGAAGACGGAAGAGTCGCGCAGGTGGGGAGCGATTTGCCGGATAGTGGCATTGAAGTTTTCGACGCAGCGGGGCTGATCGTCGCGCCCGGTTTCATCGATCTTCATGTTCATCTGCGCGAACCGGGTGAAGAATACAAAGAGACTGTTGCATCAGGCGCAGAGGCAGCCGTAGCGGGAGGATTTACTTCCATCTGCGCGATGCCGAACACCAAACCCGTCAACGACAACGGATCGGTGACGCGCTACATCATCGACAAAGCGCGCGAGGCGCGTCTCGCCAATGTCTATCCTGTCGGCGCGATCACGCGAGGGTCAATGGGCGAAGAGCTTGCCGAGATAGCCGAGATGAAAGAATCGGGAGCCGTGGCGATTTCAGATGACGGGAGACCTGTGATGAACTCTCAGGTGATGCGCCACGCGATGGAATACGCTCGCGATCATGATTTAGTCGTCGTCGATCATTGTCAGGACACTTGCCTTTCAGCCGGGGGAGTGATGAATGAAGGGAGGTATTCGACGCTTCTCGGATTGAAGGGGATGAGCGCGGCGGCGGAAGATAATCATGTCAGTCGAGATATAATTCTGTCTGAAGTGACAGGCGCTCGCGCGCATATCGCTCACATCTCGACTGCGGGCGCATCCGAGATGGTTCGCAGAGCGAAGCGTCGCGGACTCGGCGTGACGTGCGAAGTCACGCCTCATCATCTCGCGCTTACGGACGAATCGGTTCTCGGTTTCAGCACCAACACGAAGATGAATCCGCCGCTTCGGTCGGAAGCAGACCGCGCGGCCTTGATCGAAGCCGTGCGAGATGGAACCATCGATGCGATAGCGACAGACCACGCGCCTCATCACGCGGACGAGAAGATGTTGGAATACGACCGCGCGCCGTTCGGGGTCATCGGGCTGGAAACGGCTCTGGGAGTCGTTTTGACGGTTCTTCATCACCAAAACGGCATCGCCCTTGCGCGCATAATCGAAATGTTGACCTGCGGCCCTGCTCGCGCGTTTGGACTTTCTCGCGGGACGCTTGCCGCGGGGGCGATTGCCGATGTGACGATTTTCGACCTCGAAAGAGAGTGGACGGTCGATGCGCGGGCGTTCAGATCGAAGAGCCGCAACACTCCTTTCGCGGGATGGAAGCTGCGAGGGCGAGTCGTGGCGACTTTCGTCGAGGGAAGAGAAGTCTTCCTCGTAGAGTAGCTTTCTTGTACTGCACGAACGGAAAATTCAAACTTTTTTCAGGGAGTTCTTTTTACTCGATGAACAGCCGGTTTTCTGGTTTTCCCGGCTTCCTCCATCAAGCCTCTGGCGATTCCTAACTGGGCCAGTGAATACAATCCTGCATGAGAGAAACTATAAGCAGTCGCCATCGCCGAGTTCGCGTCACGTTTCGCCATGTCTTTGAACAGAGGCAGAATCATTTCAGTCAAATCCATAGCTTCGTCGGCATCGATGCTCGAAGGCAATCTCAGCCACGTCGAAAGCGCGCCTCTCGCTTCCGATTCTGCTGACAAATCATCATTCGTTCTCAGTTTGTTCAGGACGTATACAGCGGATTTGGTTGCTTCAAGGCTGCCTTCGGGGTCTGCGCGGAAGAGCGACTTCGCCAGAAACAGAAATGCCTTCGCCACTTTCTCAGTCGGAACCTCTCGATACAGTTGCGCTGCCGCAGAATCATAAATTTCTTTGACGGCCAGCTTGTCTGCCTTGGGCATCGCCTGAGCAATGGAATCGAGAACTATAGTGCGACCGAGAGGGTGAGTAATCTTCGCGGCGTACTTTTGCGCCTGCGTCCAGTTGCGTTCGCTCAATTCTTTTCTGATCAGAGGGCTGTAGATCATCATGGAAGTGGAACAGCGCGTTTCTTCATCATCTATTTTTGACAGCAGTTCCTCAGCGAGCCGTGCGTCCGAATTACTGGCCGCGGTAAAGGCCAGCCTTTGATACTCTCTGTCGCGTGTTCGCGAATCTTTGACTGTAACCATCCGTTCAGCTATCTCCGCGACCCCCTGAGTATCGCCCACAGAACTCGGATTCATCATCGAAGTGTCGACGCTGACGCGGACAGGATGACCGGGCAGAGGCAGGTTCCGCGCAGTGAACAGACTTTCCAATGTCTGAACTATATCGGCGAATTCCGATTGCCAGTGCGGCAAAGACGTGACCATCTGCATAGCGATCCGGGCCGTTTGCAAACTGCTCCTGATCTCGTTTGCATTGGCATCGGGGCGAATATCACGACGAAGCCTCGCAGCGAGCGAACTGAAGAATTGTTCCTGAAGCTGCGCCGAGCTATCCGTCCTCATGGCGTAGCTGTTGAAGTTGAGCAGATGGGACGGTTTGACAGGGCTGTTGCGCAGCCGATTCATTACATTGACAGCCAGTTGTTCCGCCTGACTGTTGTCGCGCAGGTTGAGCCTGAAAAGAAACCCCTGCCAGTCGACCACTCCAAGCGAAAGGCTTTGCTCGGCGAGTCGCGCCGCCGATTCGGGGTTTTGATCGATTTGTTCTTCGGCAACCAGCATCAGCGCCCGCGCCTCGTCAGTCCATTCGGCGGAAATCGTTTCCGTATGTTTATCTCCTGATGTGTTCGGGGTCATCTCTCTTATTAGGTCGGGATTGAGTCTTGCGATCTTTAGAAAAACCAGAAACCGGAGCCTCCGTTGTTTCTCGCTCTGTGGACGCGCCGCGGTTTTGCTGTCCTTCGCTTCCTCAAGAAGCGCGCTCATCGCTTCGACCGATCTTTTCAATATAGCGAGAGCGCGATCCTTGTCGCTCTGCCATAGCAGAGTCGCTGCTTCGACCTGCGTGAGGATGCCATATTCGACGGGAGTGATCTTGTAAGCGGTTGCGAGAACTTCCTCAAGCAATGACATAGCCTGCTGCCTTTTCTCGCGCGGCGAAAGGGATGTCGCCCCTTCCATATTCTTGGGGGAAGGATTCTTTTCTTTCGTTGATGCTTCTTTATTTGATTTGCCGACAGCGGGTTTTGTCTGATACGAAAGCGCCGGCGCAGAGACGAAGACCGCGACGGCTAAGGATATCAGCAGGCAACGAGAAGCAGAGTTTTTTCCGTACAGCATCGGTGTCACCTCCTTGAGTCGAGGGATGATCCCTTCGATTGAAAATGAGCCGGACTGTCAAACTGTTTTATCGCCAAAAGAAGAAAACCCTGGCATTGATCGCAAATGATTCGAAGCGTGTTGGAAAACCTCTATGATGCTGAGACGCTACGACACAAAAGCGATCATCGGCTATGACTTCGTGCCTTGTCTGCCAGTCCGGCATAAGATCAATAATTGTGAATGACCACGAATTGGCTGCTTAGGCGACTGCAGCCAACCTTAATTGATCAAGCCCTGACAGCAGTTTTGAGAACTACACACACTAGGGAACGCGGTATAGCAACAAACGGCACAACACCCGCTGCCCTGTATAAACGTGCCTGCTTGCGTGCAGACCAGATAATTGTCAGGGCAGTCACCGCCGCATTGCATGGTATTGCCGCCGCCCTGAACAAATCGAGTGGGTGTCACTCGCACAGGGGCCGATGGAGGAGCGATATATGAGGCACTTGCAGCCAGCACAGATCGCCTTATACGATCGGCTCTCATTTGCTGTATGCACTTCGCGCGTTTATCGGTGTTTTGAACTCTCTCAGGCGATGCTGCTAAAACCCGTCGCCCGACCTGCGGCAACAACAGGCTGGCAAAGAGGAACGCTATTAGAGACAAGCCGATGGCCAGTCTCTTTCCCACACCCCAACGTCTATTGGAATCTCTATTCTGCATCATCTTCTATTGACCTCCTTCGAATAGGTTGGTGATCAGGCATCCCGTAGTTGCTGCCGAACAAAGTTCATCGCCCGCAAACGTGCGCCTGACCGGAGTGGGCTGACCTTTTGGAACTGATTTAGGACATCAGAACGGGAGAGCGATGTCCCTTTCTTTCGATGCTTGTTATCAAGGTAGCGACTTCTGGATGATTACAGATTGAAATTCCGAATATAAACTACTATTGAGGCGGTACGACTTTATAGACTTTTAATTTTGGTGTCAAGAGGGATTTTTGTCCAAGTGTCAATAATCTCACTGACTATAGTGAATCATTTTTCTTCGCTCTTATGCTTCGAGCAAAAGCGCCTGCGCCGCTAAAAGTCTTCTCGCTTCAATGCTCGGAGATGCCTCGCTGTTGCTATAGGGCTGAAGACTGTAGCGCTCTGCGCATAAGACTCGAACAAGCTTTATGCGCTTGAATCGGGCTAAGATCGAGCGCCTTTCTTTCTTCTCTGTTTGATTCTGATGGGAGTAGCGAAGAAACCAAACTCTTCGCGCAGGCGGTTTTCGACATATCGCTCGTAGGAAAAATGCAGACGAGCTTTCGGGCCGTGTCCTGATGTGAAAAGCAGGAAGGTTGGCGGGCTGACCGACGATTGTGTGACATACAAAACCCGAACGGGATGACGCGCCGTCGTCGTTGCGCGCGGCTGTTCCAGATTCTTTTCAAAAAATCGATTCAGTTCCGCGGTCGCAATGCGCTTGTTACGCTCCTCATAAGCCTGACGCGCAAGCTCTAAAACCTTCGTCACCCTCTGGCCAGTCTTCGCCGAGATTAAAACTATGGGCGCGTAGTCGGCGAATTTCATCATCTCGCGTATTCGCCGCTCGTACTGCTGAATGGTGTAGGTATCTTTTTCAATAGCATCCCATTTGTTGACTGCGATGATCAGGCTCGCTCCGGCTTCGTGCGCGTAGCCTGCTATGTTGGCGTCGAGCGCGGTCGGCCCTTCGACGGCATCGATCAAAATCACAGCAACATCGGCGCGCTCAAGCTGACGGCGAGCCATCATCACCGAAAGCTTTTCAGCCATCATCTCGGTTTTGCCTTTGCGACGAATGCCTGCCGTGTCGATCAATCGAAATAATGAGCCTTCATATTCGATCTCAGTGTCTACGGCGTCGCGCGTCGTGCCGGGCAGGGGCGAGACAATGACGCGCTCTTCTCCGAGCAATCGATTGACGAGAGATGATTTACCTACGTTGGGTCGACCAACGATGCTGAGATGGATTTCTTTTCGTTCTTCGCCGCGCGCTCCCGTCGCGGGTATTTTTTCGAGCACGGCGTCGAGCATCTCCGCGATGCCTTTGCCGTGTTCGGATGAAATGGGGAAAACCGCATCCATTCCCCATAGCTCGAATTCCATAGCATCGGCTTCAAGCTTAACGCTATCGACTTTATTGGCTGCGACGAAAACCGGTTTGCGAGTGGAGCGCGCGAGCGCGGCAAGCTCTTCGTCAAGCGGCGTGATGCCTGCGCGCGCATCGACGACGAGGAGTATGAGCGAGGCTTCATCGAGGGCCGCTCGCGCCTGACGCAGTATGTTTGCGGGGATGAGTTCTTTTTCATCAGGTATGATTCCGCCCGTATCGACCAATCGGAATTCGCGTCCGAGCCATTCGGCCATGCCGTAGATTCGGTCGCGCGTGATGCCCGGTTCATCGCCCACGATGGATCGCCGCGAACCTGTGAGCCTGTTGAACAGAGTCGATTTGCCGACGTTCGGGCGTCCGAGTATGACGACCGTAGGCGGCGCATCTCTCGTGTCCATGGTTTCGATTGTCGATTCTGCTTCGCTCATACGGAACTTTTGACTTTAGCCTGCGGGCGGGAATTTTTACAAGGTGAGGAGAGGCGTTGTTTGTGCGAAGCGCACAGATGGGTTTGCGATCAACCGTGCCAGCCTTCGTTTTCATCGACCCATTTTACGGCGAGGAAATACCACAGGGCGGCGAGCAGCATAATCAAACCGAGCCAGAATTGCATGATCGCTGAAGTTGCGGCCAGCGCAATCGATAGCCACATGCACGCAAGGGCCGAAGCCCTCTTATTCAATCCCCACAAACCTATGCTTACCCACTGCGGTCTTTTCATTATGATCATCTCACGCCGCGCCCATTCGTCGGCCTCGTTGATTGGTTTACCTTGTGTGCAACTTATTGATTGGCTCAAGCAGCCAGCAGACCATCCAAATCAAGCGGCGGTCGCTTCAGTTCAAGGTTGAGAAAGATGCCCACTGTGTGCGCCAGTATCTTGCGAATGAT
>Ga0187893_10008930_pt1 | contig 15615 bp, 6 predicted proteins | sample MA1701074metaG_FD_139574 | JGI IMG/M metagenome (GOLD analysis project Ga0187893, IMG submission 139574) | White microbial mat communities from a basaltic lava cave in the Kipuka Kanohina Cave System on the Island of Hawaii, USA - MA170107-4 metaG ... | reverse complement strand
TTTTGCCGCTGTGCCGCGCGAGCTGTATGTGCCGGCGGCCCTCCGGGGCGTCGCCTATGTCGACGAGGACATTCCGCTGGGCGGCGGCCGCTTCCTGATGGAGCCGATGATCCTCGCCCGCCTCGTGCAAATGGCGGCCCCGCAGCCGTCGGACGTGGCGCTGGTGATCGGGGCCGGCGCCGGCTACGGCGTCGCCATTCTTGGCCGCTTGGTGAGCCGCGTCGTGGCGGTGGAAAGCGACCGCGAACTGGCGCAGCGAATGGCGCAGGTCCTGAAGGGACAGGACGTCGCCAATGTCGCGGTCGTCGAGGCGCCGCTGTCAGCGGGAGCGGCGCAGCTGGCGCCGTTCGACATCATCCTGTTCGATGGTTCGGTCGACGTCGCGCCGCCGGCCATTGTCGACCAGCTTGCCGAAGGCGGTCGCCTGGTTGCGGTCGTCAATCCCGCCGGCGTCGGCCGGGCGCGGCTGATGACGCGCAGCGGTGGTGCCATCGCCAGCCGCGTCGAGTTCGATGCAGCCGTTCCACGCCTTCCGGGGCTCGAGGCAGCGCCGGCTTTCGTCTTTTGACCGATCCCGGGAATCGGGATCGCGGGCTTGGGTTGACGTGTCGTCGACCCGGCTCTAGTGGTAGGATCACGCCGGCGAGTGGATGTGACGACGGATCGCCGGTGCAGTGGGACGACAGCAAATGAACCAGTCCCGGACCGAGCCTGGACAGTCGATGGAGGAGATCCTGGCCTCCATTCGGCGCATCATTGCCGAAGGCGAGCGGGACGCGCAGGAGGGCGGTAGCGGAGAGCGCGAGCAGGCCGAGCCTCCGGCACCGGCACAGCCGGAAGCGGCCGCCGCGCCGGCGCCCGGGCTGGTCGCCCAGACCGAGGTCCTGGTACTGACGGAGATGGTGCAGGATGACGGCAGCGTCGTCAGCCTGCCCCCGGCACCTGACGCTGCCGAGCCCCAGGATACCGAATGGGCCGACACTTCCGCCCCGCAGCTAGACGTCCCTTCTCCGCCGCCGGCCATGCCGGAGCCGACTGCGGCGGAGTTGATCCCGCCGTGGATGCGGGCCGAGCCGACGCCGAACGTCGTCGCTACACCGGCCGCCGATCAGCCCGTCCCGCCGGATCTGCCCCCGATCACGACGACACCAACGCCAGACAAAGAGAGGATCCCCGTGCCAGCCGAAGGTTTCAAGAAGCCCGAACTCGTCTCCGAAGAGGCGCTGGCTGCCTCGACCGCCGCGCTCTCGCAGCTCGCGCAGAGCGTCAGCCGCACGCGCGAACCCACGCCCGGTCAGTCGAAGACCGTCGAGGAGGTCGTGCGCGAAGCCGTCGAGCCCATGCTCAAGACGTGGCTCGACACGAACCTGCCACGCATCGTCGAACGCATGGTCCGGGAAGCGATCGACCGTGTAGTTCGACGGGTGGAATAGCGCGGATCACGGCGGCGGCGCACCGTCTCGGCGGCCGACGGACCCTGACGCGCAGCAGCTTCGACGCAAGGACCCGGCAATGATGGAGAAGACGTTTCGACCCGCCGAGGTCGAAGCCAAGCACTATGCGCGCTGGGAGCAGTCCGGCGCCTTCGCCGCGCACGTCGATTCGCCGGCGCGACCCTACGTCATCATGATCCCGCCGCCCAACGTCACCGGCAGCCTTCACATGGGACATGCCCTGACGTTCACGCTGCAGGACATCCTCATCCGCTACCATCGCATGCGCGGCTTCGACACCCTGTGGCAGCCCGGCACCGACCATGCCGGCATCGCCACCCAGGCCGTGGTCGAACGCCAGCTGGCGGCGCAGGGCATCGTCCTCGATCGCCCGAGTGCGGCAAAGGCGGGCGCCGCCAACGTCAAGACGATCGGTCGCGAAGCCTTCATCGAGAAGGTTTGGGAGTGGAAGGCGCAGTCCGGCGGCACGATCACGCGCCAGTTGCGCCGCCTCGGGGCCTCGCTCGACTGGTCACGCGAGCGCTTCACCATGGACGAGGGGCTGTCGCACGCCGTGCGGAGGGTGTTCGTCGACCTCTACAAGCAGGGGCTTATCTACCGGGATCAGCGCCTGGTGAACTGGGACCCGAAGCTGCATACGGCGATCTCCGACCTCGAGGTGCAGAACCCGGAGGTGAAGGGTCATCTCTGGCACATCCGCTACCCGATCAAGGGTGAACCGGGCCGCCATATCGTCATCGCCACGACCCGGCCCGAGACGATGCTGGCCGACACGGCCGTGGCGGTGCATCCCGAGGATTCGCGCTATCGGGATGTCGTCGGCAAGACCGTCGTCCTGCCGCTGGTCGGCCGGGAGATACCGATCGTTGCGGATGATTACGCCGACCCGGAGACCGGCAGCGGTGCGGTGAAGATCACGCCGGCCCACGACTTCAACGATTTCGAGGTCGGCCGTCGGCACGACCTGCCGCGCCTCAACATCTTCGACAAGAGTGCCAACCTCAACGACAACGTGCCGTCGGCGTATCGCGGCCTCAGCCGGGAGAACGCACGCAAGCGCGTGGTCGCCGACCTCGAGGCGGCAGGGCTCGTCGAGAAAATCGAGCCGCATACCCACAAGGTGCCGCACGGCGACCGCGGCAACGTGCCGATCGAGCCCTGGCTGACCGACCAGTGGTACGTCGATGCCAAGACGCTGGCGGCGCCGGCCATCAAGGCGGTGGAGGAGGGGCGCACCCGCTTCGTTCCGGATCTCTGGGCCAAGACCTACTTCGAATGGATGCGCAACATCGAACCCTGGTGCATTTCGCGCCAGATCTGGTGGGGTCACCAGATCCCCGCCTGGTACGGTCCCGATGGTACGATCTTCGTCGAGATGAGCGAGGCGGAAGCGGCTGCTGCCGCGGCAAAACACTACGGCAACGCGGTGCCTTTGCGGCGCGACGAGGACGTGCTCGACACCTGGTTCTCGTCCGGACTCTGGCCCTTTTCGACCCTCGGCTGGCCGCAGAAAACGCCGGAGCTCGACCGCTACTATCCCGGCGACGTGCTGGTCACGGGGTTCGACATCATCTTCTTCTGGGTCGCCCGCATGATGATGCTGGGCATTCATTTCATGGGCGACGTGCCGTTCCACACCGTCTACATCCACGCCCTCGTGCGCGACGAGCGCGGCCAGAAGATGTCGAAGTTCAAGGGCAACATCCTCGATCCGCTCGATCTGATCGACGAGTATGGCTGCGACGCCCTGCGCTTCACCCTGGCATCACAGGCGACGCCGGGCCGCGACATCAAGTTCTCGGAAGCGCGGGTCGAGAGCAACCGCAACTTCGCCACCAAGCTGTGGAACGCCACGCGCTATTGCCTGCTGAATGGCTGCGCCATCGACCCGAAGTTCGATCCCAATGCCTGCACGCAGCAGATCAACCGGTGGATCGTCGGCCGCGTCATCGAGGCGGCCCGGCAGGTGGAAACGGCCTTCCGCGACTATCGCTTCAACGATGCCGCGAGTGCGCTCTATCACTTCACCTGGGGCGAGTTCTGCGACTGGTACATCGAGTTCACCAAGCCCATCCTGACGGGCGCCGATGAGGTCGCCAAGACCGAAACGCGCGCCGCCGCAGCCTGGACCCTGAGTCAGCTCCTCCATCTCCTGCACCCGATCATGCCGTTCCTGACGGAGGAGCTCTACGAACAGGTCGGTGGCTCGGGTCAGGCGCTCATAACCTCCACATGGCCGACGTATGAACGCGTCCAGGTCGATGCGGCTGCTGCGGCCGAGATGGATTGGGTGATCCGGCTGATCTCGGAGATCCGGGGCGTGCGCGCCGAGATGAACGTGCCGCCCGCGGCGCAGCTGACGATGCTGATGCGCGATGCCTCGCCGGCAAGCCGGGCTCGACTGGAAACCCATCTCGACCTGATCCGCCGCCTGGCCCGCCTCGACGCGGTGGCGGTTGACGGCGCGACGCCGCCCAATGGTGCCGTCCAACTGGTGATCGACGAGGCGACGGTCATGTTGCCGCTGGCCGGCGTCATCGACATCGGCCAGGAGCGCGCTCGTCTGACCCGGGACATCGACAAGCTGACGGGCGAGGCCGGCAAGATCGAAGGCAAGCTCGGCAACGCACAGTTCGTCGCCAAGGCGCCGCCGGAGGTGATCGAGGAGCAGCGCGACCGCCTGGCGGAACTGCAACAGACCGTCGCCAAGCTCGCGAACGCCCGTGATCGCTTGTCGGCGATCTGAGAGCGCGGCCGGCGTGCGACCTCGCCGGTACCTGCTCGCAATAGCCTGGACGGTTGCCCTGGCCTTCCTCGGCGCACCGGCCGCGGCGGCGCCCTTGTCGAGCGCCGGCGTCACCTTCAGCGATGAACTCGGCGGGTTCACCCTCATCAGCGTCTCCGGATCCGGCACGATCGATGATCCGTTTGTCGTCGTCGAGGAGATCACCGGCCCGCAGGAGGCCGTGCTGGTCATCAGCGGCTTCAGTGCCGCCTTCGGCAACCGCGTCGGCACGCATCACCTGACCGGCTTCGCCCTCAAGAAGGTCGTGACCAACGGCACGGCCGACATCTGGAACCTGTTCGAGATGGAGCTGCGGGAGACGCTGGCACACCAGAGCCCCTATGGCGACGGCCTCTCCTTCGGCCAGGCCTCCGCTGTCGGCCGCCCCTTCACCTCCAGCACCTTCGCCATAAACCACGAGGTCGACGAACCCTATGACTCCGTCGCCTTCCGCGACGGCTCCGTTCGTCCCGGCGAGGCAGTCTCCTTCAACCTCATCGTCACCGACACGTCGCCGGTCTCGCCTTTCCTGCTGCTGCAGCAGCCGACGCACATCGTCGCGGAAATGCCGAACGCGGGGCGGGCGATGACGGCGCGGCTTCCTGATCCGCCGGATACTTTCAGTATTACTCGAATAAATAAGCAAAACTATTGATATTCGTTATAGAATTCTGTTCACTCCTGGCGGGAGATCCGAGGGTGTGGGGGGCGGTGATTCTGAATGAACATCGCAACGCGACAGGCGACCCCGCATGTGCCTGCGCACCGGGACGGCAAGCCGTGGCTCTCGATTGCGGTCCTGGTTGCGATCATCGCCATGCGGATCGTCGATACGTCGACGATGGAGCGGCTGCGACTGGATTACTTTGACTTCCAGCAGTCAGCCTGGCCGCGCTCGCTGGAAGGCCAGCGTGTCGTCATCGTTGACGTCGACGAAAGCAGCCTTACTTGGGTCGGACAGTGGCCGTGGCCCCGAAGCACCGTCGCTCGGCTGACGTCCGAAATCGCGGCGATGGGTCCGGCCATGATCGGGTTCGACGTGCTGTTTCCTGAGCCCGACCGTCTCTCGCCTCAGCAGATCATCCGTTCCCTGCCGTCCATTGACCCGGAGTCCAGGTCTCACTTGCTGTCGCTGCCCTCGAACGACACGCTCCTGGCCGACAGCTTCCGCCGGGTTCCCGTGGTCCTCGCGATGGCGGCGCTTCCGGCGACCGCCGCCGTTGGCAACAGTTCCGGCACGACGCCCGTATCGTTGGTGGCGGAGGCCGGTACCGACGCGCGCGGCCTCCTGATGCGATTCACGAGCTTGATCACGAACATCGCCGAACTGGACGCCGCTGCCAGCGGACGGGGAGCGGTAACACTGGTGCCGGACGAAGATGGTGTCCTGCGGCGCATTGCCGCCGCGGTCGTCGTGCGCGAGCGGCTCTTCCCCAGCCTGGCGGTCGAGATGGCGCGCGTAGCCGCGCAGGCCGAGGGCGTCACGTTGGTCGGCGGCAATCTGGGCATCGATGCCGTGCGCATCGCCGACGATCGGCTGCCGACCGATCGGAGAGGGAATCTGTGGCTCCACTACGCCCGTCCGCACTCACTGCAGATCCTGTCGGCCGCCGACATCCTCGCCGGCCGGATTTCGCCGACCAGCATTCGTGAGAAGTTCGTTCTCGTGGGCACGACCGCGGTCGGGATCTCCGACCATCATGCGACGCCCGTCGGCGATCGTCGCTCCGGCGTCGAGATCCATGCCCAGCTGCTCCAGAACATCCTGGATGGCGATGTCTTGATCCGGCCGAGCATCATCGCAGTCTACGAGGTGCTGCTGCTGCTGATCGCCGGCGCCGTCTTGATCGCGGCCGCTCGGTGGCTGCGGGGGTGGCGGCTCCTTCCGTTCTTCGTCGGCTTGCTGGTGTTGGTGTTCGGCGCCGCCATCCTCGCTTACACACAGGCGCGGCTGTTGATCGACCCTACCCTCGTTGCGGTGCTCGCGATCCTGCTCTACATGAGCGCCGTCACCGAAGGGATCCTGGCCGAGGAGCGAGCCCGTCGCCGGACCGAGGACCAACTGCGCCAGGCGCTGTTGCGGGCGGAGACAGCGAGCAAGGCGAAGACCGACTTCCTCGCCAACATGAGTCACGAGCTGCGCACGCCCTTGACGGCCATCCTGGGTTTCTCCGACACGATCAAGCACCAGCTGTTCGGACCGATCCTGCCCGCGAAATACAGCGACTACGTCGACCAGATTCACGCCAGCGGCAAGCATCTGCTGGCGATCGTCAGCGACGTTCTGGATATGTCGCGTATCGAGGCCGGCGAGGCGAAGCTCGAGGAGACCGACGTCGACCTGCATGAGGCCGTCGGCGAATGCCTGCGCATGTTGCATCCGCGCGCCGACCGGAAGCGCCTTCAGATGCGCTTGGAGGTCGACGCGGCGCTGCCGCACCTCAGGGCCGACCGCCGCATGGTCAAGCAGATGCTTCTCAACCTGCTCGGCAATGCCGTTACCTATACGCCCGAAGGCGGCAGCGTGACGTTGTCGGCGCGCACGATGCAGGATCGGACGATCGCGATCGCTGTCCGCGACACGGGCATTGGCATCGCCAAGCCGGACCTGGATCGTGTCCTGGAGCCATTTCAAATCGCCGAAAATCCGCGGACGCGGTCCTACCAGGGCGTCGGGCTGGGGCTTCCCCTGACGCGGTCCCTGGTCCAGCTGCATGGCGGCACGCTGACGCTCGAAAGCGAAATCGGCGCCGGCACGACTGCCACCCTCACATTTCCGGCCGTGCGCACAGCCTGAGGGCCGGGGAGCGGCGTTGTTCGCAGACATTATTCCCATCCGGCGACAGGATAGATCCTTCGCGGGGCACCGAACAGGGCGGGCCGGCCAATCGCCGGCCCTTCCCGACCATGCGCTGCAGCGGCTTCAATAAAGCGCTGGAGGCGTGCGGGTGCCATCGCTATTCTCGACGGCCCAAAGCCGACCAGCCCAGAGAAATCCGCATGCCGTCAAAATCGAAGTTCGACAAGTCCAAGCTGCCGAGCCGCTATGTGTCGATCGGCCCGGCCAGCGCGCCGCACCGCTCCTACTACTACGCCATGGGCATGACCGAGGCCGAGATCGCCCAGCCCTTCGTCGGCGTCGCCACCACCTGGAACGAGGCCGCCCCCTGCAACATCGCCCTGGGACGTCAGGCGCAAGTGGTGAAGAAGGGGGTCAAGGCGGCCGGCGGCACGCCGCGCGAGTTCACGACCATCACCGTCACCGACGGCATCGCCATGGGCCATGCCGGCATGAAGTCGTCGCTGATCAGCCGCGAGATCATCGCCGATTCCGTCGAGCTCACGATGCGCGGCCATTGCTACGATGCGCTTGTGGGCCTCGCCGGCTGCGACAAGTCGCTGCCCGGCCTGATGATGGCCATGGTCCGCCTCAACGTGCCGAGCGTCTTCCTCTATGGCGGCTCGATCCTGCCTGGCCGTCTCCACGGCCGCGACATCACCGTGCAGGACGTTTTCGAAGCCGTCGGCTCGCACTCCGCCGGCAAGATGTCGGACGAAGAGCTGCACGAGATCGAGAGCGTGGCCTGCCCCTCGGCGGGCTCCTGCGGCGGCCAGTTCACTGCCAACACCATGGCCTGCGTCTCCGAGGCCCTCGGCCTGGCGCTGCCCGGATCCGCCGGCGCGCCCGCCCCCTACGAATCACGGGATGCCTTCGCCGAGCAGTCGGGCCAGGCCGTGATGCGTCTGCTGAAGAACAAGATCCGCCCGCGCGACATCGTCACGCGCAAGGCGCTGGAGAACGCCGCCATGGTCGTCGCCGCCTCCGGCGGCTCGACCAACGCCGGCCTGCACCTGCCGGCGATCGCCCACGAGGCGGGTATCGAATTCGATCTGCACGACGTCTGCGCCATCTTCAAACGCACGCCCTACATCGCCGATCTCAAGCCGGGCGGCCGCTACGTGGCCAAGGATCTCTACGAGATCGGCGGCGTGCCCGTGCTCATGCGTGCGCTGCTCGACGGCGGCTATCTGCACGGCGACTGCCTGACCGTCACCGGCAAAACGATCGCCCAGAACCTGCGCAAGGTCCGCGTCCCCAAGGACCAGGACGTCGTCCGCAGCACCAAGACGCCGCTGTCACCGACCGGCGGTGTCGTCGGCCTCAAGGGCAACCTGGCGCCGCAGGGCGCCATCGTGAAGGTCGCCGGCATGAAGAAGCTGGTCTTCACCGGCCCCGCCCGCTGCTTCGATTGCGAGGAGGACGCCTACAAGGCCGTGCGCCAGCGCAAGTACAAGGAAGGCGAGGTGTTGGTGATCCGCTACGAAGGCCCGCGCGGCGGGCCCGGCATGCGCGAGATGCTCGCTACGACAGCGGCCATCTACGGCCAGGGCATGGGCGACAAGGTCGCACTCATCACCGATGGCCGCTTTTCCGGCGCGACCCGCGGCTTTTGCATCGGTCACGTCGGCCCCGAGGCCGGGGTCGGCGGTCCGATCGGCCTGTTGAAGGACGGCGATACGATCCACATCGACGCTGCCAAAGGCATCCTCCGCGTCGACTTGTCGAAGACCGAACTCGAGAAGCGCCGCAAGGCCTGGAAGCCGCGCCGGCACGACTCCCAGTCCGGCGCCCTCTGGCGCTACGCCCAGACCGTCAGCGACGCCGAGAAGGGCGCCGTCTGCCACCCCGGCGGCAAAGCCGAGGTGAGGTCCTTCGCGGATATTTGAGAAACGGGGCCATTGTTGACGGGCAGTTGTAGGGCCGACCCCACGTGGTCGCCCTGGCCCGGCCGCATGATAGAGGGCGACCACGTGGGGTCGCCCCTACAAGCATCCTGCCTACACGACGTAGTTCGCCGTGTCCGCGCTCGTCATCGTCGCGTTGCTAAGGGTTGCCAGCGTCACGAAGCCGTTGGCGCCGCCGTCGCTGTCCACCTGCACCAGCGTGTTGGCGCCGGAAGCGAAGAACCGGAGGTAGCCGCCGGAAATCGCATTGCTGCCGTCGTAGCCGGCGAAGGTGTCGAGGATGTCGGCGAGGTCGAGGACGTCGCCGCCGGCGCCGATCGCGAAGTCGGTGATGCGGTCCCCGGCCGTGCCGCGGTCGCCGAGGACGTTGTAGTCGAAGAGGTCGCTGCCGGCGCCACCGGCCAGCGTGTCGTTGCCGCCGCCACCGCGCAGCGTGTCGCCGAGCGCGCCGCCGACCAGGCTGTCGGCGCCGCTGCCGCCCAGCAGGATGAGATTGCCGTCGGATTCCGCGGCGCCGTTCACCCGCAGGCTGTGGCCGGTGCCTAGGCTGGCGCCGTTGATGGTCATCTGCTGGCCAGCCGCGACGTTGCCGTCGACCAGCGTCAGCGTGTAGTTGAAGCCGGCCTGGACGTTGATGGTCTCGAAGTTGCTGACATTGGTCAGCGCCACCGTGTGCGTCGCGGCGCTGAGGGTCAGGGTGTCCGTGCCGGCGCCGCCATTGACCGTGGTGGTGGCCGCGAGGACCGTTCCCAGCGTGATCGTGTCGCTCAGTCCGCCGCCGACAATCGTCTCGGTATTGGAGACCGTGAGCGTGTTGTTGCCAGTCGAGGACAGCGTCAGGCTGTCGGCGCCGCCGTTCAGGTTGATCGTGCCGGACGATTGCGCCGCGCCCAGCGTCACGGTATCGGCGCCCGCACCGCCGGTGATCGTCTCGGTATTGGAGACCGTGACGCTGTTCGTGCCGCTGGCCAGGACCAGGCTGTCCGTCCCCAGTCCCAGGTCGATGACGCCGCCGGTAACCGTGGTACCGAGCGTGACCTTGTCGTTCAGGTCGCCGCCGGTGATGGTCTCGGCGGCCGAGACGGTCAGCGTGTTGTTGCCGGCTGAAGAGAGGATCAGGCTATCGGCTCCCGCGCTAAGGTTGATCGCGCCGGAGACCTGGGCGGAGCCGAGCGTGATGACGTCGTTGAGCGTGCCGCCGGTGATGGTCTCGACGTTGGCCACCGTCAGCGTGTTGTTGCCGGCCGAGGACAGCGTCAGCGTGTCCGACCCAGCGCCGAGGTCGACGACGCCCGAAGCCTGTGCCGCACCCAGCGTGATCTTGTCGATCGAGCCGCCGCCGGTGATCGTCTCGGTATTGAACACAGTCAGCGTATTGTTGCCGGCCGACGACAGGATCAGGCTGTCCGTCCCGAGGCCCAGGTTGATGCTGCCGGCGGCCTGAGCTGCGCCCAGCGTGATCGTATCGTTGAGGCTGCCGCCCGTGATGGTCTCGACGTTCGTGACCGTCAGCGTGTTGTCGCCGGCCGAGGACAGCTTCAGCGTATCGGTGCCGCCGGCCAGATTGATCGAACCGGAGGTCTGCGCCGTCGCCAGCGTGATCGTGTCGGCGCCGGTGCCGCCGATGATCGTCTCGGCATTGGACACCGTGAGCGCGTTCGTGCCGTTGGCGAGCGTCAGGCCATCGGTTCCACCGCCGAGGTCGATCGTGCCAGCGCCCTGGGCCGCGCCGAGCGTGATCGCGTCGTCCAGGCTGCCGCCGGTGATCGTCTCGGCGCCGGAGACCGTGAGGGTGTTGTTGCCGGTGGACGACAGCACCAGGCTGTCCGCACCGCCGCCGAGATTGATGACTCCGGACGACTGCGCCGCTCCGAGCGTGACCGTATCCGCGCCCGTGCCGCCGGTGATCGTCTCCGTGTTGAAGACGGTGACGTTGTTCGTGGCATTCGCCAGGATCAATGTGTCGGTGCCGCCCGCGAGATCGATGACGCCGCCACTGAGCGCCGCCCCGAGCGTCACCTTGTCGTTCAGCCCGCCGCCGGTGATGGTCTCAGCGTTGGAGACGGTAAGCGTATTGTCCCCGGCCGAGGACAGCGTCAGGTTGTCGATGCCGCCGCCGAGATTGATGGTGCCGGAGCTTTGTGCAGTGCCGAGCGTGACGGTGTCGGCTCCGGTGCCGCCGGTGATCGTCTCCGCATTGAGCACGGTGACCGCGTTCGTGGCATTGGCCAGGATCAGCATGTCCGTGCCGGCGGCGAGGTCGATGACGCCGCCGGTCAGCGCTGCCCCGAGCGTCACCTTGTCGTTGAACGCGCCGCCGGTGATCGTCTCCGTATTCGAGACGGTCAGCGTGTTGTTGCCCGCGGAGGACAGGGTGAGGCTGTCCGTGCCGGTCCCGAGATTGATGGTTCCGGAGGCCTGCGCGGCGGCCAGGGCCACCGTGTCGTTGAGGCCACCGCCAATGATCGTCTCGGTATTGGCGACGGTCAGCGTGTTGTCGCCGGCGGACGAGAGTTTCAGCGTGTCCGTGCCGCCGCCGAGATTGATCGTGCCGGACGTATAGACCGTGCCGAGCGTGACCGTATCGGCACCCGTGCCGCCGGCGATCGTCTCGGTGTTGGAGACCGTGATCGCGTTGGTGCCATTGGCGAGGGTCAGGCTGTCGGTGCCGCCGCCCAGGTCGATCGTGCCGGTGGTCTGAGCGGCGCCCAAGGTAATCGTGTCGTCCAGGCTGCCGCCGGTGATCGTCTCGCTGTTCGAGACGGTGAGCGTGTTGTTTCCGGCGGACGACAGCGTCAGGCTGTCCGTGCCGTTGCCGAGATTGATCGTGCCCAACGTCTGCGCCGTTCCGAGCGTGATCGTATCGGCGCCGGTGCCGCCGGTGATCGTCTCGACGTTGGCCACCGTCAGCTTGTTGGTGCCGTTGGCCAGGATCAGGCTGTCGCTGCCCGCGCCCAGATCGATGTTGCCGGCAGTCTGCGCCGCGCCGAGCGTGATCTTGTCGTTGAGGCCGCCGCCGGTGATCGTCTCCGTGTTGCTGACGGTCAGCGCGTTGTTGCCGTCCGATGCCAGAAGCAGCGTGTCCGTCCCGCCGCCGAGGTTGATCGTGCCGGATGGCTGGGCCGTGCCGAGCGTGACCGTATCGGCACCCGTACCGCCGGTGATCGTCTCGGTGTTGGAGACCACAACGTTGTTCGTGCCGTTGACGAGCGCGAGGCTGTCGGTCCCACCGCCGAGGTCGAACGTGCCGGCGCTGGCGCCGGTGACCGTATCCGCGAACGTCGATCCGATGACGATCTCGAAGCCGGAAAGCTTGTCGTTGCCGTCGGCGCCGCTGACGCTGCCGGTCGACATGTTGGCGGCGATGCCTCCGGACGCGGCGCTGTAGTCGATCGTGTCCGTCCCGGAGCCGCCGGTCAGCGTATCGTTGCCGAGCCCGCCCTGGATCCGATCGTCGAGCCCGCCGCCGGTGATCGCGTCGTTGCCGGCGCCGCCCTTGAAGACGTTGCTGGCATCGTAGCCGGCGCTGGCCGCTGCCGCGGCGTCGGCCGGCAGGAGCACCACGTCGTCGCCATTGAGCGCGTCGTACTGGCTGCCGGCGATGTAGCTGCCGGCGATCACCGAGGCGAAATCGACAGTGTCGGCGCTGTCGGTGAACAGCGACGTGTGGACGGTGACCACCAGGTTGCCTGTGGTCGTCGCCGCATCGCCGTTGCCGGCTTCGATGCTGGTTGCCGCGACCGAGAGCGTGAACGCCGGGGCGCTGCTGGCCGGCGGCGTCACGGTCAGGCTGGACAGCGTCCAGCCCGAGATGTCGGCCGTGGTATTGCCGGCCGTCGCGGTGAAGGAGTTCGTGCCGTCGCTGAGCGTCGCGCTCACGGGGATGCCGCTGACCTCCACGGTCAGGCTCTCCGACCCGTCGGTATCGACGAGCGCCGGATCGATTGTCAGGGGGATCGCCGTGCCGGCGTCGCCGGTTGCCGGATCGACCGTGAGCGTCGGCGCGTCTGCGACCGGCGTTACCGTCAGGTTGACCGTCGCCGTCGTCGTGCCGCCGTTGCCGTCGTCGACGGTGTAGGTGAAGCTGTCGGCGCCGCTGTAGTGGCTGTCGGGCGTGTAGGTGAAGCTGCCGTCGGGATTGACGGCGAGCGTGCCGTGCGCCGGGTCCGTCAGCTTCGTCGCGCCGAGCGTGTCGCCATCCACATCGGTGTCGTTGGCCAGGACGCCCGGCGCCGAGATCGTGAGGGCCGTGTCCTCGTCCGTCGTATAGCTGTCGTCGCCGGCCACCGGTGCGTCGTTCACCGCCGTGACGTCGATGGTGATCGTGTTCGGGGTCGGGTCGAGATCGATGCCACCGTTGGCCGTGCCGCCGTCGTCCTGCACCTGGAAGGTGAAGCCGGCGTAGCCGGACCCGTTCGCGTCGGCCGCCGGCACGAAGGTCAGGTTGCCCAGGGCGATGTCGGCCGCCGGGATGATCTGGCCGACCGTCACCGGCACGCCGCCGAGCAGCAATTGGCCGGCGCTCGGCAGGCTCGCGATCAGCACGCCGGCCAGGGCATTTGCCGGGCTGTCGCTCGGATCGGCGAAGCCGAAGTCCGATGCATTGAAGACGTAGGCGGTGTCCTCGTTGGTGACGACCGTTGCGTCGGCGCCGTCCGGCGCGTCATTCACCGAGACGACCGTCACCGGCAGCGTGGCATTCGTCGTCGCGCTGTCGCCGTTGGACGATTCCGTGCTGGTCGCGGTGACCGTCAGGGTGAAGCCTGCGGTGCTGTTGGCCGGCGGTGTAATCATCAAGCCCGGCAGGTTCCAGCCGGACACGGCGACCGACGTATTGCCGACCGTCGCCGTGAAGCTGTTGACGCCGTCGCTCAGCGTGGCGCCTACGGGGATGCCGCCGATCCCGACCGTCAGCGTCTCCGAGCCGTCCGTATCGACGAGTGCGGGATCGATCGTCAGGGCGATCGCACTGTCCTCGTTGCCGCTCGCCGGAGCGACGGTCAGCGTCGGCGCGTCGGCGACCGCGGTGACCGTCAGGTTGACCGTGGCCGTCTTGCTGCCGCCTTCGCCGTCGGTGACCCGGTAGGTGAAGCTGTCGACGCCGCTGTAGTGGGCATCCGGCGTGTAGACGAAGCTGCCGTCGGCGTTGAAGGTCAGTGTGCCATGCGCCGGACCCGTCACCAGGGCCGCCGTCAGGGCGTCGCCGTTCGGATCGGAATCGTTTGCCAGTACGCCCGGCGCGGCGATGACGAGCGGCGCATCCTCGTTCATGCCGTAGTTGTCGTCGGCCGCGACCGGCGCGGCGTTCACCGGGGTGAAGCTGTTGGCCGTGTCCGGCGCCGGGCGCAGGTGGAAATTCGCCGAGCCGTCATCGAGCGCCGTATCGGACAAGGCGCCGGCCCAGGTGAGGCCGCCCGTCATCGAGTCGCCGGCCTGGCCGTGCTTGAAGCCGGCGTTCGCGGTTTCGAGCTGCTCGAGTGCCTGCGTGTCGGAGCCGTTGCCGTCGCCCGCGGCGGACTCCAGAACGTCCTGCAGCAGCGCATCGCCGCCGGCCAGGAACTGGGTGACGACGTCGCCGGTGAGGACGAGCATGCCGCCGTTCGGGAGGGTGACGACGATCTTGCCGTCGGCCACCGAGACCTGGGCGCCGGTGATGTCGAAGCCGAACCGGAACGCGACCTGCGAGGCGAGGTCCAGCTCGACGCGCTCGCCCGGCGCCGGCGCCGGGATGAGCACCGGCCGATCGGACTGCAACGCGGCGAACTGATGAGGCGCGGCGCCCTGGTCGAATGCCGTTTCCGGATTGGGCTGCGGGCCCAGGTCGCCGCTCACGAGCGGCGGCGTTCCACGATCGGTCAGAATGGCCTTGGTCCTTCATCTGCGGCTGCGAAATGGCACCGGCAACCTCGGAGGGGCGAACCCGCGGATCGGTTCGACCAAGGCGATTCCAACAGATCGCGATTAAATCTCTGTAAAATTGTAGGCGGTTTTTCGCTCTTTTTTGCGCGTGCTTTCTCAATACAGCATTCAGGTTAACGGGCGATTAACCGTGAGCCGCGCCCGGCGGCATAGCCGGCACCTATCCACACCACGTCCATTCGGCATTTCACCTTCGCCCGGCGTCCACCTCATCACTGGCGCCGGCAGCGACTCGTGAGCCGGGGATGGTCAGGTTGATGGTCAGGAGAGGGGAGGGTAGTCCAACATCAAAACTCGAAATTCAACCCTGTCGTATTTTACGTAAGGTTCTCGATTTTTGCCGCTTCCAGCCAAAAAGTCAGCACTGCTTCCCCTTTTTCTCGGAAAGTGAGGAACAACCCCATGTAAAGGAAGTTAACAAGCGCATCGTCTCGACCGGCCTTAACTGCCTACACCACTGGGCACCGCCCAAATGGCAATTGAGTGGCCCGCGTATTCCTATCCACGATGTCAAAAACCGACGCCTGAACCGGAATCCAGGCAAACTGATAGTAGGAACATCTATGCAACATTGTCAATGGTCTTCTTATCCCCACGCCGATCAGCGACCAGGGCAATCGCACGTCGCTCAGGATTTTGGCACGCGGAGGCGCGGAGGCGCGGAGGTCACTGAGTTTGCATCGATCTGGTTGTAATCCGTCCACTCGACGC
>Ga0187893_10008929_pt1 | contig 15615 bp, 10 predicted proteins | sample MA1701074metaG_FD_139574 | JGI IMG/M metagenome (GOLD analysis project Ga0187893, IMG submission 139574) | White microbial mat communities from a basaltic lava cave in the Kipuka Kanohina Cave System on the Island of Hawaii, USA - MA170107-4 metaG ... | reverse complement strand
GGGCAGCCCGATCGCGGCCAGGAGCACCGCGTCGGCGGCCAGGCAGGCCTCGAGCACCTCCTTCGGGAGGGCCCGGCCGGTCTTCCGATGGAGGCCGGCGCCCGCCTCGTGCTCGTCGATCCGGACCTCCAGTCCGGGCGACAGCTCGACCGCGCGGCGGACCACGCGGAGCGCCGCGTCCAGGACTTCCGGCCCGATCCCGTCTCCCGGGAGGGCCGCGATGCGATAGGAGCCCATGTCGTCGACGTCCTCCTCACGCGGAGCGGGGCGCCAGGCGCCACCGCTCCACGCGCTTGTCCTCGATCCACTCCTTCACCGCCCGGTCGAAGCCGAGGAAATGCTCCGTCCGGAGGTGCTCCTCGAACGACGCGTCGTCGTCGTAGAGCTCGTACAGGAAGACCCGCGCGGGGTCCTTGGGGTCGAACGCGACGTCGAAGCGCCGGCAGCGCTCCTCCCGGGCGAGCGAGTTCGCGGCTTGGCGGACGACCGCGTCGCGGAAGGCCTCGACGTGCGGCGCCTTGATCCGGAAGCTGACGAGGACCGCGAGGAGCCCCGCCTCCGGCCCGCCCTTCCGGGCCAGCGCCCCGCGCTGCTCGGGCGTGAGCGTCCGCACGGGCCGGGAGCCGAGGAGGAGGTAGAGCCGGGCCGACTCCTCGAGCTCCTCCGCCGCGTTCACGGCCGTCTCGAGGTCGGGCCCCGCCACGACGGGCCCGTGGTTGGCGAGGAGGACGGCCCGCGCGCCCTTCGCGGCCTCCCCCACGTCGCGCGCGAGGTCGAGGTGGCCGGGCGGATGGTAGGGGACGAGCGGGAGCCGCCCGACCCGCATCACGTAGTAGGGCGTGAGGGGCGGAAGGACGTCCGCCGGGTCCACGTCGGCCAGGCACGAGACCGCGGCCGCGTGGGGCGAGTGAAGGTGGACCACGGCGTTCTCGTCCGGGCGGGAGCGGTAGACGGCGAGGTGGAGGAAGGTCTCCTTGGACGGCGGGTCGCCCGAGAGGGGCTTCCCGGCGGCGTCGACCTTGGCGATCCGGGCGGGGTCGAGGCGCCCCAGGCAGGAGTTCGTGGGCGTCACGAGGAAGCCGTCCGGGAGGCGGGCGCTCAGGTTCCCGGCGCTGCCCGAGACGTAGCCCCGCTCGAAGAGCGAGCGGCCGAGCGCGGCCACGCGCCCGCGGAGTTCGCGTTCGTCGGTCATGCGACCCCCTCGATCGGCCGGCGCGGGTCGGCCAGGAGCCAGAGGAATAGGGCGGCGACGTTCAGGCCCGCCGCGACGAAGAAGAAGGGCGTATTCGAGCCCGTCCAGGCGGCGAGATGGGGGAACGCGAGGGCCGTGACGAACGAGCCCAGGTTCCCGGCCATGTTCATGACGCCCGAGACCACGCCCGATCGGCGCTTCCCGATGTCGATGCAGAGAGACCAGGAGGGGGCGAGCGTCATGTCGGCCCCGAAGACCGCAAGAGTGAACCAGGCGATCGAGGCGAGCGGGCTGCTTGCGGAGGCGGTGCCCAGGACGCCCGCGGCCGCGAGCGCGAAGCCGGCCATCGCCGGGACGCGCCGGGAGAGGGCCCAGCGGCCGCCCCGGTAGAGTCGGTCGACGAGGCGCCCCGAGACCACGTTCCCGATCGCCCCGCCCACGAAGGGCGCGGCCGCGTAGAAGCCCGCCTCGACGGGCCCGAGGACGAAGGACTTCTTGAGGTGGGGGAGGAACCAGGTGAGGCAGAAGAAGAAGGTGAAGTTCGAGCAGAAGTACTGGGCGCAGATCGTCCAGAGGTTGCCCGAGCGGAGGAGGGCGGAAGGGCGGAGGCGGTCTGGGGCCGCGGGGTCGGCCGAGGCCTGCTGGCGGTGGGCCAGGATGTGGTCGCGCTCGGCGGGGGAGAGCCGCGGGTGGGAGGCCGGGTCGTCCCGGAAGAGGAGGTACCAGCCGGCCGCCCAGGCGAAGCCCACGACCATGAGGATGACGAAGCTTTCGCGCCAGCCGAGGGCCGCGATCATCCAGGCGATCGCCGGGAGCGCGAAGGCCGCGCCCAGGCGCGAGCCGGCGAAGCTGATCCCCTGGACCGTTCCCCGCTCGGCCATGGGGAACCACGCGAAGGCCGCGCGGGCCATGCCGGGGAAGGCCCCGGCCTCGCCGGCCCCGAAGAGGAAGCGGGCCCCGAGCATGGTGAGCAGGCCCCGGGCCGCGGACGTGAGGCCCGTGAAGAGCGACCAGAAGACGACCACCGCCGCGAGCACCCGCCGCGGCCCCAGGCGGTCGGCCAGCCAGCCCCCCGGCGCCTGGAAGAGGGCGTAGCCGAGCGCGAAGGAGGAGAGGACCCAGCCCATCTCCTTCTCGCTCAGGGCCAGGTCCCGCGCCACGTCCTCCTTCGCCGCCGAGATGCAGACCCGGTCCACGTAGAGGAGGACCGAGAGGAGGAACATCCCCCCCACCACGTACGCCCGGCCCGGGATCGCCATCCGGGTAGGGTACACGGCGCGTACAATCTGATATTCTCAAATACATTGGAATCATCGTTAGGAGATCTCTTATGGACCGGCCTTCGCGCTGGCGGGCGGACGCGCTCGGGGTGGGGCAGATCCGGGCGTTCTGCCTCGTCCACCGGCGGCAGGGCTACGCGGCGGCGGCGCGCGAGCTCGGGCTCTCCGTCCCCACGGTCTGGGAGCAGGTGGGGGCCGTCGAGCGCCGCTACGGGACCGAGCTCTTCGAGCGCCGGGGGCGGCGGATGGAGCCGACCCCGGCCGCGGACCTGCTCGCTGCGGAGCTCGGGCCGCTCCTCGCGGGGATCGACGCGACGTTCGAACTCCTGCGCGAGCGCTCGGGCGAGGCCCCGCGCGCGCTCACTCTCGTCACCGGCGTCCGCATGATGCTCGAAGAGCTGGGCGGGCCGCTCCGGCGCTTCCGCGAGCGCCACCCGGAGGTCGCCCTCCGCATCCTCCACGGCGACGACCGCGAGGCGGAGCGCCGGATCGTCGAGGAGACGGCCGACCTCGGCCTCCTCCTCGAGCCCGGGCCGGGCCGCATGGGGCCCGGCGTCGCCGTCGAGCGGGCCTACGAGATCGAGTACCTGGCCGTCCTCCCCCCGGGCGACCCGCTCGCCCGGCGCGGGTCGATCCGCCTCTCCGACCTCGCCCGCCGCCCCCTCATCGTGGGCCACGAGGGGACCCACGCCCGCCAGCTCCTCGAGCAGGCGCTCCACAAGGAGGGACTCCACGCGCGGATGCGGGTCGCCGTCGAGACCGACAACAGCGCCTTCATCATGGCCTGCGTCCGGGCGGGGATGGGCCTCGGCATCGTGGCCGGCCGCGAGCGCGGCTTCCTCGCCCGCGGCCTCGTCCTCCGCCCGCTCCGCCGCGCGCTCGGCCAGGCCCGGATCGTCTTCCTCTCCAAGAAGGGCCGCACCCCGACGCGCGCCCTCCGCGACCTGGTTGAGTGCGTCCGGAGCGGGGCGGGGGGATAGCCCGCTTGGGCCCCCCTCGGCGTTCAGTTTTTCTTGCCTTCTCCCCATTCTGGACTAGGCTGAGGGGAGCGACCGGGGTGGGGAGGTGTTCTGCCGACGGCAAGACGGGACCTGGTCACTCTGCCGCCGCGCATCTCGAGCGCGGCGCGCGCATCGCGGCTGACAAGGCTTCTCGACATCCTCCATCTGGCATCCGGCCCTCGGTCCTGGACGGCCGGCCGGCTCGCGCGGCGTTTCGGCGTGTCCCGTCGGAGGATCTTCGAGGACGTGCAGGTCCTGGGACAGGCCGGCCTCCGTCTGGTGCACGACGGAAAGGGCTACCGGATGGTCGGTCAGACCCCCAGCCTTCCCGTCACGCTGCGGGTGCCCGAGATCCTTGCTCTGCTTCGCCCTGGCGGAGACGACCGAGAGGACCGAGACATCGCGCAAGGGAAGCTCGCGGAGGCGCTCCCGGCTCCCTTGAAGCACATCTTCCGTGATCCCCGACGAATTCGGTCGTCGATTGTGGCGACGCCGGTCCCCCACACCGTGTGGACCTGCGTGGACGAGGGGCTCTCGGAGCGGCGCCTCCTGTCGATCCACTACCGCGGGGTGACGGATATGAGGTGGCGTGACCGCCGGGTGGAACCCCATGCCCTTTTCATGAAGGGGACGGGCTGGTACCTCGCGGCCTGGTGCCGGGAGGTCAGGGACTGGAGGTTCTTCAGGATGGACCGGGTGGCCCGCGCCGCCACCGCCGGGGAGGGCTTCGAGCCCAGGCCCGGCTTCGACGTGGAGGCGTACGTGAAGAGCGACATCGGCGTGTGGATGGGGAGCGCGCTGGATGCGGAGGTGGAGGTCCTTCCCAGCCACGTCGAGGCGGTGCGATCGGAGGCGCTCGCGTGGAGGCTGCCCTTCCGGCGTTCGGCCCGGGGCGCGATCCTCGAGATCCCCCGGGGCCATGTGGACGAAGCGGCCTGGTGGCTCGCCCGGTTCGGGGAGGGGGTCCGGGTGCTCGCCCCTCTGGAACTCCGGAAGAGGCTGGCCACGCTGGGCCGCCGCATGGCGGAGCTCAACGGGGGGTGAAGAGGGGGCTTCACCCATCGGGGTATCAACCGACCCGGGGGAGTTCCCCGGAGGTAGAAACTCTGGGAATGCGTATCGGGTGACTCAGGAAGGTGCGATGAGCGGCGAATACTTCGCGGCCTTTCAGAACCTCACGGGCAGGCAGCCGTTTCCCTGGCAGGAACGGTTGGGCCAGGATGGGATCTTTCGGAATCGCCTGATCCGTGTGCCCACCGGCTTCGGCAAGACCCATGGAGTTTTCGGGGCGTGGTTCTACCATCGCGTCCTCCGTCAGCGCTCCGACTGGCCCCTCCGGCTCGTGTGGTGCCTTCCCATGCGTGTACTCGTGGAGCAGACGGAAGCGGAACTCCGCCGTCTCGTTGGGCCGTTGGTGTGGGATGGGAGGGGGGACCATTCGGGAAAGCTAGGGATCCATCTCCTGATGGGCGGGTCGGATTCCGGCGAGTGGCACCTCCATCCCGAGTGCCCTGCCGTCCTAATCGGCACGCAGGACATGCTGTTGTCTCGCGCGCTCAATCGAGGCTACGCATCGCCCCGCGCTCGATGGCCCATGGAATTCGGACTCCTTAACCAGGACTGCCTCTGGGTGATGGATGAGGTCCAACTGATGGACGTCGGACTTGCGACCTCCGCCCAGCTTCAGGTGTTCCGGGACCAGACGTCGCCTGGGACGGGGCGTCCCGTTGCGACCTGGTGGATGAGCGCGACGCTGCAACCGGACTGGCTGAGAAAGAGCCCGGATACGGACGGGCTTGGCTCGTCGCTCGGTGAGGAGTTGAAGAAAGGCTCGGTCGCGATCCAGGCCGCGGAGCGCAAAGAAGAACTCTGGGAGTCCAGGAAGCCATGTAGACTGGAGCCTCCCTGCGAGACGAAGGAAGTCGCAGCTCTCGTACTGCGCGAGCATGGCCGCGAAGACAATGGAGCCCGCGGTCCCACGCTTGTGGTCCTGAACACGGTCGAGAGGGCGGTGCAGGTTGCCGAGCACCTCCGCAAGTCCTCGTCATCGGACGTACGGCTCCTTCACAGCCGGTTTCGGCCCCACGAGCGCGCCCGCTGGAAGGAGGTCCTGAACCGCGAGGCCTGCTCCGCGCCCATCGACCGCATCCTCGTGGCGACGCAGGTCATTGAGGCCGGCGTCGACGTGTCCGGCGCCGCGCTCGTCACGGAACTGGCTCCCTGGCCGAGCCTCGTGCAGCGCTTCGGGAGGGCGGCTCGGTGGGGAGGCGCCGCCAACGTGGTGGTGCTGGACCTGGACGTCAAGAAGGCGCCGCCCTACGATCCCGAATCGCTCGCCGCCGCCCGTAAGGCGCTGAATCTCATCCAGGACGTGGCCCCCCTGCATCTGGAGCGTTTCGAGGAGCTTCATCGAGATCTGCTTGGCGAACTGTATCCGTACCAGCCTCTTCATCTCCTCCTCAGGAAGGAGGTGGACGACCTCTTCGACACGACCGCCGACCTGTCCGGGAGCGATGTCGATATCAGCCGCTTCATCCGTACCGGCGAAGACCGGGACGTCCTTCTTTTCTGGCGTGAGGTGTCTCGCGGAAGCGCTCCTACCGACGAGGTGCGCGCGGGACGACAGGAGCTTTGTCCAGCCCCGTTCCTCTCTGTGAAAGAATGGATGGGGTCGACCAAGGGGATGCGAGCCTGGACCTGGGACTGGCTCCAAGGTCGTTGGCGTGGCGCTCGAAGGGAGGACGTCTGGCCCGGCCAAACTCTGCTGGTGGATGCCTCATGTGGAGGATACGACCCTGAAAGAGGCTGGGTCCCCAGCTTCACCGGACGAGTGCATCCGGTGCCCATTGCCATGCCGGAAGCATCAGGAGACGATGCGCAGGACGACGAATCCCTGTCGGAGACGGATTGGAAGACCATCGCTACGCACGGTCGAGAGGTGGGCTCCGCGGCGAGAGCCATTGCGTTGGCCTTGGCTCCTGAAGTGTCCGACATCTTCGATCTTGCAGGACGTTGGCACGATGCCGGAAAGTCGCATGCCGCCTTTCAGGGGTCCATTCTGCGCGGGGCGCGAGAATCCCTGGCGCGGAGGACGGATCTGGCGAAGGCGCCCAAGGACGCCTGGCTCAGGGGACGACGCCTGTATCCGGTCCCCGGCGGCGGTCGCAGGTCCGGGTTTCGTCATGAGCTCGCAAGCACGCTGGCCATGTTTTCGGTGCTCCGACGTCACGATCCGAGGCACGCGGCCATGCTCGGCCCGTGGATCGAGCTTCTTGCCACCGCAGGTCGAAAGGCCGAGCTGCAAACGTCCTCGACAGAAGGTCCCAACGCCCTGGAAGAGGAACTCCTTCGGCTGGGCAGGGAGGAGTTCGATCTCGTCGCCTACCTCGTGTGCAGCCATCATGGGAAGGTGCGGATGACCTGGCACGCCAGCCCGGCCGATCAGGAATCTGAAGACTCCGTTCTCCGCATCCGGGGCATACGGGAGGGCGACGTTCTACCGTCGTTCAAGCTGGCGGACGGCGCCGGCCTCGCGCATCCTCTGCCGCAAAGTGTTCTCACTCTCTCTCCCAGCGCCGCAGGGCTTGACGCTTCGACGGGCCCCGGCTGGACGGAACGTACCTTGGCTCTGCTCGCGAAGCATGGCCCCTTCCGCCTTGCCTGGCTGGAAGCCTGTTTCCGCGCCGCGGACGTGAGGGCATCGAGGTTGCCGACCGCGGATCCGCTCCTGAAGGATGAAGGGCCAGGGTCACCGGACGATAAGGAGCAGCGATGACCGTGCACGTTCATGACCTCGAGGGTTGCGCTCCCCGGCCGCTCGCCCATTATTTGAAGGCTCTGGGAGTTCTCCGTCTGGTCGCGGAGCAGAAGGACCCTGGAGCGCGGGGATGGTGGGAAGGGGAGCGCTTCCGGCTGGCGACCCACCTCGACAAGGCGGCGCTACCGCGTTTCTTCCTGGATGACTATTGTCCCACGCCGCTCGACGCTCCTTGGAACAGAGGATCGGGATTCTACCACGCAGGGGATCCGGTCATGGAGGCCATCGCTGCGAGCCATGCTCCCAGGCTGGAGCCGTATGCCAAGGCCATTCGGGAGGCTCGATCTCTCCTGCAGGGAATCACGGAAGCGGACGCCCTGGTTCGAAGCATCAAGGCTCGGACGAAGACGAACAGAGCGTTCCAATCGTCTGAACAGAGGAGAATCCTCCAGGGTTCAACCCTCTATCGCGATGTACTGGCGGTCGCGTCACCCGAAGTGGCAAAGGAACTCCGCGCCATGGTGTCTGCGAGCACAGGACCTCCGAGCCGCCGGGAAGCCGAGGGCATCAAGCGATCACAGGGATACAAGAGGCTCTTGGCGGAGAGCGAAAAGCGCTTCAAAGTCCGCAAGGAAGAACTGATGCCCGGGTGCCGCCGAAGCTGGCGAGGAGGACATCAGGACTGGTTTGCCTCCTCCGTGGTGCTGGATCAACAGGGAAAGGCGAAGTTTCCGGCCCTTCTAGGCACAGGCGGAAACGACGGGAAGCTTGAATTCACGAGCAAGTTCATGCAGCGCCTGGGCAGGGTTTTTGACATAGGCGCTCCGGACGCTCGCGCGCTTCCCCCGGCGGGAAACTGGCTTGAGGAGGCGCTTTACGGGAGCCCGACCCCGGGGATGCTGGTGGGGAAGGACGGAAAGGTGGGCCAATTCCTTCCGGGAGGCGCGGGAGGCGCCAACAGCTTGGCGGGATTCGGCGATCAGGACACGACGCTGCTCAACCCGCTGGACTACATCCTCATGCTCGAGGGCGCCCTGCTCTTCGCGGCCGCACTTTCGCGCCGGGGAGACGCGCGTCAGCCGGCCCGAGCCGCCGCCCCCTTTTGCGTCGCGGCGCACGCCGGAGGCTATGCCAGCGCCTCTGCCACGGATGAGGGCCCGAGAGGGGAGCAATGGATGCCGCTTTGGGATCGACCGCTGACCTTGGACGACCTGAAGCGCCTCCTCGCCGAAGGCAGAGCCCAAGTGGGCGCATCGTCGGCGCGGGAGCCGCTTGATGTGGCTCGTGCGGCGGCGCGCCTCGGGACGGCCAGAGGAGTATCGGCCTTCGTCAGGTATGGCTACTTCGAGAGAAACGGAATGTCAAACCTGGCGGTTCCCCTGGGGGTCTTTGCAACCACCTCGAGACCGGGACCTTACGTATCCTGCCTCGACGACCTCGCGGGGTGGCTTAAACGCGTCCGGCGACACGCCCGGGACCAGCGGGCCCCGTTGCGCCTGATCCAAGCGGAGCGACGGATCTCCGATTCTTGCTTCGCCGCGATCGCGCATCCGTCGGAGCCCCTGCGCTGGCAGGGAGTGCTTGAGGCCATGGCGGACCTGGAGGCGGTCATGGTCGGAGGAAGCGGGTTCCAGGCAGGCCCCGTACCGGGGCTGCGACCCGCGTGGGCACGTGCGGCCGACGACGGTTCGCCCGAGTTTCGACTTGCGCTCGCGTTCGCGCTCCAGCACGAGCGGGCGAGCCGCACATCGGGACGACTGGAGGGGATCCGCAGACATTGGCTTCCCCTCGCGGACGGGCGGTTCAGGACGCGAAGCGAAGGAATGAGGCAGCATCTGGAGAAGGATCCCGGAGTAGTCATGGGCGGTCGCGACGGGGTCTCCGATGCGATCGCGGTCCTCGAGCGGAGGCTGATGGAGGCGACTCAGGCGGGGCGGCCCGGTCTGAACCTTCGCCCCTCCCGGGGTGCGGGTGCGAGCCTTGGAGACCTCGCCGCGCTGGTCAGCGGGAGCGTTGATCTCAATCGGCTCCTTCGACTTGCACGCGCGCTTATGGCGATCGACCTGCGGCTATGGAACGAAGCGCCATTCCCTCCCGCGCCCACCGCCGCAAGGACGATTCCGGATGATTCCTGGCTCGTATTGCGGCTCGCGCTCCTCCCTTGGCCGGTCCGGGAAAGAGTCAGGGTTCCCTGCGATCCCGCCATCGTCCGTCGCCTTGCGTCAGGTGATGCTTCGGCCGCGGTGCAGATCGCGCTGCGACGACTTCGGCCGGCGGGCCTCTCCATGCCCGTCCGCGCGGCGTGCACGGATCATCTGACGGCGCGTCGCTGGGCTGCGGCTCTCGCGTTTCCCGTTGGTCGGACCACGGTGCAATCGGTTGTGACAAGATTCGCGCTATCCACCATTCAGGAGAGCTAACATGGCGGCGGACCTCGCGAACCTGGGGAAGCATCACCGGCTGCTCTTCTCAATCCCTTTGGAGCCGGTGCAGGGTAAGCGATTCCAATCCACGGGGTTCCCGGGACTGGGCGCAGCGACGTTCCAGACGCGCGACGGTCCATGCCTGCTGGTCGAAAGCGCCCAGAGTACCGCTAATCGCCTCGAGAAAGTCGTCTGGGACGATGCGGCCGAAGACGTCGTGGGCGAACTGAAGGGTCTGTCCCATGTCCGAGTCGTTCGGGGCAAGCAGAAGACCTTCCTGACGGACACGATCCTCGAGGCCCACCGGCTTAACAGTCCCTACCTGCTGGAGAACTCGAAAAAGGACTTCTTTGAAGGCTTGAAGAAGGACCTCGATCAGCCGGAGGGGGGCCCCATCGACCGGCGGAAGTTGGCGGCGGCGATCCTGAAGTACGATGTGGGAAGTCTGCTCCACGGCGTGTTCCTGGCGAAAAAGGAACTTGCCGGAGGCCGGCTTCGCGTGGCGCGGGCCCTCTCCGGGTTCATCGAGGCGGACGGGGTGCGAGTGGCGCCGTCCGGAGGAGTCAAGAACGACCATGTCAACCCGAGCGGAGATACGAAGACCGGCTTCGGTAACGTGCCGTTCGCCCGCGACGAGTTCACCGCGGACCGGATCGCGCTCTACGTGAACCTCGATCTGGCCCAGATCCGCGGGTACGGGCTGGGTGTCGCGGTGGAGCGCCTGCTCATCCTTCTCTCGCTCTGGAAGCTGCGAGCGCTCTTGTCGGGAGGACTCCGGCTTCGGACGGCCTGCGACTTGGCTCCCTCGAACGGCGTGATGAAGGCGACGAATGCGGAGTTTCACCTTCCCGAGATCGCGGAGACGCAAGATGCTCTCAAGAAGGCGATCGGCGAAGTGGGCAAGTCGATGACGGTGACCACGGTCTCGTACGACGACGAACTGAAGACCAAGGACGAGCAGGACAAGGGAGGGGAGGAGGGCGAGGGCGACGACGAATGACCACGCTTCGGATTACCTTTCCGGGGCGTCGCTACCACGCCACACCGTGGGGCCATCACGTGAACGAGGGGCTCGTCGAGTGGCCCCCCTCTCCGTGGCGTCTGCTCCGCGCTCTGCTTTCCGTGGGGTTCACGGCGTGCGGATGGCGGGAGGTCCCGGGCAGGGCCCGCGAGCTTTTCGAACAGCTCGCTCCGATCCTCCCGAGATACCGGCTCCCGTCTGCGGCGGCCGCTCACACCAGGCACTTCATGCCCGCGCCGGTCAAGAGAACTCTTGTTCTCGACACCTGGGCCCAGATGGATGGAGGCGAACTCCTGGTGCACTGGCCGGTCGAACTGCGCGCCGGTCCCCGCGAGATCCTGGGCGAGCTTGCGGGTCGAGTCAACTACCTGGGACGCAGCGAGAGTTGGGTCGAGGCAAGCTTGGTCGAAGGCGAGGCTGGATGCGACCCGAACTGTACGCCCGAGGAGCAGGCCCCGGGTTTTGAGGCGGGCTGGGACCAGGTCGCCTTGCTGGCTCCGATGGATCCCCTTCGGTATTCCAGGTGGAGAGAGGAAAGCCTGAGCCGGGCCGGGGGCGATCCGAAACAAGAAAGTCCTGCGTCGCGGCGCAAGCGTCCTACCGCGAGCCTCGCCACGGCTCACTCCGCCTATCCTCCCGATCTCATCGCGTGCCTTCTGGCCGAGACGACTTTTCTTCGAGATCACGGCTGGTCACGCCCTCCGGGGTCCCGCCGGGTGCTGTATCGGCGGCCGTCGAATGCGCTCGAGGCCGGTCCGCCCCGGAGACGAGTTTCCACGGAGCCACCGCGTTCCGTCGATTGCATGCTGCTGGCGCTCACGTCGCCTAGCGGTAACGACCGGACACTGCCGGGAATCACCCGTGTCCTGCCGCAAGGCGAGCTCCTTCATCGTTCGCTGGTGGCGCAATGCGATGGTTCGTGCCCCTCGCTCACCGGATGCAATTCGGAAGGCGCTCCCCTCAAGGGCCACGGGCATGCCCACCTCCTGCATCTGGACCTAGACGGTGACGGACATATCGAGCACTGTTTGATCTGGGCCCCCGGAGGATTGGATGACCGAGCTCAGTCGGCAGTCCGAGCCGTGCGGAGAACCTTTACTAAGGGAGGGCTCCTGCCGCTGAGGCTCGCGGTAGCGGGCCTGGGAGGGCGGGAGGAAATGCGCGCGCTTGGCGGACGCCTGGGCGAGGCCATGCAGAAGGTGCTGGGCAATCCAGGGGGGTCTCGGATCTGGAGATCGATGACTCCGTTCGTGGCCCCGCGCTATCTGAAGAAGCGCGGGAAGAACACGCTCTCCGGACAAGTTGAGGCGGAGCTTGCAAGCCGCAACTTGGCGACCGCGCGGGTGGAGACGCTCAATCCGCGAGATGCGCGTTTCCTTCGATTTCGGCATTTTGTGACTTCCCGGATTCGCGGAAGCGCCCCCAAGTCGACCCGCGCCTATTCGCTGGAACTGACGTTCAAAGAACCGGTGGAGGGTCCGCTTGCGCTCGGTTATGGCAGCCACTTCGGCCTCGGGCTCTTCCAAGCGGTCGACCTAGAATGAGCGAGGAACGCATTCCGCTCGTTCCCGCCCGGATCGTCAACGAGTACGAGTACTGTCCCAGGCTCGCCTACCTCGAATGGGTGCAGGGGGAGTTCCGGGAGAACGCGGACGTGGCGGAGGGCAGGCTCCGGCACCGGCGGGTCGACGAGGAGGGAGGAACCCTTCCGGAACCGAGCGAGCCCGACCGCGAGCGGCCTGTCGCGGCGCGGTCGGTCCTCCTTTCGTCCGAGCGCCTCGGATTGATCGCCCGGATCGATCTCGTTGAAGGGGAAGGCGGCCGGGTGACGCCGGTCGACTACAAGCGCGGGCGGGCGCCGGACGTGCCCCATGGCGCCTGGGAAGCCGACCGGCTCCAGGTGTGCGCCCAAGCGCTCCTCCTCCGGGACGCCGGCTACGATTGCCGGGAGGGCATCGTCTATTACTGCGAATCGCGTCGTCGGGTCCCGGTCGAGGTGGACGAGGATCTGGCTCTCAAGGTCCTCGAGACGCTGGACGCCGTGCGTCGCATGGCGGCGGAGGGCGAAATTCCGCCTCCCCTCGTCAACAGCCCCAAGTGCGTCCGCTGCTCACTGGCCTCGATCTGCCTCCCGGACGAGGTCTCGCTGCTCCGCGGCGAGGGAGAGCCGGGGGACGTCCGCCGCATCTTCCCGGTGCGGGACGACGCCTCGCCGCTCTACCTGGTCACGCAGGGGCTCTCGCTGGGCGTGAGCGGAGAGCGCGTGTTGGTGCGGGAAGCCGGGGAGAAGGTGAAGGAGGTCCGTCTCCTCGACGTCTCCCAGGTCTGCCTGTTCGGGAACATCCAGCCGACCACGCAGGCGGTGAAGGCCCTCGTGGAGAGGGGGGCGCCCGTCTGCTACTTCAGCTCGGGCGGCTGGTTCCAGGCCCTCACGCAGGGCATGACCCACAAGAACGTGGAGCTGCGACGTCTTCAGTACGCGACCGCCGCGGATCCGGAGCGATCGCTCGCGCTCGCACGACGTTTCGTCTCCGGCAAGATCCGGAACTCGAGGACCCTGCTCCGGAGGAACCACCCCTCGGATCCCTCGACGTCCTTGGCCGAGCTCGCGCGGCTGGCGGATTCCGCAGAGCGCGCGGCCCGCATGGAGACGCTCCTGGGTCTCGAGGGGGCGGCGGCGAGGGCCTACTTCGCGCGCTTCGGCGAGCTCTTGCAAGGCGCGGACCCCGCGTGCGGGACTTTCGACTTCTCGGGGCGATCCAGGCGTCCGCCTCGGGACCCCGTCAACGCGATTCTGTCCTTCCTGTACGCGATGCTGGCCAAGGAGCTGACCGTGACGACGCTGGCCGTGGGCTTCGATCCGTTCCTGGGGTTTTACCACCAGCCCCGGTACGGCCGTCCCGCGCTGGCCCTCGACTTGATGGAGGAGTTCCGTCCCCTGGTGGCGGAATCGGCGGCGCTCACCCTGATCAATCGGAAGGAGGTCGGTCCGGCGGACTTCCTCCGCCGCGGCGGCTCGGTGACGCTGTCCGAGTCCGGCAGGAAGGCGGCGATCCGGGCGTACGAACGCCGGATGGACGAGCTGGTGACGCATCCGGTTTTCGGGTACCAGGTCAGTTACCGGCGGGTGCTGGAGATCCAGGCGCGGCTCCTGGGTCGGGCCCTGGCAAAGGAGATCCCTGAATACCCCGCGTTCGAAACCAGGTAGGGCGAATGAGGTCGCGGTACTTGGTTACGTACGACGTCCGGAATCCGAAGCGTCTTCGGCGCATGTTCAAGGCGCTGCGGGGGTTCGGGGACGCGCTCCAGTACTCGGTCTTCCAATGCGATCTTTCCGAGCGGGAAAGGATCGCCCTGGAGGGCGAGATCGGGGATATACTCAAGGCCGACGAGGACCAGATCCTGATCATTGACCTTGGACCGCCCCAGGGGCGGGGATCGGCTTGCATCCGGGTCATGGGATGCCAGCGCCCTCCGGAGGAGGCGGGAGCCGTGGTCGTCTAGGTGATCATTGACAACCGGGCAGGCAAATGAATCCCCTGTTTCGAGCATCGTGATGGCGAGGGCTTCCGCCGTGAGTGCTCGACTTCCCAAGCTCATGAAGGGGCGCGACTTCGATTCGGCCTGGCACGGGCAGGCCGGCGAGTTTCTCCTTCAGCCTTCGATACTCGTATCTGTAGATGTAACTCTGTCCGCACCAGTTGCTTGGAGGTGCGGGCTCTCCACGGCCGCGAGGCCGTGGCCCCATTGAAGCGACGCCCGCCGGCGCGAGCTCGACCTGGCCCGGACGCCTCTCCACGGCCGCGAGGCCGTGGCCCCATTGAAGCACCTCGAGGAGCTTCTCGGCGATCTCGAGGACCTCCGACTCTCCACGGCCGCGAGGCCGTGGCCCCATTGAAGCGAGGCCTTCATCGCCGACGTCGGCCCCCGCCCAAGCTCTCTCCACGGCCGCGAGGCCGTGGCCCCATTGAAGCATAGGCTTATCAAGGAGATCAATGCTTTTATAAAGCTCTCCACGGCCGCGAGGCCGTGGCCCCATTGAAGCCGTGGAGCCGTGGCAGTCTGCCCGTGATCGCCTTAACACTCTCCACGGCCGCGAGGCCGTGGCCCCATTGAAGCCTTGAGCAGCATAGAGGAATTCCCTATCATCCTTTACTCTCCACGGCCGCGAGGCCGTGGCCCCATTGAAGCATGACGTGATTCGTCGGCCTAATCTCCGCGTCGGGAAGCTCTCCACGGCCGCGAGGCCGTGGCCCCATTGAAGCGTTTGAAGGGCGGGGGAGTAATCGCGCTTCCCAATACTCTCCACGGCCGCGAGGCCGTGGCCCCATTGAAGCATAGTTCGGAACCGACGCCACGCCCCGAAACGAAATCTCTCCACGGCCGCGAGGCCGTGGCCCCATTGAAGCTAATTGGAGGGTCGAACGATGCCCGGACCCGGCCGTCCTCTCCACGGCCGCGAGGCCGTGGCCCCATTGAAGCCAGTTCTTCGGGGCTCCGAAGGGGAAGGTTTAGTTGCTCTCTCCACGGCCGCGAGGCCGTGGCCCCATTGAAGCCTGCGAGGCGAAGCTGATCGTGGAGTGCGACGGGCGAGCTCTCCACGGCCGCGAGGCCGTGGCCCCATTGAAGCGACTTGATCCGGTCGAGGGCGTCGTAGTCCCGCGCGGCTCTCCACGGCCGCGAGGCCGTGGCCCCATTGAAGCCGCAGAATCGCTCCTCGATCTCAATACCTACGGCTTTCTCTCCACGGCCGCGAGGCCGTGGCCCCATTGAAGCGGACACATTCCGAATTTGTTGATGCAGGGTTGGCCGAACTCTCCACGGCCGCGAGGCCGTGGCCCCATTGAAGCCCCGGGAAACCCCCGCGCCGGTTGTGGACCCAAAGAACTCTCCACGGCCGCGAGGCCGTGGCCCCATTGAAGCAAAGTGGGTAGAAAGGCT
>Ga0187893_10008928_pt1 | contig 15618 bp, 16 predicted proteins | sample MA1701074metaG_FD_139574 | JGI IMG/M metagenome (GOLD analysis project Ga0187893, IMG submission 139574) | White microbial mat communities from a basaltic lava cave in the Kipuka Kanohina Cave System on the Island of Hawaii, USA - MA170107-4 metaG ... | reverse complement strand
GGCTCGGGAGGGTTTTCGCGTGTTTTCGGAGCGCGCAATCGTCGTGGAGGAGAAGGACGGCACCCAGCAGTTCTTCGCCGCTGACTTCGGTTTCGCCTGGGATCGCCGCTTGCGCGAGATCAACACCCTCACGAAATTTTATCAGCGCTTGAGCCCTGCCGTGGTCGAGCGCGTACACAAGGCCTACGGCATCACGCATCTCGTCGTCCCACGTGGAACCCGCTGTACGCTGCCCCGTCTGTTCGGGAACGCTGCGGGCAGCATTCACTCGGCGGTGGCGGGCACCCCGGCAGCCAGCGCCCGGCGCGCGTCCGGTCCGGGAGCATCCCATCCACTCCGGGCTTGCCGCCACGGAATCGATGCCGATTGCCCGCCGGGCCCGAATCACGCAGGACGCGAGGGCCACAGACGCACCCCGCCACGCCGCTGACCGGCCGGCCCTCCGAGCTTTTCTGCCAAGCGGTGGAAGGCGCAGCGGACACCGTGTTGGCGAAGCTCGTGCCTCGCTGCTCTAGGGCCCATCGACCTGTTTTCGTGTAACTCCGCGCGTTTCAGCGACTTCCCCACGCATCGCATTGACACGCGAAAACCCCGCGTTCTAGAATCGCCTTTTAAATGACCTTCCCCAAATCGGAATCGATCTGGATGAACGGGAAACTTGTCCCTTGGGACAACGCCACGATCCACCTCGGCTCCCACGTCGTCCACTACGGCTCGGCGGTTTTCGAGGGCATCCGCTGCTACCACACACCCGATGGTCCTGCGGTGTTCCGCCTCGACACCCACACGGAGCGGCTCTACGCGTCGGCCAAGATCTACCGTATGGACGTGCCCTACACGGGCCCACAACTGAACCAGGCCATCCTCGGAACGATCGAGGCCAACCGGATGGAGCAGTGCTACATCCGGCCCATCATCTACCGCGGTTATGGGGATCTGGGCGTGAACCCGTTTTCCTCTCCGGTCGAGGTCGCGATCATGGTCTGGGAGTGGGGCAAGTACCTGGGCGCCCACGCCCTCGAGACCGGCGTCGACGCCCGGGTCAGCTCCTGGACCCGAATCGCGCCCAATACGCTGCCCGCCCTCGCCAAGACCTCCGCCAACTACATGAACTCCCAGCTGATCAAGATGGAGGCCGTGAAGGACGGATACTCCGAGGGCATCGCACTCGACGCCGAGGGCTTCGTTTCCGAGGGCAGCGGCGAGAACATCTTCATCGTGCGCAAAGGCAGGCTGATCACGCCGCCCCTGGTGTCGTCGGTGCTGGCCGGCGTGACCCGCGACAGCGTGATCACCCTGGCCCAGAGGCTGGGTGTCCCGGTGCTCGAGGAGCGCGTCCCGCGCGAGATGTTGTACATCGCGGACGAAGTCTTCTTCACCGGCACGGCGGCCGAGATCACCCCGATCCGCTCCATCGACCACATCAGCATCGGCCAAGGCGCCCGCGGTCCCGTCACGGCGGCGTTGCAGCGGGCGTTTTTCGACGTGGTGGAGTGCCGCGTCCCCGACGAATTCGGCTGGCTCACCTTCGTGCCGGGCCTGGCCGCCGCCAAGCCCGCCCCGGCGCGCAAGAGGCGGGCGGGTTAAGGGGTAGACACCATGCACATCAACGATCTCCTGAAGTTGGCGTCCGAGCGGAAGGCCTCCGACCTGCACTTGAAGGTCGGCTCCCACCCGGTGCTGCGCATCAACGGCGAGCTGATCCCGCTGGTCGAGACCAAGCGTCTCATGCAGGAGGACACCATCGCGATGGCGTTCTCCATCATGAGCAACCGTCAGAAGCAGAAATTCAAGGACAACCTGGAGATCGACATCGCGTATTCGGTGCCCGGACTGGGTCGTTTCCGCTGCAACGTCTTCCAGCAGCGCGGAACCGTGGGTCTGGTGTTGCGCGTGATCCCGGTGAAGATCCTGACCGTCCGCGAGTTGGGCCTGCCCACGGTGCTCGAAAAGATCGCCCAGGAGCAACGCGGGCTGATCCTGTGCACCGGGACCACGGGCTCGGGGAAGTCCACCACGCTGGCGGCGATGATCGATTACATCAACTCCCAGCGCTGCGAACACATCATCACGATCGAGGACCCGATCGAGTTCCTGCACCGCGACAAGAAGTCCATCGTCAACCAGCGCGAGGTGGAGGTGGACACCCGCTCCTTCGCGGCCGCGTTGCGCTCCGCGCTGCGCCAGGACCCCGACGTGATCCTGGTGGGCGAGATGCGCGACTACGAGACGATCGAGACCGCCATCACCGCGGCCGAGACCGGCCACCTGGTGTTGTCGACGCTCCACACCCTGGACGCCACGGAGACCGTGAACCGCATCATCTCGGTCTTCCCGCCCCACCAGCAGAAACAGATCCGCCTGCAGCTGGCCGGGGTCTTGAAGGCCGTCATCTCCATGCGCCTGGTGCCGCGGGCCGACGGCCACGGCCGCGTGCCCGCCGTCGAGGTCATGATCGCGACCCCCTTCATCCGCGACTGCATCATCAACAAGGACAAGACCAAGCTCATCCACGAGGCGATCGCGGCGGGTGTCAGCCAGTACGGCATGCAGACCTTCGACCAGTCGATCTTCCAGCTCTACAAGAAGGAGCTGATCACCTACGACGAGGCGCTGCGCCGCGCCAGCAATCCCGACGAGTTCAAGCTCAAGATCCAGGGCATCCAGTCCACCTCCGACATGGCCGCCGAGGAGATGGAGAAGACGATGCAGTCCTTCGACCTGGAGTAACGCACCTTAGCGAAGTCGGCCTACCAGAGCGCACTCGAGAAGCTCTCCCGCCGCGACCACGCGGCCGTGGAGTTGCGGCGCGCCCTGTTGCGCCAGGGGTTCGCGGCCGGCGAGGTCGAGGCGGCCCTCGAGCGCCTGCGTGAACAACGCTACATCGACGACCGGGGCTTCGCCGCGCGTTACGCTCGCTCGCGCCTGCTCCACCACGGCCTGGGCCGCCACCGCCTCCGCGAGGACCTGCGCAGGAAGGGCGTGTCGCGCACACTCGCCGAGGCCGGCGTCGCCGAGGCCCTCACGGACGTCCCGGAGCAGGACGTCCTCGACCGGCTGGCACGCAGGTATTGGAAGAGCCGGCAGCGGGACGCGCCGGAGAAGCGCGCCCGGCGTCTCTACATCTATTTGATTCGACGGGGTTTCCCGGCTACCCTGATACTGGAGCGTTTCCGAGCCTTGTGGCCGCGATACCGGAGCCTGCTGGAAGGCGTCGAGCCGCTCGACGTTCCGGACGAGTGAGGAGCAGAAAGAGCGCCCGTTGAAGACAGCCGACCAGATCCGCAGCACGTTCCTGAAGTACTTCGAAGACCGGGGCCACCGGGTCGTCCAGTCGTCGTCCCTGGTCCCCGAGAGCGACCCCACGTTGTTGTTCGCCAATGCCGGCATGAACCAGTTCAAGGACACCTTCCTGGGCAGGCAGCCGCGCGACTACAGCCGCGCCGCCTCGTCGCAGAAGTGCGTGCGTGCCGGCGGCAAACACAACGACCTCGAGAACGTCGGCTTCACCGCGCGCCACCACACGTTCTTCGAGATGTTGGGCAACTTCTCCTTCGGCGACTACTTCAAGCAGGACGCGATCCGCTTCGGCTGGGAGCTGCTGACGAAGGATCTGGGCCTCGATCCGTCGCGGCTCACGGTCACGATCTTCAAGGGCGAGAACGGTGTGCCACGCGACAACGAGGCGCACGGCTTCTGGCTCGCCCACCTCCCTGCGGAGCGGATCCTGGAGCTCGGCGCCAAGGACAACTTCTGGGCCATGGGCGACACGGGCCCCTGTGGACCCTGCTCCGAGATCCACTACGACCAGGGCGACTCCCTGCCCTGCCACGTCGAAGCCGCGGGTGGCGTGTGTCCCGGCGTCGAGTGCGAGTGCGACCGCTGGCTGGAGGTCTGGAACCTGGTCTTCATGCAATTCGACCGCGACGCCGGCGGGGCGTTGTCGCCGCTCCCCGCGCCCTGCGTCGACACCGGCATGGGCCTCGAGCGCATCGCCGCGGTCGTCCAGGGCAAGCTCTCGAACTACGACACCGACCTGTTCCAGCCGCTGATCCAGGCGGCCGCGAAGCGGGCGGGCGTCGCCTACGGCGCCGCTCCCGACAGCGACGTGTCCCTACGCGTGATCGCGGACCACCTGCGGGCCACGACCTTCCTGGTCGGCGACGGCGTGATGCCAGGCAACGAGGGACGCGGCTACGTGCTGCGCAAGATCATGCGCCGGGCGATGCGCCACGGCCGCAAGCTGGGCATCGAAGGCCGCTTCCTGGACGACCTGGTGGACAACGTCGTGCAGCGGATGGCCGGCGCCTACCCCGAGCTCCTGAACCACCAAAACGCGATCCAGCGCGTCGTCCGGGTCGAGGAGGATCGCTTCGGCACCACCCTCAAGAGCGCGCTCGCCGAGTTCGACAGGGTCGCGGGCACACTCGAAGCCGGGGACGTCCTGTCGGGAGCCGCTGCCTTCCGCCTCTACGACACCTACGGCCTCGCTCTGGACTTCACCGAGGAGCTGGCGAAGGACCGCGGCCTGAAGGTGGACACACCGGGCTACGAGCGGGAGCTGCAGTCCCAGCAGGAGCGCGCGCGCCAGTCGAGCAAGCTGGGGGCGGTCACGGGCGACCCGCTCTGGCTGGACCTGCTCGCGAAGGGCAAGACGCTTTTCCTCGGCTACGACTCGTTGGTTGCCGACGACGCCCGGGTGCTGGCGGTGCTCAAGGACGGCACACTCGCGAAGCGCCTGGAGAGGGGCGAGACGGGCGAGATCGTCCTCGACAAGACGCCCTTCTACGGCGAGGCCGGCGGCCAGGTCGGCGACCACGGCGTGTTGTCGGCGGAGGGCGCCGCGGCCGAGGTCCTGGACACCCGGATCCCGGTGCCGGGGCTGTACGCCCACAAGGCCACGGTGAGCGCGGGACACTTCGAGCCCGGCATGCTGGTGCGGGCCGTGGTCGACGCCGAGCGGCGGGCCGGCGCCATGCGGCACCACACGGGCACTCACCTGCTCCACGCGGCCCTGCGCGAGACCCTGGGCCCGCACGTCAAGCAGGCCGGCAGCCTGGTGGCCCCCGACCGCCTGCGCTTCGATTTCAGCCACTTCACCGGCGTCTCGCCGCGGGAGCTCCGCCACATCGAGAACCGCGTCAACGGCGAGATCCTGAAGGACACCGCCCTCCAGCAGAAGGTGATGGGACGCGAAGAGGCCCTGGCTTACGGCGCCCTGGCGTTTTTCGGCGATAAGTACGGCGAGCGCGTGCGCGTCGTCGAGGTGCCCGGGTTCTCCAAGGAGTTCTGCGGTGGCACCCATGTGCCGCGCACCGGCGAGATCGGCCTGTTCCTGTTCACGGTCGAGCAGGGCATCTCGGCCGGCACCCGCCGCGTGGAGGCGCTGGCGGGCGACGCCGCCATCCAGCGCGCCCAGGCGGACCAGACCATCCTGGAGGAACTCGAGGACGCCGCCAAGGTGGACCGGCGCGGCCTCGTGGACGAGTACGCGAAGCTGCGGGAACAGCTCAAGGCCAAGGAGCGCGAGCTTCAGGCGCTGAGGATGAAGCTGGCGACCGACGGCGCCGACCCGACCCAGGACCTGCTCGACGTCGGGGGCGTGCAGATCTGGACGCCGCGGCACGAGGGCCTCGACAAGAAGACCCACGCTGCGGTCGTCGACGAGTTCCGGAACCGGAACCGGGCCCGCTCGTTCGTGTTGGTCTCCTCGGCGGTCGACGGCCAGGGTGTACACGTGATCAGCGCGGTGTCCGACTCGCTCAAGGACCGGGTCAAGGCCCCGGAGATCCTGAAGCGGCTGGACCTGCGCGGCGGCGGGCGCGCCGACTTCGCCCAGGGCGGCGGCGTGGCGCCTGGGGAGCTGGACGCCTTTCGCCGCAAGGCGGGCGACGTGTTGCGGCGGATGCTGGAGTCCAGTGGCGCGGCGTAGCCTGCTCGCGTGTTTGGCGGCGGCGTCCCTGGCCCCCTGGGCCGAGGCGCAGATCTACACCCGTCGCAACGCCAACGGCACCATCGAGGCCACCAACGTCCCCGACGCTCCGGGCTTCCGCCTCACCTACGTCGGCAAAGGAGCCCTCATCCACTCCCGGCGCTTTCGCGGCGCGTACCGAGGCGAGTACGACCCACACATCCTCGCCGCCGCGCAGGTCCACGGCGTGGCCGCCGATCTCATCAAGGCCGTGATCCAGGTCGAATCCGAGTTCGACCAGTGGGCGGTCTCCTCCAAGGGGGCCCAGGGCCTGATGCAGCTCATGCCCTTCACCGCGCGGCGTTTCGGCGTCACGGACTCCTTCGACGCGCGGCAGAACATCTTCGGCGGCGTTCAGTACCTGCGTTTCCTGCTCGACCTGTTCCGGGGCGACGTGGCCTTGGCCCTGGCCGGCTACAACGCCGGTGAGAACGCCGTGTTGCGCTCCAAAGGCATCCCGCCCTTCAGGGAGACCCGCGGCTACGTGCAGAAGATCCAAGGGCTGCTCGGCGGCCTCAGCCCGCTCGCGTCGGGCCTGCAGCCCGTGGCTGCCCAGTTCTACGCGGCGCCTGCGCGGGGCACGGCCGCGCCCTCGAGCGGCGCCCGCGGCCGTCCTGCGAGGCTCACGCCGGCCCGGCCCGCGACCTATTACCGTTGGACCGACGGCGAGGGCCTCGCCCACGTGGCCACGATGCCTCCTCCCGAGGGAGTCGCGTACTCGATGATCCGCGCCCTCCACTGACGATGGCAACTCCACGCGCCCCCTTCGACCAGGGCCTCTTCCTCACGCATTACAACAAGGGCAAGGACCATTTCGACGCCAAACGTTTCGAAGCGGCCGAGCGGGAGCTGGAAGAGGCGTACCTGCTGCGGCCCCGCGACCAGAGGGTGCTGAACCTGCTAGGGCTGGTCTATTTCAAGCAGGACAAGTACGAGAAGGCCGAGGAGATCTACCGCAAGCTCACGGCCGAGAGCCCCGACGCCCACACCCTCTACTACAACCTGGGCCTCATCCACTTCAAGCTGCAGCGCCTGGAGGAGGCGGAGTCCGCCTTCACCAAGGCCCTCGAGCTCTCGGGCGACAACCCGAAGATCAACTTCTACCTGGGGTCGATCTACGAGCGCATGAAGCGCTACCAGGACGCGATCTACCAGTACCGGCAGGCGGGGGCCAACATCCTGGTCCGCCGCGTGGAGGACAAGCTCGCCGCGCAGCCGCGCACCGCACGAGGCGCGTCGGCGGCGCCGGCACCCGTGCCGACCAACGCCCAGACCCTGCCACGAGCCATGGCCCCGCAACTGGTGCCCCCGCCGCCGAAGCCGAGGACCGACGCGTTCCCCCCGCCGCTGGCGGCGGTCGCAGCGCCGCCCCGATCGGCCACCGACACGAACCGTTTCAAGACCATGGAGGTCCGGGAGGCCATCGAGCGCGCCCGGCTCGAGCATGAGGCCGAGGAATGGGCGGCCTTCCCCGCTCGCGACGTGGCCCCGGTCAGCCCAAACCTGCTGGCGGGGGGCCAGCGGCATCCCGAGATCATCAGTTTCCCGCAGCGGACGACCGAACGCGCCCAGCCCGTGGCGACGGACCGGACACTCCCGCCGACCCGGCGCCCCGAGGTGTTCCGTTTCCTCGAGAACAACCTGATGGAGGTGGATTTCTCCGGCAAGGTCTTCATCAAGCAGGGCTCCATCTACTCCTACGGCGGCAACCTCACCTTCTGGGTCAAGGAGATGCGTCCGGGCGGACACCCGCCCCTGGTCATGATCACGGGCGCCGGCCGGGTGATCCTGACCGACCGCGAGCGCGAGATCACCTTCATGCACGTCCAGGACGAGAGCGTGCACGTGGAGCCGTCGCACCTGCTGGCCTGCGAGGCGACCCTGACGCCGCGTTATGTCAGCGTCGGCCCCGCCGGCGCCTCCGCCGAGTTCCTGGTCCTCGAGGGCACGGGGATGTTGGCTTTGTCGGTGGCGAGCAAACCCCTGGCCCTGGCCGTCACGCCCGAGATGCCGGTCTCGGTCCCAGCCCACTCGATCATCACCTGGAGCGGCAACGTCACACCCCAATACGTCGAGGATCGACAGGTCTACGAGGTGATGCTCTCCGGACATGCAACCGACACCCTGATCCGGCTGGAGGGCAGCGGCCGCCTGCTGGTCGAGCAGGGCCTGCGCTGATCGCCGAGCGGCTCGGTTACTGCGCCGACCAGTTCCTGGCCAGTTCACCCACGGTGGGCAGGCTGTACTCCTCGTTGTTGTAGGCCTTGACCATCAGGAAGATCATCGCGCCCAGGATGGCCAGGCCCAGCAGGCCGAAGAGCAGCGAGAACAGCAGGGCCAGCAGCCCCGAGATCGCCGCCAGCACGAAGCTGAAGACCTGCATGGCGACGATCGCGACGACCAGCGCGCCGTGAACCAGCAGGCTCTGGAAGGCGTGGAAGCGCACGAACCGGCTCTGTTTCTCGACGATCACAGCCACGATCGAGAAGAGGATCCCGATGCAGCAGAGCGGGAAGTAACACAACATGCCGGCGACGTTCGGCGCCAGGCCAAGGTTCGTCTGTCCGCCGGACGGCGTCGCGGGAGAGGCCATCGATCCTCCTGAGGACAAGCTGGAATCGGGTGCGAGTGCGGGCGGATTATTGGGGCCCCCAACCCCAATGTCAAGGAAACGCCAGTGCGGCCAGGGCAGCGTCCAGGGTCCCCGCGGCTTCCGCCGAGAGGAACAACGTCGCCCCCGGGGGCCCCCCGATCGCCACACGCTGGCCCGCGCGGGTCATCACCCGGAACGCCCCCTGTTGCAGGCTGGGCCCATGCGAGGCTTCGAACCGCGAGACCAGCGCTGCCCGGAACTCCGATTCGTCCTGGGGCGTATCCCACAGCGCCTTCCAAACCAGCAGGGTTCCGCCGCCGACGTCCCAGCAGCGGAACAGGTCGCCGCCCCAGCCCCGCGTCGCTTCGCCGTCGCCTCCCAGCAGCGTGCCGCTGAACACTTCGCCCAGGACTCCCTCCAGGAGCAGCCGGGCATCCCGCGGTTGCCAGGGGATCGACACCCTCAGGGGCTCCTCGCCGGCGAAGTACTTCTCGGGGTGGAGCACCTGCTCACTGGAGCGTGGCGGGCGCGACCAGGCTTCGCGCAGGGCGCCGGGGCCGCCGCGGCGCTCGATCTCGCGCGCGAACTCCAGTCCGGCGACGTAGGGACGCACCAGCTGGTCGCGCAGCACCGGGGGCGCGCCGGTCACGGGCGGGTCGGGAAGCGCGCTCTCCGAGAGGGCACCGGCAGCGGGGAACAGCTTCTCGAGGTATCGCGTCATCACCAGGGTCGCGTCACCCTCGAGCAGCGACAGGAAGGCCAGCCGCCGATCGTCGAAGTCGCCGACCGACCGCGGCAACGCGGCGTGGACGTCCGTATACTGATCCTGCAACGCGTGGCGCAGCTCGTGAACCATCACGATCCGGTTGATCGGCGTCAAGCTGCGGTCGCTGCTGATCGCGAACAGCCGCTTCCGGCCGGGGCGCTCGTCGTAGAAACCCACCACGTTCTCGAGCAGCAGGCGTGAACGAAGCCCGCGCAGGTCCGTGCCGGCCGGCAGCAGGTCGAAGGCGGTCAGGGCTCGGGTGTCGGCGCTGGCCACGTCGGGCGGGTACTCGGTGTCGATCAGCTCCCCGAGATACCGCTCGAGGCCTGGGCGGTCGAGATAGTCGAGGGTCACGGCGGACCGGAACGGAATCCCGCCGATTTCGGCGACCTGCGCCTGCAGCGCCTCGGGCGAGGGCTCGGCGTGATCCTCGAGCAGGGCGCCGAGCAGCGCGTCGAGCAGCTCGCTGGCGTCCGCGGGGGCCTCCTGCCCCGTGGCCAAACCCCCGGCGGCCGCCAACAACAGCCAGCCCGCGAGGCGCTTCATTTCACCTCGACGACGTCCTTCGGGAGCTTCAGCTCGAAGGCGCCGGCGCCCAGGTTGCCGTTGACCTGCACCCCCTCGAACCGGATCGTCGTGTGGTCCCCCGTCGGCTCGGTGAGGCGGGTCTGCACCGGGATCGACCGCTCCTTGTCCACCCAGAGCCGGATGCCGGCGAACAGCCCCGGCTGGCCCTTCTTCGGCGCAAGGTCCAGGATCCAGGCGCTGAGCGCGCCCACCTTCTCCTCTCCCTCGAGTCTGACGTCGTACTTGTCCCCGAGGCCCGCCGCACCGGGGCCGAAACCCACCAGCAGGTCCGCCTCGCCCTTGGCAGGCCCGCGGAACACCTGCTTGCTCTGGGGCACGTAGCGCGCAAACCGCCCATCCTTGATCAGCATCACGCCCGGTTGCGGGGCCGAGTAGTTCCACCGGAAGCGCCCGGGGACCTGCAGCAGCACGTCGCCGCGTTGCTGCGTCTGCTCGTCGAGCAGCACCGAGACCTTCGTCTCGACGAAGTCCGCCTTCATCGTCTTCAGGCCGCGCCCCGCCTCCTCCAGCGCCTTCAGGACCTGCGCCGTGTCCGCCGCGCCCGCGGGCAGGGCGACCAGCATCAACACGGCCCCCAGCCTCCCCCTCACGGCCGCACCTGCATCGGGTCGCCGAACCAGGCCCCGGGAACCAGCCATAGGAACAGTGCAATCAACACGCAGGCGACCTCGTAGGCGAGCGAGCCACGCTCGTAGTCCCACAACAGCAAGCGCCCGACAGGGCCGAAACGCGTCACGTCCCGGCCCCCGTCACCTCTGGATGCAACACGCCGTGGCTGGCCACGCGTCCATCACGCATCTCGATGGTCCGGTGCGCGACAGCCGCTGCCTCGGGGTTGTGGGTGATCATCAGGATGGTCTGGCCGAGCTTGCGGTTCAGGTCCCGGAACAGCTCCAGGATCATCGAGCTGTTCAGCGAGTCGAGGTTGCCGGTGGGCTCGTCGGCCAGCACGATCGCCGGCTCGCCCACCACCGCCCGGGCGATCGCGATGCGTTGTTGCTCGCCCGCCGACAGGTCCAAGGGCTTCATGTTCATCTTGTGGGGCAGCCCCACCGTCTCCAGGACCTGGACCAGACGCTCGCGGGAGGGCACGCCATCCCCCTGGATCTGCCGAGCGATCTCGAGGTTGCCCCGCACCGTCAGCGTGGGCAGGAGGTTGAAGCGCTGGAACACGAACCCGATCTTCTCGCGCCGCACTCGCGTGCGTTCGGCGTCCGAGGCGGCCGAGATCACCACGCCGTCCACGACGATGCGGCCCGAGGTGGGGCGCGCCAGGCCGCCGAGCAGGTGCAGCAGCGTTGACTTGCCGCAGCCCGAAGGCCCGACGATCGCCACGAACTCTCCGCGCTCCACGTCGATCGAAACGCCGCGCAGGGCGTCCACCTCCAGCTTGCCGACGCGGTAGACCATCCGCAGCTCCGCGGTGTGGAGGATCGGCTCGCTCACTGCCCCACCTCGACGGTCGCGTAACCCAACGCAGGTCGAGGCTCGAAGGCCCGCTCCGGCACCGGCGTGTTCGCCACGAGTTTGTCCAGGCGGAAGTCCGCGACGTAGCCCTGCCCGGGGCGGCTGATCACCACGCGGCGCGGGCCCGCCTCGCTCCAGGCGGACAACGCGACGTCGGAGACCAGCTCGCCACGTTCATCGTAGGCGCGCAACCGAGCGGGCCGCAACGTCTCCCGCTCCAGGCACGCACGGCGCCGCAACAGGCCGCCTCGCGCCAGGCTCAGGCACGCCAGGTTGCCTTCGGTTTCCAGGAACAGGGCGTCAGCCTCGCCGGGGCGCAGTGCCTCGGGTAAGACGGCTGCGGTGACGTCCCGTGGGCGCAGGGCATAGTAGGGCGCCTGGTCCGCGCCCTCGGCGGCGGGCGCCATGCCGGAAACCGGCCCCGTCCAGACCGTCTTCTTGGAGGGCACCTGGAACCAGAAACGCTCCCCGTTCGATACGACCTCGAGGGCGGTCACCACCAGCACCTGGCCCTTGAGGTACAGGCGGTCTCCCCGCGTCGCGAGCAGGCGCACCCCGAGTGTCCTCTGCTTCCCGGCCCGCAGGTCCTTGACGTCGAGGTCTCCCGACGCGCTGATCGAATGCAGGCCCTCGCAGTACTGATCATAGGCGGTGAGGGCCTCCTCGAGGCTGACGGAGCGTGCGGGCCGCGCGGGGGCGGCCTGACGCTCGATCGTCCGGGCCGCGCAACCGGCGAGCGCCAGGCTCAACGAGGCAATGCTAGCCGCCACTCCGGAGGGGGTCAATGGGAGCCGACCTCGACCACTCCGGGCAGGCCCCGCCGGCCCTCGACCCGAGCGCTGATGCCGAACAGTCCCACGACGTGGGCGGCCGTCTCCAGGTGCCCCGTCACCTCCGGCGTCGCCACGACTCCCCCGCCGCGGGCCAGGGCCAAGGGGGCCACCAGCTGGTCGGCGAGGAACGGATCCACGGCCCCGGGCTCCTCGAGGAAACGCAACAGGCGCCGAGCCGCACGGTCCCCGAGCTGCTCCGGCCTCACGCCACGTTGACCCAGGTAGCCGAAGGCTCCCCGACCCTTCTCGTACGCCACCTCGAGCAGCAGGAACGAACCCGGGGAGGCCGAGGGCACGCTCCCCACCTCCCACTCCGCCTCCAGTCGTCGCATCTCCCACAGGCGCGCCTGCGCTGCGTCCCGCTGCCTCTGCGCCACGTCGCCCTTGAGCCGCGCTTCAATCGAGACGCCGCGGACCTGGAGCAGGGCGCCCCGCTCCTCGAGCCGCAAACTGGCGGGCCGAGACCACGGCTCGACGCAGCCCCGGACCGCCCCGCCGCCCCGGGGCTGGAAGCCTGCCTTCTCGAGCACGAACGCCGTGTGCAGGCCGAGGGGTTCGACGGCCTTCGACCAGTGGCGCGCCACGTAGTCGAAGGACGGGCTCAAGGGCACGTGGGTGCCGCCCGTGATCGTGACCTGGCTTCGGGTGCTGCCCGTGGCAAGAGCCGGCAGCAGCATCTCCAGGACCAGGCTGGCTGCGCCGGCGGTGGCGATCTCGAAGCGGAACTCCCCGGGCTCGACCACGCCGGGCTCGAAGCGAAGGTCGGGAGAACCCTCGAACACGCCGCCCGTCTTGGCGCCGCATGCGAGGGCCGCCGCTCGCACCGCGGCCACGTGTTGCGCTCGCAGCCCCGACTGGGTTCGTCGCGCCCGGATCTGGCTCAACGTGAAGCCCTGCCCCGTCGCGGCCGAGAGCGCCAGCGCCGTGCGCAGGATCTGTCCTCCGCCTTCGCCGTGGGAGCCGTCGATCGCGATCAACGCGGGCATCGTCTCCCGCGCGGAGGCGTCAGTGGTGCAGGTAGACGTTGCCCCTGCGGAGCCGCGACGGCTCCGGCACGAAGTAGCCCGGTGTCGCCACCACGCTGCGCTCGCCATCCCTCACGTCCATGTGGGCGAGCAGACGCTCCTGCGCGATGGGGTAGGTCTCGGCCGGGAAGAAGCGCTCCAGGGTCACCGGCACTCCATGCGGTCCGGGCCGTTCCAGACGCACGCGCAGCACCGGCTCCAGCTCGTCGGGCTCGAAGCCCGAGTTCCAGGCGGCGGGGTCCTCCGGGACCCAGACCGAGATCGCTTCGATCGCCACCTGTCGCCCGTGTCGCGTCTCCATGAAGTGTTTCCAGAGATCGAGCTCCGCCACCGGGATGTAGCGCACCCGCGAGGCGCCAGCCTCTTCGGGGCCGTCCAGTCGACAACGTGCCAGAGGGATCGGCGCCAATACGCTCATTCGGGCGCAGAGAAAAGCAAGGCACGTGCCGCGAGGCGTCTGCCGCCCTCAAACCACTCTTCCTGGAGGGAATAACTCCCCGCTGGCCCTGCAGCGCCGCTGGCAAGGGCCCGCCTCCGCGTTACCCTTCGGAACGAAGTGGCCGCGGTTGGAAGCAGCGCCGGCAGCGCGCCTCGTACTCGTGCGACCCGCCCACCACGACGCGATCCGTCGCCTCGACGATGCGTTGGCTGCGGTTCGCGGGCCCCCCGCAGCGCACGCAGATCGCGAGGGTTTTGTCGATGTACTCCGCCACCGCCATCAGCTGGGGCATCGGCTCGAAGGGTCGACCCATGTAGTCCTGGTCCAGCCCGGCCACGATCACGCGCACGCCGCGGTCGGCTAGGCTGTTCGCCACCTCCACCAGGGAGGCATCGAAGAACTGCCCTTCGTCGATGCCCACGACCTCCGTGCGGTTGTCGAGTCGGTCCAGGATCTCGGCGGCCGAGCCGACGACCTCCGACGGCAACTTCATGTCCGAGTGGCTGACGATGTGGTCTCCCGCGTAACGGTCGTCGACCCGCGGCTTGAAGATCTGCACACGCTGCCGCGCGATCTGGGCCCGACGCACGCGCCGGATCAGCTCCTCGCTCTTGCCGCTGAACATGCTGCCCGTCACCACTTCGATCCAGCCAAAGCGTGAGAAGGGGGCCGCGGGCGGGCTCACGGGCAGGACCGCGCTCGCCGCCTACCGGACGCGCTCGACGTAGGCGCCGGTGGCGGTGTCCACGCGGATCCGCTCACCCTCGCCGATGAAGGGCGGCACCTGCACCACCAGGCCGGTCTCCATCTTCGCAGGCTTGCCGACGTTGGAGACGCTCGCGCCCTTGATGGCGGGCTCCGTCTCCATCACGGTCATCTCCACGGTCAGCGGCAGCTCGATGCCCACGGGCCGTCCCTCGTACAGATCGACCTTGAGCTTGATGTTGGGCAGCAGGTAGGCGACCGCGTCGCCCAGCACCTCCTCCGAGAGGGCGATCTGCTCGAAGGTCTCGTTGTTCATCAGGTGGTACATGCCGCCGTCCTGATACAGGAACTCCATCTCGGCCTCGTCGAGCATCGCCCGCTCGACCACGTCCACCGACCGGAAGCGGTGCTCGATGATCGAGCCGCTCTTGAGGTGCCGGATCTTGGCCTGCACCATGCCCCGCAGGTTGCCGGGAGTCTTGTGCTGGGCTTCGACCACGCGGTAGAGGTCGCCGTCGTGTTTGATGCACATCCCGCGCTTCAGTTGCGTCGCCTGGATCATGGAAAGAGTTCCTCTACGCCAGAGGGAAGGCCGTCGCCGAAACGGGGATTATACGGGTTTCAGCCCGCGTCCTCCAGCGCCAGGCTCTGCCGCTCCAGCCGGCCGTCCAGCAGCGCAACGCCGGCGGCTGTAGACTCGCGTCGTGGCCAAGGCCGCCGAGAACCTGCTGCTGGTGGCTGCCCTGGCCGCGGGCGGCTACTTTGCCTGGCAGCGGCTGAAGCCCCTCCCCGCGACCGCGCCGCCGACCGCGGCACAACCACCCGCGGCGACATTCGACCCTCCGCCAGCCGCCCCGCCGCCGGCACCAGCCTCCGAGGAGCCCGCGGCCGTCCCGACGATCGAACAAGTCGCCGGCATCCCGGAGGCCGACGTGCAGACGGCCCGGACCCTGGCCGAGCGCTTGAGCCGGCGCGAGCCGCTGTTCAACGCGGACCTGCGACTGGCCGAGGACCTGTTCGGACGGTACCCCGGGGAGCCACGCCTGCGGGACCTGCTCGAGGCCACCCTGGTCGGCCTGGCCTTGCAGGAGCGCATGAACCGCCGGTTCCCGGAAGCGGCGGTGCGGCTGCAACGCGCCATCGAGGTGCATCCCGAGGGCCCGTCGGCCCGCAAGGGCCTGGTCTACGTGTACCTCGACGCCGCCGACTGGAGCGCGGCCGAGATGGCCGC
>Ga0187893_10008927_pt1 | contig 15621 bp, 12 predicted proteins | sample MA1701074metaG_FD_139574 | JGI IMG/M metagenome (GOLD analysis project Ga0187893, IMG submission 139574) | White microbial mat communities from a basaltic lava cave in the Kipuka Kanohina Cave System on the Island of Hawaii, USA - MA170107-4 metaG ... | reverse complement strand
CATCAGCACCGCCTGCATCAGCACCGCCGTCGCTTCCGCCGCCGCCATCTGCATCGGCACCGCCGTCGCTTCCGCCGCTGCCGTCGCTTCCGCCGCTGCCGTCGCTTCCGCCGCCGCCGTCGCTTCCGCCGCTGCCGTCGCTTCCGCCGCTGCCGTCGCTTCCGCCGCTGCCGTCGCTTCCGCCGCCGCCGTCGCTTCCGCCGCTGCCGTCGCTTCCGCCGCCGCCGTCTGCGCCGGCACCCCCGTCGCTTCCGCCGCCACCATCCGCGCCGGCACCTCCGTCGCTTCCGCCGTCACCTGCGCCAGCACCTCCGTCGCTTCCGCCGCCGCCACCTACGCCAGCACCCCCATCGCTTCCACCGCTGCTGTCAGCACCGCCATCGCCTCCGCCAACATCCTCGGCTTGGGCGAACCCTGAGTCGAGACGGAGTGCCACCCGGTCGAACCCAAACGGAACAGATACCAGCGTGATGGCGATGGCACTGCCGATCATCAGTGTGCCAAGACGCCCCGACCTATCGCTCATGGCTTTTCTCCCAAGTGCGGGCAAGTATCGGCGTGGTGTCAATGAGCACCGCCGGCTGCTAGCGGCTCCCTCCAGACAAGGCTCCTCTGGGACTCTTGCCCGAGAAGGCAAGACCGTTCATCGTGGATACCGCCGACCTCACCCCTTGAGGCAGAAGCGGGCGTGATCCTCGCCATTGCCCATCGCCAACCCTGGCTAGACTAATTTCACCCGGGCGACAGTCTGACTATCCGGCGTAATAGCGTTGCAGTCCGCGGTAGTATCTCGGGAACTTTTTCAGATTTGCGTTCGTGACAAGGACACCCGCGATACGCGCGCCTGAATCCGCCAATTGTCGGAGCGCCGTGAGCACCATCCGCTCGTGCGTGCTTGCCCAACCGACGAGAAACAGTGTGCTATCGGCGAGGCGCGAGAGTACGCGGGTCTCAGACACTGCCAGCACAGGCGCCGAATCGAGAATCGCAAGGTCATAGGTCGCACGCAAGCTTGCGAGTACCTGATCCATTCGCTCCGACGCCATAAGCCCCGACGTGGGCTCAAGGCTCTTTCCCGCGGTAATGATGTCTGCTCCCGACTTTGGATCTCGCCGAACAACCGCGGCAAGTGACGCCTGGCCGAGGAGGACATCCGACAAGCCCGGTTGCCGAGGCAGTCCAAACAATCGATGAACCGACGGATTGCGCATATCGCAATCCAATAGCACCACCTTCTTGTCCATCAGTGCCGCCGCGCGCGTCCACGACGCCGCGATGACGCTTTTCCCTTCCCGGGGCATTGCCGATGTCACCAGGACGACGCTAGCCGGATCATCAGGTGCCGTGAGCGCAACGTCCGTACTCAACATGCGAATCGACTCGGCATACGCTGAAAGCGGTCGCTGTAGAATATAGTCGGCGGGTTTCGCAGCAAGGTTCCACCCTCTGGCCACGCGCGGTACAATGCCGACCGGCCGAACGCCTATCGCCTCCTCAATCTGCTCCGCGCTTTGCACACGTCTGTCGAAGGCAGCTTTCGCAACGACGACAAGCAGAGCTATGAATGCAGAAACAACGAAGCTAAGAGCCAGCAGCTGCTGGTTCTTCGGATATGACGGCGATCGCGGGGCGTCGGCATAGGAGACAACCGTCGCGTCGGGCTCGGTCAATTTCGTCTGACTGCCGGTTTCCAGTGAGCGCGACAGGAACGCCTGGTAGATTCCTCGATTGGCGTCGGACTCTCGCTCCAAGGCCCGAAGCTTCACGTCAGCCTGATTGAGTTCCCCTACACGACCTTTCACGTTCTCGAACTGGAGCGCGAGGGCGGCCTCATCGGCACGCGCCACAGCCACCTCATTGTGCAGGCCCGCGATGATGTTTCCGATCTCGGCGTTGATCTTTGCCCTCAAGTTCGCCAATTCGGCCTGAGCTGCAATCATCTGCGGGTGCTTCTTGCCGACGGCCTGCGAGACCTGCGCCACTTCGCGTTGAAGTTCGGCCTCTTGTTGACGAAGCGCCTGTATCAACGGCGAGCCGAGAACTTCCACGGCAGACGCAGCTGAACGGTTTTGGGAGATCAACGCTTCGGCCTGCTTCCATCGCGTTTCGGCTTGCTCCCGCCGGACCCTGGCCTCAACGAACTGAGAACTGAGCTCTGATGCTTCTTCATTGGCGAGCCCGACGTCCTTACCCTGTATGAGGCCGGCCGAAGACCGATAGAGTTCCACGGCTCGCTCTGATTCCAGCATGTTGTTTCGCAGGCCGGCCAGGTTCTCTCCTAGAAATGCCGTCGCGCGTTCCGCGGCTTTCCGCTTTGTTTCGAGTTGGAAGCTGATATACGAGTCGGCCAGCGTGTTGACAGCCGCGGCCGCAACATCCGGGCTCTCGGAGGTGAACCGAATTGCGAGCACGGTGGACCCGCCGTCTTGAGAGACCTCGAGACGGTCAAGAAACGTGTCGACGACCTGCGTCCACATTCCCTTGGCGCGATCGGCTTCCGAAATCTGAGGCTCCGGTGAGAAGATGCCGGCCGCCTCCAGAAGATCGGGAATCCCAAGGAACGTTGAGATTCGGTCGAACAATCCAGGGGGTCGGAGCGACTTGTTGAATTCGGGATTCTTGTCCAGTTCCAGTCTTCGCGCCACGTTGGTCGCCAACTGACGGGATTGCAGTACTCGGACTTCGCCGAGAACGGCGTCTGCACGTGTCGATAGGCCCGATAGGACCGCTTCGATGTTGAGGACCCTGCTCTCGCGCGAATTGATCATCACATAAGCGGACGCGGAGTATCGAGGGGTCAGCTGAAAGATGACGGCAGCCGCCAAGAGCATGAACACGGCAATCGTAATGATAATCAGGCCCTTGCGACGCCAGAAGCGCTCCAGCAATTCGACCAACTCGCTCTGGCCCGAAGGGTTGGCAGGCGCTCTTGCAGCGAGTATCAGGTCGTCCAGCTGTGGTGACCGTTGGCCGGACGCTATGGTCTCCGGATTGACCTCGTGGCGCCGCGACGGAGGTGCCCAGGTTCGTGCAAGTGCAAAACTCATCTGTCAGCGCATCTCGTCCAAAGAGCCGCCGGAGGGGTACCTTGCAGTACCGATGAACGAGCTTTGAGTCTCGGTGCCATTGGAGGTAACCCCAAGGTTGGGGAAGGCGACGTCCACGCCGATTGCTCGTGGACGCCGCATGTGCGGGCCAGGGCCCGGATGTGGCGCGAGGCAGGCAGATACCAGAAAGAGCCTTTACGACAAAACCGGATTCCGAACGCACCGTTCGGCCAGCACCGGCCCGAAGAGGACTGGATCGTCGTAACGTCGGAAAGTGGTGAATCGAGGGTGTGGTCTCGTCGACCGGATCAAAACGGCCACGTTCGCGCGCTCGGCCGCCGCTCCGTCGCGCTCAAAACGGTCGCCTATGAACAGGCACTCCTCGGGTGACATTCCTGCAATCTTCATGATGTGGAGCAAGCCCTTCGGATTCGGCTTCAGCACCCGGACATCGGGGTCGGTTGCCGAGACTACAATATCAGCTGTTAGACCCATGATCGTCATCTTGTCGATGGCCGGATAATCGGAGAGCACAGCGATCGATCTATTCGACGCCCGGATCGCGTCGAACAGCGCGGAGACATTCGGAAACATGCAGGCCCGCAGATAGAGCAGGGGGCGACGGTTGATCCATTCTTCGATCACCTGTCGCACAAAAACCTCGGGGCGACCACACGCCCGTGCGGTCGCTTCGAAGAGCTGCCTCTCGAAATCAATACGCTCCTCCTCTGCAAACTGCTCCCTAAGGCGCCGGAATGTCCGAATGGCGCTGATGATGGACAGGTCGTGTGCGCGAGCGACCTCGCGCGCCATGCTGAGAGCGATCCTGGCCCGCAGGCGCCGTTGATCATACAGCGTTCCATCGACGTCGAATACGACAAGGCGATAGCGAGACCACTCAGGCCGAGTTTGCATCCCTGTTCTCCAGCATCTCTTTCCTAGAGATTATCTACGGCTTGGCTTGTTGCTAGCCTTCCGAAGCGAGAAACACGGGGCGTGTGGCTAGTGACTCTGCCGAGGACCTTACCGCCGGCAGCTGGCGGCCGCGCTTCGTTCTGCCAATGGCGCGCGAGCACTATGAAGCCGCCGCACGCCGCGCGGCAGTATCCGCACCGTGTGGGCGTGCCGATATCGGGGTTGGAGCTAAAAGATCGGTGCGATACCCGTGGCATCCGTAGTGAACCGCGCAATTTCATGTCTGGACGCGAAACGAACTCAAAGCACACGGCGAAGCCGAGACCAAATCAGCGATGATAGTGCCGGTGCAGGCTCGACATGGCTGATCATCATCGCAGCGATTGATCGACTCTGTACTCGACTGGAGCGGGGTTCGTTCCGGTGTATCTGCAACTTCAAATCGGCAAAGTGGTACGAACTTGGTGCCCCTTGCGGGACGTTTTTCTATCGACCTGGCCTGGAACTTCTCGTTGTGGTCGACGTTTCTGGATCCGCGGCGCGACGGCAATGATCGGTTGAGTGCTCCTCTATCCAACCGGTCCCATCCCAACGCGTCAGGCGCGCCGCACATCATCCGTACCCTAGACCCATCGCTAGCCCCGCCTTCTGGCAGGGCTTCTATTGTCTGAAACATGACCGAGAGCATTCGCGATAAGAACAGACCTGGGCCCCAACTCTCATCCAGGGATGAGTAGAGTCTCGTTGCTAATCTGAACCTACCAGGCTCGGTGGTGCAACGGGACGGGGCGCGAAGCCCGCGAGTGAGCGCAGCGTCCCGTCCCGTTGCATGGCGTGGACGCCGGCGTTGGTGTAGGCCGCCGGCGGGACGTTGCCGATCCCGCGGTGCGGCCTGATCGTGTTGTAGTCGTGCCGCCAGTCCGCCAGAGCGACGCGGGCGTGTGCGAGCGACGTGAACAACGTCTCGTTCAGGCATTCGTCGCGCAGCCGGCCGATGAAGGATTCGGCGAAGGCATTCTGCTGTGGCTTGCCCGGTGCGATGTAATGCCGTTCGACCCTGTGGTCCTGCGACCAGGTGAGGATCGCCATGCTGGTCAGCTTGATGCCGTTGTCGGGACGCACGACAGAGGCCGGCCGCGCACAGCGATGATGGCATCGAGCTCACGCGCCACGCGCTTGCCGGACAGCGATGTATCCGCCACCAGGCACAGGCACTCGCGCGAGAAGTCGTCGCCGACCGTCAGGATGCGGAACCGCCGCCCATCGACCAGAGCATCGCTGGCAAAGTCGAGCGACCAGCGCTGGTTGGCAGCCTGCGGCAGGGCCATTGGCGCATGTGTTCCCAGCGCGCGCGCTTGCGCGCCGCGGCGACGGACCTGCAGCCGCTCAGCCGCCGCAACTTCTTATGGTTCATATGGGTGCCTTCGCGTCGGAGCAGGATCTGTAAGCGCCGGTAGCCGAAACGCCGTCTCATGCGGCCAGCTCCCGCAACCGCTTCCTGACCTCCCCGTCGTTCGACCGACGATGCCGGTAGCGCATCGAACTCCGCTCGGCGCCGATGACCTTGCACGCCCGCCGCTGGCTCACGCCGAATGTCGCGATCGCGTGGGCCACAGCTGCTCGCCTGGCAGCGGGCGTCACCATTTTTTTGCCGCGATGTCTTTCAAGATCGCGTTGTCCAGCATCGTCTCGGCCAGCAGCTTCTTCAGCTTGCTGTTCTCGTCCTCCAGCGCCTTCAGACGCCGGGCGTCCGAAACATCCATGCCCCCATACTTCTCGCCTTCCACTTGTAGAACGTCGCGCTGCTGATGCCGTGCTTCCGGCAGACCTCGTCGGGTCTTCACCCCCGCCTCATGCTCGCGAAGGATCCCGATGATCTGCTCCTCGCTGAACCTCGACCGCTTCATCGTCCGTCTCCCCTACCAGGATGGACTCTACATCAACTTGGAGGAGTTTCAGGGGCTCAGGTCAGAACGACTGACGGTCCCCCAGTGAAAAAGTGCACCGCGAGGTCGGCGCGCCAAACCGCGAGTGGTCGCCGCGCTAACAGGACAAAAATGCTCTGGAAATCAAGTGCGGCGCGCCTGCCACGTTGGGATGGGACCAGCTGGATGGGGGCATGCACCTGGCCATTGCCGACGCGCCGCAAACAACAAACTTCGTCGGCCTGATATGAGTTCCCAGCATTGTTGGTACGATCCGTACCAATCGCGGTGGGCAAGGAACAGAAGCTTGACAAGTCCGGTCTACGGTCGCGGCGTGCTGCTATGAGAATGCGCTCCCCGCCCAGGCTACAGCAAGGGTCCCCACACCCGGCAGCGCGCCGTACGTACACTGTTTCCGAGTCCAGCGCATCGCCGCGCCGGACCGTTGACTGGCCCACCATGAAGGCATCAGCGGCCCAGCGGAAAGACCAAAATCCAAGCCACAAAAAGGACATTCGCTTGCCGCGGCAGAATTGTTTTATGCGATGACCACCGGCTGCAATTTGCGGCCGCGTCACGAAAAAGATTGGGTGCCGGCGTCTTCGCGCGGCAACTCGGGGAAGTCAATCCAAACTCCGCTGCAAAGACGCAGCGGGCCATGACGTCTTGGGGTCGCCACGATTCCGCAGCGCGACGGCCAAGATGTCTATCTCCACTGTACTCGTGCGGTGGACTGTGTAACTCGGGAACCGCCGCGATGTCGCGGCGGAGGGGGAGAAAATATGGCTGTAGAAAAGTCGACAAAACCAAGAAATTTTTTGACCAGAGCCGCAGGGATCGCAGCAGTTGCTGCAGCAGTAGGACTCGGGACTACAGGGGCTTCGGAACCGGCATTTGCCGCAACCGCCAACCTCTCGCCGGGACTGAGCGCAAAGTTCCGCCCGATTGCCCAGTTGCCAAAGTCGTCGACAAATTCCACTGCATCGATGGCCAACATCAATAACATCACGAAGCATCCGTCGCTGGCAGGGTCCTCTTACAACGGATGGCTCACTGTTGCCGACGGTCGCGGCCCCGTCTACCTCGTCAACACCAGCTCTTTCAAACAGGGGGTCACGAACCAGACCCGTACGATCGTCAATCTCAAAACAGCGACGCAGGGACTGGATATCGGCAATCCGACTGCCGGCAATTCGGAACTAGGCGTCCGGTGGATCGAATACCATCCGGATTTCGCCAAGCCCAATACGAAAGGCTACCTCAAGTTTTATACCATGTCCTGCCATGCGACCTCGACCAGATCCCTGGCGGGTGCCGTGGCGCTCGCGCATAAGGCTCCCCCGGGCGCGCCGACGGTATGCGACAATGTCCTGCGGGAATGGACAATGGACCCCGCGGCCATGACCGGAAAATCGCCGCGCGAAGTCTTGCGCTTTCCCCAGCTTTACGCCAATCACGGAACTGATGCGCTTGTGTTCGATCCGGCGACAAAACTGCTCTACATTGCCGTCGGCGATGGCGGCAAGCAGGGCGACCCCCATAATGTGTCGCAGAACAAGCAATACCTCTATGGCAAAATCCTCCGGATCGATCCGACAAAACCCGGCGCAACCCTTCCATCCAACATGGGCAGGGCCACCGAGGGGACTTTTTCGTATCCCAAGGACAACCCCTACGCTGCACCCGGCGACACCGGGCGGGACGCCATCTATGCGATCGGGTTCCGTCACCCCGAGACCATGATCAGGGATGGCAACCACCTCATCGTTTTCGATATGGGCGGCAGCAAGTTTGAGGAAGTCGATATTCTCAAGCTGGACGGCGATGAAGGGAAAAATTTTGGTTGGGACAAGGTCGAGGGACGTTCTCCGCAATTCACGACCACCATTCCGCCAGTCGCGGGGTATGCCCACATCGGTGGAAACAAGGCTATTATCGGCGGTGCAGCACCCGAAAGCGGCCCGTATGGAGGGCTGGTCATCCTCGGGGACATCGTTTCAGGAAACGTATACTACGGCGATCGCGATGCCCTGAAGGCTGCCCGCTCCTGGAGCATACCAATGGTGCCGTTGCGGCAATTCGTTATGCACAACAACAGCGGCACTCCGCAAACGCTGATGCAGGCTTTCGGCAGGAACAGCCGGGTCGATCTGCGTCTTGCAGAGGACAATGGCAGGGTCTTTGGCGTTACCAAGCAGCGAGGGATAATCTTCGAGATATTGCCGCGTTGAGTTGAATTGTCCGGCAGACCGCAGAATACTTTCCGGCAGTGCTGATGCAAAAGCCCTGTCCGATGTAGTGTTCAGCATATCGCAGTCTATAGCCACGAGCGTACGGTTCGGATCAATGCTGCTGTTGTTCCCCACCAGTGGCGCCAAGATGGTCTTTTCAGCGCACTCTACTATGTCAGCTTTTGGGTCACGTGCGGTAGTAGTGGGCGGGTCCGCGTCAGGACACCTTCCGGGAGGTAAGCAGACCTCCCGGTAAGGATCACCTCATGCGACGGGTCTGGCAGTGAACGTACAAAGTCCGGCTCGGCGATCTGCGCCAGTGGCACGTCCTGCAGGTGACGTGCTTCAAGAGCCGTCGCGTTGCGATGATCAGCGTAAGGCTTCTGCTCCAGCCGGTTCGGTGAGCATCAGCGACTCGTCCAGCTCGAGGAACGCTTCGGCTGCCTTAAGTGCAGCCAACATCTACGGCATTCGATCAAGGCGTTTCGGCTGGACATGAACCTGTCAGCGGTGAACAAAGGGAGGAAATCGTGCCAGCTAGATCCACAGTCAACCTCGGCAACATCATAGGAGTCGCCGCCGTCGTCGCCAGCTTACCGGAAGTCAGGATGGTGGAGGCCGATCGGGTGCGCAGGATCATTGAGGACATGAAGCTCCAGCGGCGGGTTTTCCGATGATCCCGTCCGGGCACCCACTACTTCGACCCAATCCTCAAAGCGGTACGATGGACTATCGCTTGCCTCCTGGAACTTCCGCCTTTTGCCATTGTTCTATGTGACTGGCTTCATTCTGCCGGACAGTAGACGCGTTGGGCTTTTATTATGCGTATTGCACAGATCGCTCCGCTGCATGAGGGATGTCCCCCTCGTTATTACGGCGGCACTGAGCGCGTTGTATCCTACCTGACGGAAGAATTGGTCGAACTCGGGCATGACGTCACGCTGTTCGCCAGCGGCGACTCCCGAACGTCCGCACAGCTCGTGCCGATCTGCCCCCGGGCCTTGCGTCTCGATTCGGCAGTCATGGACCCGCTGATCTACCATCTCGTCATGTTCAACCGCGTAGCAGTGCGGGCAGCGGAGTTCGACATCCTGCACTTCCATACCGACTATCTGCACTTTCCCATCTTCGCTGGGCTCGGCTTGCCGACGGTCACGACGCTTCATGGCCGCTTGGATCTGCCTGATCTGCCGGTGGCCTACGCCGAGTTTCCAGAAATGCCGCTGGTGTCCATCTCCGACAACCAGCGGCTGCCGTTACCTTGGGCGAACTGGCGCGCCACCGTTCGCCACGGCCTGCCCCGGAACCTTTATCGCCTCGGAAGCGGCGGCGGTGGATACCTGGCGTTCATCGGCCGTATCAGCCCGGAGAAGCGCCTCGATCGCGCCATCGAAATCGCCGGCCGCGCCGGCATGCCGTTGAAGATCGCGGCCAAGATCGACCGCGTCGACCGCGACTATTTCGAAGCGGTCATACAACCGCTGCTTGCCGCACCCACAATCGAGTATCTGGGCGAAATCAGCGATGCCGAGAAAGGCACGTTCCTCGGTGAGGCCGCGGCGCTGCTGTTTCCGATCGACTGGCCGGAACCGTTCGGCCTAGCTATGATCGAGGCCATGGCCAATGGCACGCCGACGATCGCATTCCGGTGCGGCGCAGTGCCGGAAGTGATCGATGACGGTGTCACCGGCTTCATCGTCGACGATGTCGAGGCAGCCATAGCCGCGGTGGACCCCGCTGTCGCACGCAGCCGTGCTGCGATCAGGTGGCGATTCGAGCAGCGTTTCACCGCGGAGCGGATGGCGCGGGACTATCTCGCCGTCTACGAAGGATTGGTGGACAGCGCCGTCGTGGCATCGTCGGGGCCGAACGGGATGGAGCCAGAGCGAATCGTCTCCGCACTCTGACGGGGGGCGCGCATGAGCGAAGCAACTGCCCGGTCGGCACCCGAAGCCGATTCAGAAGTCACGTCGCTATTCTACATCCCGGCGATCACGTCGCTGCAGGAACGGCGCCTCCGCGCCCTTAAGCACGGCAACACGTTCGCCCTATTCAACCACTACGGCGACATCGTGCCGTTCCGCGGCGCGCCGGACGGGATCTATCACCAGGACACGCGCTATCTGTCGCATCTGGAGCTGCGGCTGAACGGCCAATGGCCGCTGCTGCTGAGCTCCACGGTGCACGACGACAACGCCGTCCTCGCCGTCGACCTGACCAATCCTGATCTGTTCGTCGACAACGAGCTGACGCTGCCGCGCGACATGCTGCATCTGCAGCGGCTCAAGTTCATCTGGCAGGGTGCTTGCCACGAACGCATCGTCGTCCGGAACTATGACGCGCGGCCACATTCAGTGGCGCTGACCCTACGGTTCGCTGCAGATTTTGCCGATATCTTCGAGGTCCGGGGTCACGTACGGCCACAGCGCGGCGAAACCGTCCGCCTCCGGCTTGCCGATCACGTCATCGCTGCGCGCTATGCCGGGCTCGATGGCGTGACCCGCGTGATGGCCCTGCGGCTGACACCGTCGCCGACACGGCTCGATACGTCGACGGCGCTTTATGAGCTGACACTTCTGCCGGGCCAGCAGACCAAGATCTTCCTCCTGATCGAATGTACCGCCGGGAGCCTGCCGGCGGCCGACAGCCGCGCGACCTTCGCTGCCTCCATGCACGCAGCGCGACGCGCTCTGAAGCAATCGACCGCACGGGCCGCTCGGATCAGCAGCTCCAACAGCCAATTCAATCAGCTGCTCAGCCGGTCTCTATCCGATCTCTACATGTTGCTCAGCGATACCGAGCACGGGCCGTTTCCGTACGCGGGCATTCCCTGGTTCAGCACGGCCTTCGGCCGCGACAGTTTGTGGACGGCCCTGTTTTCGCTCTGGCTCGATCCGGCGATTGCCAAGGGCGTCCTCCGCTATCTGGCGGCGACGCAGGCAACGACCCGCGATCCCGATCGGGATGCCGAGCCTGGGAAGATCCTGCACGAAACGCGTAGCGGCGAGATGGCCCGGCTCGGCGAAGTGCCGTTCGAGCGGTATTACGGCAGCGTGGATGCGACACCGCTGTTCATCGTGGTTGCCGCAGCGTATGCCGATCGGACAGGGGACATCGAGACTGTGCGTGCGATCTGGCCGAACATCGAAGCGGCGCTGGCCTGGATCGACGGCTACGGCGATGCCGACGGCGACGGATTCGTCGAGTACAACCGGCACAGCGAGACCGGTCTGGTCAACCAGGGTTGGAAGGATTCGCATGACTCCGTCTTTCATGAAGACGGACGGCTGGCGCCGGGACCGATCGCATTGTGCGAGGTTCAGGCCTACGTCTACGCGGCCAAATGCGGCGCTGCCACCATCGCCCGGCGTCTCGACCGCGTGCAGACAGCGGAGTTGTTGGAATCTCAGGCTGACGTTCTGCGGCAACGATTCGAAGCAGCGTTCTGGTGCGAGGATCTCTCGACCTATGCGCTAGCCCTCGATGGCGCCAAGCAACCGTGCCGCGTTCTGTCGTCGAACGCGGGCCACGCTCTATTTGGGGGCATTGCCGCGCCGGATCGAGCGCGACGCCTCGCCGCCGGCCTCATGGACCGCGATTTCTTTGCCGGTTGGGGTATTCGCACGTTGGCTGCCGGGCAGCCGCGCTTCAACCCGATGTCCTATCACAACGGGTCGATCTGGCCGCACGACAATGCCATCATCGCCCTCGGTTTCGACCGCTATGGCCACAAGGACGCGGCGGTGCGAATACTGACTGCCATGTTCGACGCATCGAACTACATCGATCTCCGGCGGTTACCGGAGCTGTTCTGCGGGTTCGCACGCCAGATCCGTACCGGGCCGACATTCTACCCTGTTGCCTGTTCTCCGCAGGCGTGGGCAACGGCAACGCCGTTCGCTCTGTTGCAGGCAGTCCTCGGCCTCCGCCTCGACCACCAAAGAGGCGAGATTTGCTTCCAGCAACCGGAGCTTCCCGACTTCCTCAGGGAGTTGCGCATCGAGGCTGTCCACCTGGCCGGGCGTGTCGCGGACCTTCATGTCGCGCGCTACGGCCGCGACGTGGCGATCGATGTTCCGAACCGTTCGCCAGACCTGCGCGTCGTCGTCACGCACTAGAGAGATTCATGATTCCTGGGCCGCGGCCGTATAACGGCGCTCCACCATGGTGCGGATCTGTTCGCGTGTCGCGGTGGGATCAGCTCCGTCCTGGACACTTTCAACCTCACGGGCCAGATCGTCGTCCTTAATCGCGCTTCGAAACCACTGGGCGTAGTCGCCGCGGTGGAGATGGTGCAGCCACGTGGCGTCATCGACCCCGTCCGCCATCTGAAGAAAGATCATGAGATTGTGTGCTTGGAGATTCAGCGTACCGGCCGGACCGCGGAAGTAGAAGCTTCGGTCTTCGCCAAGCTGACCCTCGGCATATTTCCGCGTATGCCGTTTGAGCTCCTGCTGTGGGCGATCGGCGTTGACCCAGCGCGGCGGCTCATCCGAGGCGCGGTCCCAGAACAGCACTTGATCGTCTCCGCCCGCCAGCGGCAGCGCGGGAGGCGGTGTACCGACGACGCGACAGAAGTCGGCGATGACCTTGCCGGCCTCGGGACCCACGCCGATCACAGTTTGTACGCCGGCGAGCGCCTTCGGGCGCATCGCCTCCGGATGCACCGTGATGAAGATGGCGGCCGCAAGGGGGTTGGGCAGGCTCGAATCGGCGGTCTCCGAACCGGCCGGCAGCATGTGGTGAGCTTCATCGATCACGAGCCAGTGTGGCCGAGCGGTCTTGCCGCGCAGCTGATGAATCCGCGCCAGCAGCCCGGCGAAAAAGCCCGGGCGCTCCTGCACCGGCAGGCCAAGCATATTGACTACGAGGGGCGTCGCGACCGGCTTGCGCAGGATGTCGAGTACTTCGTCCGTCAACGGCGGGCGCCGCGCGTCGCCGAGTACAATCGCGTGTTGCAAGTGATCGTAGTCACCTTCGGGGTCGAACGCACAGACCTGGAACCCTTGCGCGGCCAGCTTTTCCATGATCGCCGTTGCCAGAGTGGATTTGCCGATGCCGGACGAACCGGCGATGAGGACGCTACCCTGTTCGGGCCTCAGCACCGCTTTCTCGTCCTCACCGATCTTGATCTTGCGGCGATCGGCGGCCCGGACGATGAACGGACGCTCGTCGGCCAGCAGGGCATCGATCGTCTCGACCACGCCGGCACCATGGTCTGCATGGGTGATGATGTCGGCGGTCTCTTTGACCGCATCGAGCGCGTTGGCTACCGCGACTGCGCAGCCGCTGGCGGTCAAGAAGGCATGGTCGTTTTCGGCATCACCGATCGCCAGAACGTTGAGCGGGGAGAGTTCCAGGGCATCAAGGGCCGCGGCCAGACCTGTAGACTTGTTGACGCCGGGCGGTAGCACCATCACGGCGCCCTTATTGAAGATGATTTGCCATTCCAAGCCGAGGTCGCGGATGCATTCCAGCACCGTCGTTTCGTGAGGCTCCCATGTGGCAACGATGCCACGGCCCACGGACAGCGGCTCGACGCCTCGCGTCCGGAGCGCTTCGACCAGCTCCGGGGGCGGCGGGGCGGCAACCGCGCGCTCCTCTTGCGTTTCAGGAAAATAGAGAAGCGAACCGTTCTCGGCGACGATAATGTCGAAGAGATCGACTCGTTCGAAGACGCGCTTCAGATCGGGCAACTCGCGCCCAGTAACCATCAGCAAAATGCGACCGCTGGCCTTTACCCGCTCCAGGGCAGCGATGGTCTGCGCATCAACCCGGCCATTGTGCGCCAATGTACCGTCGTAGTCGGTGGCGAAGGTGATCAAGTACATGTTCGCCTACGGGCGACGCTTGCCGCAAATTGAGGATGAAGTCGACCATCACGGACGCGCCGGCGCGAGGTCATGGGGCCCTTCTCGCCCCTAGGAGCGATTCAGGCGGTGTTCTGCAGCCCGCATGCGCAGTCTCCCTGATGGGAAGCGCAAGCTACGCCGCCCGCTCTGACCCTCACCTGGCGACAGCGACGGCTGTCATTGTCCGCATTTGCGGCGGGGGCAGACCATCGGACTTGAACTTGCTCTTCAGCTGTTCCTTCCGTGCCGCCATTTGCGCTCCGAGTGCATCCATGTCGACACCGGCGGCACGGGCCTTTGCGAACAGCCCCTCGGACCGCTTCTCTTCCTCTTTCACATGGTGCTTGATCATTTCGGAGAGCACCGAGACCTTCGCCTCATAGAATTCCGCGGTCGGGCTTCCTGCTTCGATCTCGGCGACCAGTACCTTGGCGCCGTCGTGCTCGACAAAGGCCTCGTCAAGCAGGTCATCGTCTTTGATCTTCTCCCTGCAGGCCGGGTAAAATATCTCTTCCTCGATGATCGTGTGCACTGTCAGCTCTGCGCAGATTTCGGCGGCGAGGCGCTGCTTTTGCTCAGCGCTCCTCGCGGATTCAAATTTGGCGAACAGGCCTTCCACTTTGCGGTGATCAGCCTTCAGGAGGGCGATCGCGTCCGACTCTGCGGCCTTGGCCATAATGACGTACTCCCGTATGTAAAACGACAGACCGGCGGAATGGGCCGGCTTCCAAGCAACCCCCCTGCCACATAAAGAGTTCCGGGAGGGCACGTGTTTGTGCCAGGGCTCGATTCGAAAGGAACAGCCGGTACTGCTGCTTTCAGGTCGCGCCCGCCGGACTTCCTCGAGGAGAGAAGCCATTGAGTAGGGCTTTTCCAGCCACCGAGCGAAGCAGCTGGGCCTGCGCGGTCGCGAATATTCTGGTCGTGGTGGGCGGTGGCAAACAGGCTGCGGATTGCCCGTCCCGGAACAGCTCAAGCGCGGCGTCAACGCTTTCCCGGTTTCCGGCAAGCCGGATATCCATCACAACAATCGAAGGTTGCTTTGTGGCCGGGAATTCGACCGCGTCCCCCGCCGCAACGGCAACGCGGACGACATTGTCCCGCGTCCTTCAGCGTTGCCTCCGCCTGCATCCCAACGAAAAAATCTCCTTTGAGAATGAGAACCGGCACACCCATTCTTTCTTCGCGGTTTTCTTCGTGGAGACTGGCCGTTCCGTGCGGGTTGTTGCCTCGGTCTGCGCCCGCCGCGGCAAAGTGAGACGCGCAGGAGTATCCCTCTGGGGCGTGCTGGCGCAGTCGACGGGCGGCGAGCTCGCGGCCATCGCGAAGGCGAAGCGCTTGCGTGGGGCGGGCAAGAGCCTGCGGTACATCGCCGCAGACTTGCTACGGGGAGTCATGGGCTCAATCCTGAGGGGATGCGGCGGATGCTGGCGAGATAGCGGAGCTCGCCTGAGTGGATGCGTCTTGGCCGTCGGTGGTCACCCGCGGAACCAATCGGAACCAGCCACTCGTCCGACGCGTTACATCATTATTGTCATTATTGTCGCGACCGGCTACCAGGTCGCTTCCCTTGGCAGTTCGGGGAGCTGCTGGGGCGAAGATGAGCGATACCGAAAGGAAACCTTATCATGATCAATTTCATCGTATGGCT
>Ga0187893_10008926_pt1 | contig 15621 bp, 13 predicted proteins | sample MA1701074metaG_FD_139574 | JGI IMG/M metagenome (GOLD analysis project Ga0187893, IMG submission 139574) | White microbial mat communities from a basaltic lava cave in the Kipuka Kanohina Cave System on the Island of Hawaii, USA - MA170107-4 metaG ... | reverse complement strand
TAGCTCTGGCTGCAGAACCCTACTTCGAAGGCAATTTCGGCGATCGTCTTATCGGTCGAGGCCAACAGGTGCCTGGCTCTCTCGATGCGCAAGGCCTGGAGATAGTCCATCAGTGTCTGTCCCGTGACCTTCTTAAAGAAACGGGTGAAATTCCGCTTGCTCATATAAATGATGGAGGCGGCATCCTCTACACCGATCGGGTCGCTGCTGTGCCGGTCAATGAAATCGAAAACCGGGCGCAGCCGATCCAGGTTGCGCTGCCTGCGTTCGAAAGCCGGTTTAGCGCCCTGGTAGGGAGCATAATGTTTCACCAGCAAGGCAAGGATCATCTTCAAATAGGTCCTCGCACAAAGACGTGAACAGCTTGAGTCGATGCCCAGCTCGTCATCGATTCGTCTCATCAGGCGGCTGATCTCGCCCGAAAGGCCTGCGTCGGCGCGCACCACGTGAGGAAAGCTGGCATTCTGCACCATGAACGGCATGAGGTATTCTGCATCGGCGCCTGCACCTCCTGCCAGGCAGATGAGTTCCGGCAAGAACATAATGCGCGGAGCCTTGGAAGGTGTTCCAGTATAGACGAGCCTATGGAAGAAGGTGCTTCCCATGACCAACAGGTCGCCCGGCTTGAGGTCAAGCAACCGATCCTGCACCTGGAACATGACCTCTCCCGACTCGAGAAAGATGAGCTCGAAATAGTCATGCCGGTTCATGCGGATTTCGCTGGGCCGGTCATAGGACCAGAACTGCACCTCCAGAGGAAAAGCAGGATCGAATGGCCAGATATGGGCTCCGGCGGCATTGACCCTGGGATTAACGAACTGATAGGCATCTTTCCAAGAGACGTCGTCCATTCGGAACTCCTGCTAAGCGATGCAGGATACATTACCACCCGGAGTGCCTTGCCGCAAACGTGCCAACCAAATCAGGTCTTTGAGGCGTGAATCGGTTAGCTACTGTCTACACCTACTATCCGGAGAAGGGACTTCAGCCGTTTCGCGACCAACAGACGATTGAAGAAGGCATACATCTGCGCCCGGGAGACCGCATTATAGTTGTGCGGAAACTGAATGTTATAGTGCGCGTCCACGCGATCCGGTACGCCCAGCAGGGTGTAAAGCTTTTTCAGGTCGGGGAATCCTTTTGACTCCAGTTCTTTCGTCCAATCATCGGCGGCTGTCATGCCCAATGGCCGCGGGGCGGTGAGGGCCGCGATGTCGATGTTGCCTTGATCGATGCGGAGATAATGCGCGTTCTCGCAGGTGCAGCCGCCCTGCATCGCGGTGCTGACCATCACAGCGGGAAACGCCGCCGCGCCGCGGTCATCGATGCCCGCAATCATCATCGTCTGCGTGCCGCCACCGCTGGCTCCCGTGCAGCCGATGCGCTTCGGGTCCACATACGGCAGGCTGCTGATGAAATCCAAGACGCGCACGCTGTTCCAGGTTTGCAGGCCGAAGTAGCTTACGAGGTTCAATTCCGCTTCCGGACTGACGAATCCTTTCGCCCTGGGCCCATGGCGATGCTCGGAGAACTGGATACTGTCGGCGTAGCCGAGCATGTCGTAGAAGAAAACCGCGCAGCCCATGCGCGCGAGTTGCACGCAACGCGCCTGGAGCGGGGAGCGCGCGGCGTTCTCCCACTTCTCGGCCCCCGTCGCCAGCTGCTGTTTCGTCATTCGGCATCGGTCTCCTTCATGAACCGGCCTTTGGGCCAATGGCCGTGCGGACAGATCACGGCGGGGATCTTGCCCGTGATCTGCTTCGGAAGATAAAGATTGCCCGTGACGAAATGCCCCGGCAGCGATTTAAACGTCACCTTCTCGACCGTGTAATCCTCTTTTTCGATGCGGCCGTGGATCACCGCGTTGAGCGGGATTTTCTCGGGCAGGGGATACAACCCCGCCGCGACGAGCACTCGGCGTTGAATTTCCGCATGCCGAAGCTTCCAGCCGGTCGCGTCCCGGACGGACGCAAAAGGGAAATAGCTGTGCTTCAGACCGCGCAACGCACGGGTGGGCTCTGGTTCTTCGGCGCCGAGCATGGAACCGGCAGTTTTTTTTGGCTCCCGCTTCGCGACAAACCGGACATAGTCGAGATTGAGCGAGGTTCCTTTGGGCGATTTCACCACCACCACGCGCATGACATGGCTTCCGCCTTCGAGATTGACCGTCGGGCCCAGAATCTGGGTAAACAGGTACCACCTCTGTGTGGTCGTGGTTAGCTGGATCGGTCCGCTGACGTCCACACCGTCGAACTCGAGGCGAATTTCCGGCGGATCAACGCCCCGCACCGCCACGCCTAGCTCGAGCTCGTACACACCCGATTTTGCAACATCCACGGTGTACTTCAGCCACTCGCCCTCTTTGATGTGCCCGACGAGGATGATCTTCTTGTCGGGCGTGATCTCCAGGTCCACGCCTGTCTTGCGGTAGTCTATGCGCGCCGGGTCGTTCGCGGCCTCGATATCGTGGTATGCGACACCCTCAGCACCCTCGTCGAAGTTCTCGAACTCGACGGTTCCAGGGATCACCTGAGGCTTTCCGCCGAACGGAGCCAGGCCGTCCGCCTTCGGCTCGTTGGCCTTCGACCGCGGAGGCGCTGCAGACGAAAGTCCCAATCCAATCCCAGCATCAGCATCAACGTTAGCGAAAATCTCACCCGATCCTGGTTGCGCATAGTGCTGTCTCCTCTCTTTGCGTGAGATTCGTCCCAGGAAATCTTGCTAAAAAGACAAAAAATTACGACCTTGTACTACAGAGGCAGGCCTGAGGGAGATCAGAGCAGGACCTCCGCTCGAGAGCAGATCCAATCCCGGAGAACACAGGGAAAAACAAGGCACAGGCATCCCAGACGTTTAATCAAGGGTGTAGCCAGAAAATCCTTGTTGTTATTTTTTCTTCTGTTCCAAAGTGGTGGCTCCGGTTCAGAAGTTATACTTCAGGCCAAACTGGATGCGCCGCGGCTCATCCGCCGAATTGATGGTTGCGGTGTTAGCTGCCCTCAGGGCTGTTACTGGCTGGCTGAAATGCGGCGTGTTAGTGAAGTTAAAGGTCTCAAACCGGAACTGCAGGTGGTGTCCTTCCCCGGGGCATGGTGATGCGCTTGGACAGGATGAAGTCGAAGTTGCTCAATCCGGGCCCATAAAGAACATTCCTGGGGGTGTTACCGTAAACTCCCGGCGCGCTTTGGACAAATGCAAACTCGTCGAACCATTTGTCGATGGTGGGATTGTCAAGTTTGCCGCTTCCGATCCGGTTGCCGCGGTTTCTAGTGCCGCTATTCTGAGGATCACCAGGGTAGTTCACGTCAAAGGGGAAGCCGGTACAAATGGCCAGAATTCCGCCGACCTGCCAGCCACCCAAGACGGCATCCAGCGCGCCTCTCCAGTCGGTCCCGAACGGCTTGCCGCGCCCGAACGGCATCTCGTAGGTGAAACTGGTGACTAAGTTGTGGCGGCGATCGAGACTGGAATTTCCTCGTTCGGCGGAGAGATCGTACTCATTAGCCCTGCCGGAAAGGTTCTCATCGAGGGATTCGTTGCCCTGGTCGATGCTATGCGACCAGGTGTAGGAAGAAATGAAGGTCAGGCCCTTTGAGAACCGTTTCTCCACCTTGGCAACCATTGCGTTGTAGTTGGCGTTGGCGCCCGCTTCGCGAAGAGTCACATTGTTCCAGGTGGGACGCACCCGGCGCAGCGATTCCCGAATGGTGGGGTCAGGCCCCCCGTTATTGATATTGTGCGGCCCGCAAAGAGGTGGGTTGACTTTGTGCCCTGGTACCCGACCACAAACAGGATATCTCCGGGCAGCTCCCGCTGAAGGTCAAAGAACCACTGCGTGGAGTACTGGTTGGGCAGTTCATCGTAGGAGGCTTCAATGTTGGTGCCCGGCACGGGAGCGGTTGCGGGAAGCACGACTGGAGCAAAACCGTCCTTGATGAAGGCAGCCTGTGTCGTATTGGTCCCGTTGACGATGACCTCGGTAAAGTCCGGGGTCTGGTTAATCCAGCGCGCGGTTTCACTGGTCAGGGAGTCGGCCTCGCCGTAGAAGATACCGAAGCCGCTCCGGATGACGGTCGCATTGTTTAGCTTGTAAGCCAATCCGAGTCGCGGCGCCAAGTTGTTCCAGTCTTCCTTGCAGCCACAATCCCGGCCGTTTTTAGGGCGCTCGAAGGTCTCGAAGCGTGGATCACCTGGCCGAACGCCGCTGAACTCGGTGATAAATCGGCTGACCCCGAGCCGACCCACAGGCACACCCTCAGGGAAGTAAGGAGTTTGGAAGAGCTCCCAGCGCAGGCCGATATTCATGGTCAGCCTCGAACTGATCTTCCAGTCATCCAGAAAATAAAGCCCCCAGTAGGGCGCGATGGCGCGCTCACTGGCCTGGTTGCCGACCTGAGTCTGGTTGGCCCATCCCAGCAGCATGTCGGCCAGGCCGTTGCCGGTGGCGCTGCGGCTGGCGGCGTCGTTGGGCCTCTCGGCCGTGTACACCTTGCTGAACACGAAGCGGCCGCGCCGGAAGCGCTGCGCCTCGCGGAAGATGTCCAGGCGCCGAAACTCTACCCCTGCCTTCAGCGCATGCGTCCCCCTTTGGATTAACAGGTTGTCGTTGAACTGGTAGTTGTCCATGAAGTTTCGGTTGTGCCAGAAGCTGCGGGAGCCAATCTCGTTGTATTCAGCGGGCGAAAACCGAGCCAGCCCATGGTCCAGCCCGTCATTGAAGGTGTCTCCCGGAACGCCCTTGATGCCGAAGGTCTTATTCAGGTTCTCCGCGTCCAGAATATCAAACCGGGTCGGGAAGTGCGTGAATCCGAATCTCGCCTCATTGTAGAGGTTCGGATTAAAAGCGTGAGTCCAGCTGGCCGCCACATTGTCGGCGGGGAGGTCAACAGTCTGGCCAAGGCCGCCTCCGTTGGCAGAAAGTGGCAGTAGGCCGTTCTGCAACTTAAAATCCCGGCGGATGCTCCCGCGGACGAACACCCGGTCCTTTTCAGTGAAATTGTGGTCCACTCGGACATCGTACTGGTCGGCGTCGTCGCGGTCGGTGGGGGATAAGAAAAAGTTGTTGGGCAGGTTCTCACGGCCTGGAACGTTGGGCAAGGGGTAGTTGGCGATGATCCTGAGCGGCAATCGGGTCGAAGCGATTGGAAGGAATGATATTATTGGGGAACTGCGTGCGGATGGCATTGGCGCCCGTGCCGCTGGTGGTGAGTGGATCGAAGATCCGGTCCCGGTTGATGCCTTCCTGTGAAAAGTTGCCGCTCCGAGCCAGCGGGCCTGGCACGGTGGAGAGAAAGCTCTGTCCCCGGCGGATGCGAGTCCCCTGGTAGCTGAAGAAAGAATGTGTTATTCTGGACAATTGGGCCGCCGAAGGTCACACCAAATTGGTTCTGCCGCAGCGGGGGTTTCTTCGAACCGGAACGGTTGGCGAAAAAGTTCGTGCCGTCGAGCTTGTCGTTGCGGAGGAACTCGTAGAGCGAGCCATGGAAATCGTTGGTCCCGGACTTTGTTGATACAATGACCTTGCCATCCATGCGGTACCCGTATTCGGCCGAGTTGTTGCTCGTGACCACTTTGAACTCGCCGACGGCGTCCACCGAAGGTTTCACCGCCTGGGCCTGAAAACCTAGTGGCCCGCCCGAGGCGCGCGAGCTGTTATCGACGCCATCCAGCAACACGTTCGTCTGGTAAGCATGCTGCCCGACCGCAATGAACCCGCCCTCAGTGCCATCTTCGCCGCCGGTGCGTGCACCGTGACCCTGCGAACGCGCCGGCTGGACGCCCAGCGAGAGCTGCGCCAGCTCTAGATAGTTTCTGCGGTTGAGGGGCATCTCGATAATGCGCTTGTTCTCGATGACCTGGCCCACGTTGGTAGTCTCGGACTCGAGCAGTGTGGCCGCTGCCGTCACCTCGACGGTTTCGGCCACGGCCCCAAGCTTCAAGACGAAGTCGACGCGAGCGGTCTGGTCCACGTCCAGCTTCAGGTCCATCCGAGTCAAGGGAGCGAAGCCGGCCAGCGTCGCCTCAATTTTATAGGTGGCCGGCGCCAGAAAGGGCACCGAGTAAAAGCCCTGCTCATTGGTCTTGACCTCATTTGCAACGCCGGTGGCGACGTTGGTGACAGAGATGGACACCTCGGGTACATAAGCGCCCGACGGGTCGGTGACGACCCCCTGAATGCCAGCATTCTGCCCAAAAGCCGCACCCGTCGCCGCCAGAAAAACTAACACGGGCAGCATAGATAGCAGCATAGATAAATGAGTTCTTCTCATACCTCCTCCTTCCACTGGAATAATGGAACGATGCGCTCGACGATCGCTTAGCGGCGCCGGCTTACCTAGTTGTGCAGCGTTGATTCAAGTCAAAGCTCGCTTCACAACGTCTCCGTGCACATCCGTTAAACGGAAGTAACGCCCTTGAAACTTGTAAGTCAGCCGGGTGTGATCAAGGCCCAGGCAATGCAGGATCGTCGCGTTAAGATCAAAAACCGAGATCGGATCGCGAACGATGTTGTAGCTGAAATCGTCGGTCTCGCCGATGGTCACACCGCCCTTGATGCCGCCACCAGCCAGCCAAAGTGTGAAGCAGCGCGGATGATGGTCGCGACCATAGTCGTCGGCGGTCAGCTTGCCCTGCGAATAAACCGTGCGCCCAAATTCGCCACCCCAGATGACCAGAGTGTCTTCGAATAGACCGCGCTCGTGTAGGTCCTGAATGAGCGCAGCCGTCGGCTGGTCGGTGTTGCGGCATTGACCGGCGATCTGCTTGGGGCAGTTGTTGTGCTGATCCCAACCGCGATGGAACAGTTGGATGAAACGCACACCACGTTCCGCCAGGCGGCGCGCCAGAATGCAGTTTGCGGCAAACGTGCCCGGCTTGCGCGCATCGGGGCCGTAGCGCTCCAAAATCTTCTGCGGCTCTTTCGACAGATCCGTCAGTTCGGGCACAGACGACTGCATCCGATAAGCCAGCTCGTACTGCGACACACGTGAAAGGATTTCCGGATCGCCAAAAGTCTCGGCATTTTTTTGATTTAGCTTCGCCAGATCGTCCAGAAAGCGGCGGCGCACTTCGCTGTTGATCCCCGGGGGGTTCGATAGATAGCACTGGGTCCTGGCCGCGGTGGAACTTCACGCCCTCATAACGCGAGGAAAGAAAGCCGCTGCCCCACAGGCGGTCATACAACGGCTGGTCGCTCGAAGCTCCGACTGAAACCATCACGACAAAAGCTGGCAAGTCCTTGTTTTCGCTGCCCAGACCGTAGGCAATCCACGCACCTAGACTTGGACGTCCTGCCAATTGAAAGCCAGTGAGCGAAAACGTTATGGCAGGGTCGTGGTTGATCTGGTCCGTGTGCATGGATTTGATGAAGCACAGATCATCCGCAATCTTCGCCGTATGCGGCAGCAACTCGCTCAAGCTCGCGCCCGATTTCCCGTGTTGAGCAAACTTGTAGATCGAAGGCGCTGTGGGAAAGCTTGACTGGAAGGCGGTCATTCCAGTGAGCCGCTGTCCGCGGCGCACGGAATCGGGCAGATCCTGGCCACGATATTTTTCCAACTGTGGTTTGTGGTCGAAAAGTTCCAGCTGCGACGGGCCGCCCGATTGGAACAGATAGATCACACGCCTGGCTTTCGGCGCGAAATGCGGCAGCTCTGGTAATCCTGCCTGTGTCGCCCCACCCTCGGGCGGGCCTGCGGCCAAGCCGTCTTCCTTCAACAGAGCAGCCAACGCGGCCGTGCCAAGGCCCAAACCGCAGTGGCTGAAGAAATGCCTGCGCGTCATCTGCAGGCGGTACTCGTCAAGCGGGTTGATCCTTTCGATGTTCATTGCTTCGTGATGACCTCATCGAGATTCAAAATCAAGCTGGCAATCACTGCATACGCAGCCAGTTCCTCAGCCTTCAGTTTCGTATCGCTTGGCTAGGCGCCGACCGCCAGCAGCTGCGCCGCTTCTTGGGAATGACTGCGGAAATACTCCAGCTGTGATTGCAGATTGCCCAGCAGCAGTTGCGTCTCATTTTCATCCGGCCGGCGCCCGGCCGCCAGCCGCAGGCCCAATGCGATGCGGTCTTCAGGCTTTGGGCCGCCTTCGCTCAACATGCGTTGAGCCATCATTCTGGCGGCTTCAACGTAAGTCGTATCGTTCATCAGATTCAGCGCTTGCAGCGGGGTGTTGGTGCGCGTCTCACGCACCATGCAGTACTCGCGCGATGATGCATCAAAGACGTTCATGGCCGGTGGATTGACCGTGCGCTTCCAGAAGGTGTAGAGGCTGCGCCGCCACAAGCCTCGGTCTTTGTCCTGAGCGTACTTGACCATGTTCGAGAACAGGAGGTCTTTGTATAGACCTTCCGGCTGATAGGGCCTGACCGATGGGCCGCCAAGCTCCTCGACCAGGAGGCCAGAGACATACAGCGCCTGGTCGCGAATCATCTCGGCCGGCAATCGCACCCGTGGGCCGCGAGCCAGCAAACGGTTTTCAGGATCACGCTGCAGCACTTCCGGAGTGAATCGCGAGCTCTGGCGATAGGTGCTGCTCATCACCATGGTCTTGAGCAAGGCTTTGATGTTCCAACCGTTTTGCCGGAATTCGACCGCCAGCCAGTCGAGCAGTTCCGGATGGGAAGGTTGCTCGCCCTGAGCGCCGAAGTCCTCCGCGGTCTTCACCAGCCCGCTACTGAAAAACATCTGCCAGAAGCGATTGACTGTCACGCGCGCAGTCAGTGGGTTCTCCGGACTAACCAGCCACCGGGCCAATCCCAGCCGGTTGTTCAGCCAAGTTTTCGGCATCGCCGGCAGCACCGCGGGAACGCCGCGGTCCACTTTTTCACCTTTGGCGTCATAAGCGCCGCGCTTCAGCACGGAGGCCGGCCGCGGCTCTGGCAGTTCCTGCATCACCATCAGAGTAACAAAAGAGGTTTCCAAAGCAGCCTTCTGCTGTCGCAGCGCGCGCAAAGCCTTCCATTCGCTCCGGGCAGTCGTGGAGGCCGCTTCATCGAGAAACGCATTGCGGATCTTCAACCGCTGCCCCTCGCTTCGCGTTTGCGGCGGCATGGTGGCGATGTGGGAAAGCGAATCAGGACAGGACAGAATCGCAATCTGTTCAGAGCTTGGTAACGCCTTGTATATCCGCACTTCGTCCAGCAGCCCCTTGAAGCGCCATTGGGGTCCGCCGCCTCCTCCGATCAGCAGATGCGCGTCGTTGTTGGCAAACTGCCGGAACAAGCGGCTGTTGTTTACCTTCAGACTTTGCCTCTGGCCGTTAAGATAGATCTGGACCTTGTCAAAAGGTTGCAGACTGTCAAATACCGCCACTACGTGATGCCAGCGCTTGATGGGCAGTTTGTCTTCCGTCTCAACTCGAAACGAATCATCAGCCCACACACCTACCAGGTTGAAATGCACCTTGCCGTTAACGGTCACGCTATCGCTCATGCGCGTGACAATGGCGCCGCTGTTCTCAGACTCAGGATAGAACCAGGCTGAAATGGCAAACCTGTCTTTGAAATCGTGCACACGGTCGCGGTAATCGAAGCTCGCCGCTTTGCCGGCGTCAAACCAGAGCTTGCCGTCGAATGACACGCCCTGCTCGAGCGGTGACGCGGCGTATTGCGCCACACCGTCCTTAAAGCCAATCTCCACCTTCTGGTCCTCTTTCGGACTGGCCTCCTCTTCAGCTTGCTCGTCCGGTTGGGTCGTCCTGGTTGTTTCGCTAACGAAGAGAGTGGCATTTTCGTGGAGCGCCTGATGCAGGACCAAGTCGTCAGACGGAAACCACTGCTGGCTCCGAGAAGTCACCAGCGACTTTTCCCAGCGCCGCTGGGCCGGCACAGCTTCCTTCAGCGATGCCGCAAGCCGCCTTTCCGCCAGAGCGATGTGCGCTTCCAGCGAACGGAGCTGTTGCTGCTGCTCTCGTGTGGGCGCAGGCATCCACGGACGCGAGTTACCGAAGTTGCTGAAGCGCCCGTCTTCCGGGATGCTGTTGAAGTAAGCATAGAGCTGGAAATACTCCTTCTGTGTGAAGGGATCGTACTCGTGATTGTGGCAGCGCGCGCAGCCCATCGTCAGCCCCAGAAACACAGTGGAAACGGTGTCGACACGGTCGACGACATATTCGACCGCATACTCCTCAGGCACCAGGCCGTCTTCCGAGTTGCCGCGATGGTTGCGATTGAATGCGGTGGAAATGCGCTGTTCCAAAGTGGGGTTGGGCAGCAGATCTCCGGCGAGCTGCTCGATAACGAATTGATCGAAGGGCAGATTGCGGTTGAAGGCCTCGATCGCCCAGTCGCGCCAGCGCCACATCTCCCGCTCGCCATCGAGTTGATATCCGTTCGTGTCGGCGTACCGGGCCGCATCAAGGCAGCGATACGCCATCCGCTCCCCATAGCGTGGTGAAGTCAGCAGGCGATCCACCACCCTTTCGTAGGCTTTCGGCGATCGGTCGCGGAGAAAGTAGTCAATTTCACGCGGCGTGGGCGGCAAACCCGTAAGATCGAACGAAACGCGGCGGATCAGGGCCGCGCGATCGGCTTCCGCCGCCCGGCCCTAAGCCCTCCTTCTCCAGTTTGGCCAGCACGAAGGAATCAATGCCATTGCCAGGCCAGGTTCTCTTCTTCACTACCGGCAAGGGCGGACGGACCGAGACAGTGAATGCCCAATGCTGCTGCCACTGGGCTCCCTGGGCAATCCACTCGGTCAGTCGCTCGATCTCTTGTTTCGTCAGTTTGTGTGCGGCATAAACCGGCGGCATCCGCAGCGATTCCTCTTCGGCAGTGATGCGGCGCACCAGTTCGCTTTATTCCGGATGCCCGCGGACGATGGCGCGCCCGGCCTTCACCCAAATCGGCCAAGGCATGAGCTTCCGTATCGAACCGTCGCGGACTTTTGTTGTTCGGGGCATCAGGGCCGTGGCAGGCAAAACACTTGTCCGAAAGAATCGGACGGATGTCACGGCTGAAGTCAATCGCGCCGGCAGCGGCGCCGCCGGATTGAGCCCAGAGGCTGGTCGTTAAAACCACCAGCACGAGTTGCAGCTTTCCTGCACGCACTTTTGTCCACTCCTTTCATCCTAAACGTCGTCTCAGCCGCCTGCCGACCTCGCGCAAGGTCGCCAGGCTCTCGGCATGAATAGTCGTCCTAAAACGGCGGTTCAATCCCGCTTGGCAGATCGCAGCCCGCCTGCACTCGAGCGAGGTGTTCCGCGATCTCGTTTTTGAGGTCGTCCGGTTCTCGACAATCATCCTTCAGAAAATAATCGATCCATTTCTTGCCGTAGCCGACGTGATTGATCTCGTCAGACCAATCGATGTCGGCAAAGAGCTTGGAGCGCGCATCCCCGTGCTCTTCGTACTGGATGACTCGCGGCCGTTTGCGAGCCATGAAATAAACCTCCAGAGTCAGGGTCAAGTGGCAGAAACGGTGCAGAATGGGCAAAGATTCGGTTTGCTCATAAATAATAGGATCGAAGTGTTGCGGCGCCTGGCCGAGCTCGCGCAATCGGGCGGCGCCAAATTGGGAGTGACGCATCTCATCCCAACATTGATGAGCCACGTCATATAAGAATTCAAAGGGGAGTTCGCTGTTCCCTGCATCGTAGAGGATAGAAGCCAACATACTAGCGGCATAGATCTCGTTGAAGTACACCTTGAATTGCTCAATCCGTTCCTCTGCATAGGGGAGCTTACGCCGCTCCGCCAGTGAAAGCAGACCTCCCCGCTTCAGCCGCTCGTCGACCACAACGGTGCGGGGCCGCTCAAATCTGGAAGGGTGAGGGAGGGAAGGTTTCGACTCCTCGCTGTGTGCCTCCACACGGCGGGCTCCACCCACTCGATCCAACAAGTCAGCAACATATTTTCTCCAGGGAATCCATTGAGGGACCCCCTGTTCCGACAAAAACCCGCTAGCCCAACCCAGATGAGCTTCTAAATTGGGAATAATCCGTTTACAGAGCTGAATCTCAGGGGCGTTGGCGGCGGGATCCGCTGAACGCTGATGCCAGCGGTAGGCGTCAAGCAGTCGTCCGCCCAACTCCAGGTAAGCTCCAGCCACGAACTCGCGCGGATTGGAGGCATGCGCGATTCCTTCGAGGGTGCGAACTAGGGCTGGCTCGATGTTAGCGTCAGGATGGCCTCCACGCAATTCCTGGAGTCGTTGCCGAAGGATCATGGCGTGTTGGGCATGGTCCCAAAGGTGATAGGTCAGCGCATACTTATCTTCATACCGCGGCGTGGCAATCATCCACCCCGCCGTCGCACGCATCAGACCGCGGTGGACACTCTGATAACGACGCAGCAAGCCAGCCGTCTCGCCGACATCAAAACCCAGTGAACCGTCTATCTTCTGATCCAAGATGAAAGGTGACGACATATCTTCAGCGATTCGCCTAAAAAAATTCGCTCGGGAGGGGGTGGATGGCGAAGCGACAGCGGTCGCGCAGCCAGACGGGGTGGGTCGTCGCTCCGAAGCTGCCACCCACCCCAGGGCCTGACAGCTGTGAAAGAATTGCAGCGGCGCTCTATGAGCGCCGGCCGCATGGTGCAAACGAACGACTTCGGCGGTCACAGATCGCCGCTACAGCAATTTTTCACAGCTCCCCTGACGGCCCTTTCCCCTCCCAAGAGGGGATCGTAACGGAGCTGGGCAGTTCAATCTCGATTGACAGACAACAAAGCACTCGGCACTGGCCTGAACGCGTATGAAATTTGAAATTGAAAATTTGAAATTGACAAATTTTCAACCTGACTGCTTAAAAAAACTTGATCGAAACTTCTTAGAGAAAACCGGTCAAGGACTCCAACGGGACCGGGGTCAGTTGCTACGGACTCCCGATCCCACGATTGGCACCGCACCTGTCCTCAGAAAAAACTTCACGCTCAACTGGATGCGGCGTGCGTAGTTCGATTGATTGGAGGGTCTGATGGTGCCAAAGGCAGCAACCGTCGGATTCGTGTCCGGAGTCGGGAACAACGGGCTGTTACAGCTGGCATAAACGTTCTTCGCCACCGAACCAAAACGATGGGCCCTACACCCGGGGTGGAAATCGAAGGTGCGCTCGACCTCAGCCTGCCCTCGCCGACGCCACTCCCCGATAGTGAGACCGCCGCGGTGCCAGTAGTCCAGGCTGTAGCCGGCCTCACGACGGATGCGGCGCAGGACTTCGGCCATGCTGCCCCACGCCTCCGGTTCGGTGGCGGCGGCCCCGACTTGGGCTGGGGTAACCGGCAGAAGTGTGCTTCCCGCGCCAAGGACAAGCTGCCGGCGCGTGATCGAAAAAGCTTGGCTGAGAGGTCGTGGCATCGATTCGGATTAGTGAGGCGGTAAGCTGTAGCCCGCTTGAGTCCAAGATATTCGACGATTTCACAATGATGGGCGTAAGGCAACCCTTCGGGGTTCGATCCCTTGATGCCAGTGGTATGCCATCTGGGACTTAGTACCGAGTTTGATAAGTACACTAACGTTTTCCTGCGGCTGTGCCGCCTGATGTGCGGAAAGTCTCTGACTTTCCGCATCCCGTACCCTCCGTTCCCGTTTGATGGGGCTACGCCCCGCGGCGGGCACAGCCCGCAGCACACGGGTAGGGCTAAAATCCGGTTGAACAGTCGGTGTGTTTGAGAAGCAACGCAACCCGGAAAGGCCGGGCCTTTCCGCCGGTTGGTGCGCCGGAATGCGACGCACCCTACCTCTACTGCTATCTCTAGCCGAGCGAAAAGCGATTCCTACTTCGGATCGTTCTGCTACGTGATGGCTGGAACCACGAACGGCTTTCGGTATTCTCGCGTCAGCAGGGCACTGGCTTCAGAGTCTGCGAGGATCTTCTCCTTTGCCGGATCAAACCGAACACTGCGTTGTAGGCGATAGGCGATGTTGCCCAGGTGGCACAGGGCACTGGTGAGATGGCCTTCTTCAATGCCAACTCCCAGATCTTCTCTCTTTCCACCGCGGACCGCGGCAATGAAGCTTGCCCATGGATCGGCATTGCCTGACCCTTTGGGACCGGGCTCCCGCATCTTACCCAGAAACGTGCGATAGCCGAAGTATTCCATCTCCATATAGCCTTCCGAGCCGAAGAACAGCACCCCGACATTGTTTTTGCCGTTGGTGCCAAAGCCACCTTCGTAATTCGAGACCCAATGACGTGTCTCAAACTGCAGCATCTTCTTCTGTTCTGGATAGTCAAAAGTACAAATCAACGTGTTGGGGGTTTCCTGATCGTCGTCGAACATGTAGTGGCCGCCGGTACCAGTGATCCGCGTGGGCAAGCCTACGCCGAGGCCCCAACGGGCCATGTCCATTTCGTGAACACCCTGTTCCCCATGTCGCCGTTGCCGCAATCCCACTGCCAGTGCCAGTCGTAATGAAGCTTTTTTCGCTGCAGCGGCCTCTGAGGCGCAGGGCCACACCAGAGGTTGTAGTCAACACCCTGCGGCGCCGCTTGCGGACCTGCTGCCTTCCCGATGGACGGACGCCATTTGTAGCACAGACCACGCGCCATGTAGATGTTGCCGATCACGCCTTCGCGCAGCTTCTGGACAGCCTCGCGCAGTGCCGGAGAGGCCCAGAGCGTGCCAGTGGTTAGGGGTGGCAAAGCTGACGGCATCGATATCCTTTGCTTCGAAGAGCTTTCGCATGTCGCTGTAACAGCGCACCGGTTTGCCCGAGAGCGTTTCTACCTGGCTCGAACGCTCCCGCAGAATAGTCTCATTCACATCGCAGAGAGCAACGACCTCCACGCCCGGCTGCTGGCAAAAGCCCTTGATGTGGTCCTTTCCGCGTCCGCCAACGCCGACGACGGCGACCCGGACGGTGTCGCTGGCAGCGAAGGCTCTCTGGGTGCTAGCCAGCGTAGCGGTCAGTGCGGCGGAAGTAGCGCCCTTTAAAAAGTCACGACGATCGAATGGCTGTTTCATGAAAGTCTCCTTTGATTTGGCAGGGCACGGTGTCCCATCGCGCTAGCGCTGAGGGAGCCAGCGCTAGCGCTAGAGCTTCGCTGGTCACCCACCCAGAATGTACAAACTCCAAAGTGGCTGCCTGGGCGGAGCGATGAGATGACGTAGTAGCCCTCTCCACTAGCGGTGGCAGAACGCGAGTAGCCTTTCCTAGTTCAGTGACGGTCACTCTTACGGAAGGCACCACGGCCGGAGGGATCCGTAACCGTCCCTCCAATGGTGCCGGTTCCTTGCGCTAGTGCGGGGCCGGAAGACAAGACAGCCGAAAACACTAGTAGCTAGCTTCTGCTTATCTGGTTGACTCAGCAAGCCCCAATGGGTAGTGTAGACGGGTGCCCAGACCGCCGTTTCCGAAGACGTTGCGGCAGTTTCAAAGCGACTTCGCGACCGAGGAAGCCTGCCAACAATACCTCGCGGCCTGCCGCTGGCCCGATGGCTTCGTCTGCCCGCGATGCGGACATCAGCGAGCCTACGAGTTGGTAACCCGGAGATGTCGACAGTGTGCCGGCTGCCGGCACCAAGTGTCGCTGACCTCCGGAACAATTCTCCACAGGGCTAAGAGTCCGCTGACCCACTGGTTTTGGGCCGCCTATCTGATGACCACCGACAAGCGTGGGGTATCCGCCTTGCTGGTACAGCGTCAGTTGGGTCTGTCCTGTTACGAAACGGCCTGG
>Ga0187893_10008925_pt1 | contig 15622 bp, 11 predicted proteins | sample MA1701074metaG_FD_139574 | JGI IMG/M metagenome (GOLD analysis project Ga0187893, IMG submission 139574) | White microbial mat communities from a basaltic lava cave in the Kipuka Kanohina Cave System on the Island of Hawaii, USA - MA170107-4 metaG ... | reverse complement strand
TCTCGTCGCCGATGGCGAGACTGTCGAAATCGTCGTCGCCGACAGCGGCCACGGCATCTCACCCGAGGACAAAGACAAGTTGTTTCTCCCGCGCTTTTCCACGCGCGGCCGCGGCACCGGCCTGGGCCTCGCGATCGCCGCGCGCATCGTGGCCGACCACGGCGGCGCCATCCGCGCCGAGGATAATTCCCCGGTCGGCGCGCGCTTTGTGATTCGTTTGCCGGTGATGGAGGTTCGCGCCCCGGCCGCCGGCTAGGGCACGTTTGAGATGAGCCATTCGGTCCTTATCGTTGACGACGAAAGCGGCATCCGCCAGTCGCTCGCTTCTATCCTGCGCGAGGAAGGCTACCGGGTGGACGCTGTAGCCTCCGGCGAAGAGTGCCTCGCCGCCGCCAAGAAAAATCTCTACGACGTGGTCCTGCTCGACATCTGGCTGCCGGGCATCGACGGCCTGGAAACCCTCAAGCGCCTACGCGCACCCGCGCAGGGCAACGGCGCGCGCATTCCCATGGTGGTGATGATCACCGGCCACGGCACCATCGAGACGGCCGTCCGCGCCACCAAGCTCGGCGCCTTCGACTTTGTCGAGAAGCCGCTCTCGCTCGAAAAAATCATCCTGGTGGTCAAGCATGCCCTCCAGCATCTGGAGCTGGAAGCGGAAAACCGCCGCCTGCGCGCCGAGCTCGAGCAGCGCTACCGCATCCTGGGCGAGAGCGTCCCGATGAAAGCCCTGCGCCAGCAGATCGCGCAAATCGCGCCCACCAGCGGCCGCGTGCTCATCTTCGGCGAAAGCGGCACCGGCAAGGAGCTGGTCGCTCGCGCGCTGCACCTGCAAAGCGACCGCTCGCACATGCCGTTTGTCGAAGTCAATTGCGCGGCAATCCCCGAAGAGCTGATCGAGTCCGAGCTTTTTGGCCACGTGAAGGGCAGCTTCACCGGCGCCAGCGAAGACAAGACCGGAAAATTCCAGCAGGCCGACGGCGGCACGCTGTTCCTCGACGAAGTGGGCGACATGAGCCTGAAGACGCAATCCAAGGTGCTGCGCGTGCTCGACGAGCAGCGCTTCTCGCCCGTGGGCTCCAACAAGTCGTTGCAGGTGGACGTGCGCGTGCTCGCCGCCACCAACAAGAACCTCGAAGACCAAGTCGCGCGCGCCGCCTTTCGTGAAGATCTGTTCTACCGCCTCAACGTGATTCCTTTTTTCGTCCCGCCGCTGCGCGAGCGCACCGAAGACATTCCGATTCTCGCGCGGCACTTCATCGCCGAGTTCAGCGCCGCTTACGGCCGCAAGACGAAGGAGTTGAGCGACGCTGCGCTCGACATCCTGCTGCGCTACTCCTGGCCCGGCAATGTGCGCGAGCTGAAAAACGTGGTCGAGCGTCTGGTCATCATGGTCCCGCAGCAGCGCATTGACCCGCCGCACCTGCCGCCGGAAGTGTTTCGCGCGGTGCCGCGCTCCACGCTGCCCGCGCAGGCCAAGCTGGGCGAAGCGCGCGCCGCCTACGAGCGCGAGTTCATCCTGCGCAAACTGGAAGAGAATCAGTGGAACATGTCGCGCACCGCCAAGGCGCTCGGCGTGGAGCGCAGCCACCTCTACCGCAAAATGAAAGGCCTTAGCATCTCCGCAGCAGACGAGGAACGCAAGGCGTGAACAGGCGTAGGTATTGGATCGTGGCGATTCCTCTGGCCACCGTCGCGCTGTGGCCGGCCTCGGAGTTTGCCTGACCCTTCCCAAGTCCTCTGGCGCAGTTGCGGATCGGGGCGGTATTCGGCGTGACTTTTTTGTGGTGTCCCATCTGTACGTGAAGGCTCACAAAGAACTGCCAAAACTTGAACAACTGGTGGTCGGCTTTCTGGCAATCCTGGCGCTACTGAATGCACTAGCGGGGTTTGGTGGATCTCCTCTCCTAAAATGAATTCAATTTCCGTCAGAACCTTCGTCACGCTCCAGGCCGAGCCGCTCCAGTTGCACGCGCCAATCCATCTGCCGCACCAGCGCGGGCTTGTCGCGCCAGTCGCGCGCCACGTTCACCTGCAACTCGAGAAACACTTTGACGCCGAGCAACTCTTCCAGCTCCTTGCGCGCTTCCGTGCCGATGCGCTTCAGCATCGCGCCGCGCTCGCCGATTACAATGCCTTTCTGCCCTTCGCGCTCGACGAACAGCGTCGCGCGGATGCGAACCAGCTTCGCGCCTTCTTCGAAGCTCTCCACCAGCACGCCCAGTGCATGCGGCAGCTCGTCGCGCGTGTGCACAATCGCTTTCTCGCGGACAATCTCCGCGGCGAGGAATCGCTCTGGCTGATCCGTGATCTGATCGGGCGGAAAATACGGCTCGCCTTCAGGCAACAGCGCAATCAGGCGCCGGAGCATTTTCTCCACGCCGTCGCCCGTCAGCGCGGAAATCGGAAATATCTCTGCGAACTCATGCTCCTGCCGGTAGCGGTCAATCAGCGGCAGCAGCCGCGGCTTTTCGACCTGGTCCACTTTGTTCAGCAGCAGCAGCGAAGGCCCACCGCATCGCCGTACCATTTCCAGCGCGTAGCGGTCGCCCGGCCCAAAGCGTTCCGACGCGTCCACCACCAGCGCCAGCACGTCGATGCCGTCGAGCGCCTGCCGCACCTGGTCCATCATCTGGCGGCTCAGCGCGGTGCCCGCCTTGTGGATGCCGGGGGTATCCACCAGCACCACTTGCGCGCCTTCGCGATTCACAATGCCTTGGATTCGATTGCGTGTGGTCTGTGGCCGCGGCGAGACAATCGCCACCTTCTGCCCCACCAGCCGGTTTACCAGCGTGGATTTCCCCGCGTTCGGCCGCCCCAGCACGGCCACAAAGCCTGACTTGAATCCCATCGCGCGGCCATCATAACAGGTAGCACACGCTCGCGGTTTCACTGCGCCGCGATCACTCTCAGCTCTTTCGTTTCCAGGCCGCTTTCGGTCACCTTCACCTTCACACCCTTCTGCTCATACGCGCGCAGAAAGTCCGGGTCGTGCCACGAACCGGGCTCGACGTCGTCCCACGCGAACAGCTTGTACTCCCCCGGCCGCACGCCGCGCAGCGTGAACTTGCCGAACTGATCGGTCACGCCGTTCTTGTACAGCTCCGTGCGCTCGCGAAGCGTGGCGCTTTCCGGCACCAGCACCACCTGCCCGCCGCTGTAGGGCAGGTTTTCCTCGGTGATTACCAGCCCCTCGACCTTGCCGCCGTTGCTGCTCACCGTCAGCTCGAGAGTGCTCGACGCGCGCCCCGCCTGTACCGTCAGCCGGCCATCCGCCACATCGTCGCTGCCGAAGCGGCCCTCCTTCAGATACGCATCCGGCGGCGCATTCGCCAGCCGCACCACGTAGGTCCCCGCGGCGACATTCTTCAGCGTGAACGTTCCATCGCTGCCCACCGTCGCCAGCCCGCCGCTGCCGAAGGAGAAGACTTCGTCCGGCGAAGCCAGCATCACGCTGACATTGGTAGTCGAGAGATCCACGTTGCCTTCCACTCTGACCCGTCCGCTGATTTCCGCGCCCGGCGCGATCATCAGGCCGACGTCGTCCACGTCCGTCTGGCCCACTTCCACGGCCTGGCGCGCCGAGTAGGCTTGTCCGTCAGTAAACAGCACCGCATTCACGTAGTACGACCCCGGCGCCACGCCGCGAATTTCAAATTCGCCGTTCTGGTTCACCGTGGCGCGGTTGCGCATGAGCCCGCCAAACATCCGCGCTCCCACCTCGCGCGGCAGCAGAAAAACGTTGGTCTCGCCACGCGAACGAGAATCAATGGAGTTGGCCACGCGCCCGCGCACGCGGTAGGTCTTCTGGAGAATCAGCGTCAGGTCCATGCCCATCGCTTCGTCGCCGGACTTCACTTCCAGCGCCGACGCGCGCGCCGGGTCAATCGTGCCCGGATAATACGTCGCCGCGTAACTCTCCTCCTGCGGCGGCGCAAGCCCCCCGGCCCCGTCGCCTGCGATCATCACCATGGCCGCTCCGCCTCCGGCCCCGCCCATGAACGTCATGCCGCCCGACGGCGTCGCGCTCAGGTAGTAGCGTCCCGGCGGAAGCCCGAAGATGCGGAACTCGCCGCGGTCGTTCGAACTGGCGGTGCCCGCTGGCGTCAACTGCCGCTGCCCGCGCACATAGGAGTGGCGCAGCGCCTGCACGTTGACCATGGCCACCGGCTCGCCATCCTCATCGAACACGCGGCCCTCGATTGCCGCCGACGGAATCATGCGGAACAGCACGTCTTTCATCTGCTGCCGCGCTTGCAGGGTGATCACGCTGCCGGGACGATTCGCGGAGCGCTGCCCGTACTCCTGCCGCGCATACCCGTTGCGCTCCACAAACAGCCGGTAGCGTCCCGGCGGGACATCGCGCAGCAGAAACTTCCCGTCCGCGTCGGTGTTACCGGTTACGGGGGCCGAGCGCCCTTCCGCGCGCCGCAGGGTCACCCGAGCCTTCTTCAGCGGCAGCCCGTCCGCGCTCTTCAGCACCATACCTTCAATAGTGCACGCCTCGGCGGGGTCCACGGTTTCCGCAGGCCCCATCGCGCCGCGCGGGCCCTGTCCGCCGCGCGGGCCTTGCTGCACTTGCATCCCCTGCGCCAGCGCGCCTTGCGCTACCAACAAAGTAAGAATGAGCAACGCCTTCATCTGCCTTCACCCCATGTTCGTTGATTGTTCATCTTCCCGCCAGCAGTACCAACTGCACTGCTTGTCCGCCTCCGGCCACCAGGCTCACCCGCTGCCCCTTGCCTTCATACAGCGCCAGGAACTCCGGATCCATCCACACGTCGCCTTCGTCACTATCCCATGCATACGCAGTGTAATCCCCAGGCGGAATCCCGCGAAGGACAAACTGCCCGGTCACGTCCGTCGTGCCGGTGCGATACGCGGCGCGAAAATGCCGCAACTCGCGCACCGGCACCAGCACCACCATCACGCCGCTGGCGGGCAGATTCTCGTCGGTGAGCACCTGGCCCTCCACCCGCGCGCCGCTCGGGCTCAACACCACTTCCAGTCCCGCCGTATCCTGCGCCAGCGGCACGCTGCGATTGGCAAACACCTCGTTGCCCCGCCGCACCGACTTCAAGTAATAGTCCTCCGGCGCGCCGCCCACCGTCACGTGATATTCGCCGGCGCTCACATTGCGAACCTGGAATGTCCCGTCGGCCTGCGCGCGCGCGTTGCCCCCGCGCGAGAGCACGTCGTCCGGCCGCAAGTTCACGAACACGCGACTCTCCGGCAGCGTCCCGCCTTCCACCACCACTTTCCCGCTGACCGTCCCGTTGGGGGCGAGCGACAGCGTTAATCCCTCCACGTTGCTGTTGCCCACATCCACAGCCTCGCGCGCCGAGTAGGTCATGTTCTCTTCGTGCCGCATCGCCGCCAGAATGTAGGCGCCGGGCGCCACGCCTGAAAGCTCGAAGGTGCCGTCCGCTTCGACACTGTCTTCTCGCGCGCGCCCGCGAAAAGGCCCCCGCGGCGACCGCGGCAGAAGCGCCACTTGCGTGGACCCGCGCCCGCCTCCCGCCGCCAGCACTCGCCCGCTTACGCGCACAGTGCGCTGCGGCACCAGCGTGAAGTCAATGCCGGTCAGCTCCTGCCCGGGGCTGATCTCTACAGGCACCGCCGTCTCCGGGTCGGTGACGCTGGGATAAAACGTGGGGACGTAGGCTTCTTCGCTGGCGTCGTTGCCTTCGCGACGGCGCACGCCAAAACCGCTCATGCCGCCCATCGGCGTCGCGCTCACCACATACTTGCCGGGCATGAGATTGAAGATGCGATATTCGCCGCGGTCGTCGCTGCGGTCTGATTCGCCGCCCTCGAAGGCCAGCCGCCCTTCGCGATACACCCGCCGCAGCACATTCACCATTACGCCGACCACCGGCTCGCCCTGCTCGTCGAAGACGCGCCCCGTGATCACGCCCGCCGGCGTCATGCGGAACAGCAAATCCGTCATGCGCTGCCCCGGGGAGAGATTCAGCGCCACGCCGCGACGCCCCAGCGCGCGCTGGCCAAACTCCTGCCGCGCATAGCCCGTTCGGTCGACAATCAGGCGATAGCTGCCCGGCTGTACGTTGCGGAATGCGAACCGCCCCGTCGCATCGGTGCGCGCGGCCAGCGGTTCCGACCGCCGCCCGCTCACCACCAGCGTCACCGCTGCCCCGCGCAGCGGCGTGCCATCACCTTGGCGCACCACCAGCCCTGCCACTTCGCACGGCTCCGCGCGATTGGGAGCTCCACTCTGCCCCGGACTCTGCCCTTGCCCCTGCGGCCTCTGCCCTTGCTGGGGAACTGGCTGCCCGCTTTCCGCGCGGCCCCCGCCTCCGTCCGCCCGTAGTGTTGGGTTTGGCCCACCCATCCAACCCGCAGCTTCCCGCGTAAACGCACTCGCGCCCGCTATCGCAGCACACCACACCGTAGCAACCCACAACGCTGCAACAAGTCGTGTCCTCGGGAATGGAATTCGCACCGCGCTGGGCAGTCGCATCCTCATCTCAGGTTCGGCCCCGACCGGCCTTCTCCCCAATCTTAGACGGAGGCCACAGGCGGGCGGTATCAACATCATTCGTTCTACTTACTCTTGTGGCAGTTTGATGAGGGTGAGTTCGACCAAGGCTCTCTTGTTGGCCTCTACGCGGATTACTTTGGATTTCTCTTTGAACTCTTCCAGTAACTCCATTTCGCGCCAAGTGTCAATCTCTTTGTCGAAAGCAAATACCCGGTACTCCGCCGGCGCCAACGGCGCGAAGGAAAAACTCCCGTCGTTGCCAGTAAACATAGTACTCATCGAGCGGTACGCTCCGCCAAGCCCGGCATCTACCACGACCACGAACGCACTTGCCTCCGCCAGCCCTTCCTCCGAGCGAACCATGCCAGTCACAGATGAATTCGATTGTGCGATAACCAGTTCCAACCGTGGTTGGTTGCCCGGCTGCAAGCTCAGGTTGTCTTCCAACACATCCCCCGCCCCAGCGTGCCGACTTCAAGTAATAATCGCCTCCAGACTCGCGAAAATGAACCTGGTATTTGCCGGCAATCAGGTCGTCAAAGGCAAGATTCCCTTTCTCATCGATCTCCGCGTCAATGCTTCCTCTCCGTGGGCCTTCGGAAGCAACCAAGAAGACGCTAACGTCCTCGAAATCGACGACACCACCTTCCACCGTTATGCGGCCTTTCAATTCGATTCCGGGCGTTGGATAGACTTCGATTCCTTCTACGTCCTGTCTCCCAACTTCGACGGGCACCGAAGAGAACATCACATCGCCTTCTTCCCCGAAAAGCACAAACAGCGTGTATTGGCCCGGCCGAACACTTCGGAATTCGAATTCCCCCGTCCCCTTGATATAGTTCACCATCAACTCATCAATAAACAACCTTTCGCTCTCCGCTGGGATCAATCGGACATTCCAGTTCGACAGCGTTCGCCCTTCCTTCAGTGTCGCCACCGCCGGAATCCTTCCACGAACTGCCACGGCGTGGGATGGCTGTAGCCAGATATCCGCGCGGGCCTCCTCTCCGGTGTTCAGTTCGACGATGGCGGCTTCGTTCGGCGACAAAGTTCCTGGAGAAAACGTCGGTTCATACTCGGCCATTCGTCCGTCGTTCCGCTGCATGATGACCGGCCTGCCCTGCTGCGAGTACTCCATGCTCGTCCACGAAGATCCCATCCCTGACGGGTCGGATCTTACGAGATACTTCCCCTTTGCCAATCCGGGAATACGGAATTCCCCTAGGTCATTGGTGATGCCGGTAGGCCCCCTTTGGGTACGCCGCGGACCGCTTTGGCCCTGCCGGATTGCCACTACCGTCATGTATTCTACGGGGTCGCCGCTCTCGTCTGTCACCTTCCCCGTGATGGCGGCCGAGCGCAGCAAGGCAACAAGGATACCCGTGCGCTCCATTCCGCGACCGACCGCCAATAGCGCCGGCCCGCGTCGGGATTCACGATATTGCTGGCGCAAATATCCGGTTCGCTGTACAGTTAACTCACAAGCAGCTGTTTCTTGGCCCTCAAACCTGAATCGCCCGTCCGGGCCCGTCTTGAAATGCAGTTCCTCAGTATTCTCCGAGCGCTTCCGCAACAAGACGTCGGCCTTAGAGAGCGGCGCACCCGTCTGCGCATCCACCACTTGACCTTCGATCACCCACTTGTCCCTTTGCTGACTTGAGGCCGTGGCTGAACTGACAAGCCAAAGCAGGGTACAAATCCCCGCGGCATATGTTAGGAATCGCCTCATGCTAGACCACCGGCCCTTCACTTCTTCGGCTTGGTCACGGTCACATCCAAGGCGTGCTGGCCCGACGCGCTCACGCGTACAGTCACGCCTTTATCTTTGAACTTCGCCGCAAACTCCTCGTCGCGCTGAAGCCCCATGAATTCGCTGGGATCCAACTCCTCCAAGGCGACCAGGCGGTAGTCGCCAGGACGCACACCGGGAACCACGAACCGCCCGTGCTGGTCCGCCTGTCCATGCTTGGCATCGATTCGTATCCGCTTTTCATCCGACGGCAGCAGCATCACCATCGCCCCCGGCGACGGCAGGCTTTCTTCCGTGAGCGCCCGCCCGCTTACCGTGCCCCCATCCGCGCCTATCAGGATCTCCAACCCGGCCACGCCCCCGCTCGACACATTCAGCGACTCGCGCACATCCTGGCTGCCCAGCCGCACCTCCTTCAAGTAGTACTTGTCGTTCTGCATCCCAGCGTGCGCCGTCACAGTGTAGGTTCCCCCGCTCACCCCCTTCATTTCAAAGATGCCGTCCTCCTTCACTTGTGCGCTTCCGCCGCCGCTGAACCCCACTCCATCCTTGTCCATCAACATCACCGTCGTGTATTTCGGAATCTCCCGCGTACCCTCGATGCGCAGCATCCCGGTCACCAGCCCGCCCCCGCCCAAGGTGATGTTCACGCCTTCCACGTCGCTGCCGCTGACGATCACTTCCTGATTCGCCGTTGCCATCCCGGCCGCACCCTTCTCCGGGTCCATCCCCATGGCCATCACGCGGTACTTCCCCGGCGCCACTCCCTCGATCTCGAAGCTGCCGTCGGCTTTAGCCGTGGTGCCCCTGCCCATGTCGATGCCGCCATCGGTGCGAATCATCATCAGTCGAACGTTGTCCCCCTTGAGTCCGGCGGGTATATTGACGCGGCCGCGCACCGCATACACGCGCACCGTTTGGATGGGGATGTCGATCCCTGAGATTTCCTCGCCCGCCTTCACCTGCAATCGCGTGGCTCGCGAACCCTCGGTCACCCCGGGGAAGTAGGTTTTGCCAGCCGCTTCCTTTTGACCATCTGACGTTGTTTGCCCGCGGTTACCGCTGCCCATCATGCGCCGGGCCATGCGCAGAAAGCCGCCGCCCCCCTCCCCCGGCGTCGCCACCACTACGTATTCGCCCGGCGCCAGGCCATAAACGCGATACTCGCCCAGGTCGTTCGTCGTTGCTCCTCCTTCGTCTCCCATGAAATTCGAGGTGAACGCCCCCGGCTTTTGCGCACTCACCGCCGCGCCTTCCACCGGGTCACCGTACCGGTCGTACACCCGCCCGGTGATGACTCCGCCTGCCACCATGCGAAACTGCAACTCCGTCATCTTCTGCCCCGCGGTCAGGTTCAACGGCGTGCCGCCCATCCCGAACATGCGCAGTCCGCCTCCCCGCTCGCCATAGTTCTGGGTGACATAACCCGCGCGACTCACGCTGAGCGAGTAGGTGCCCGCCGCCAGCTCCGTAAACGAAAACTTCCCCGTCTCGTCGGTTACATCCTCGTGGCCCGCGCCTTCCATCATTGCCTCACGCGAGTTCAGCATCAATTCCACGCGCGCGCCGCGCAGTGGCTCGCCGGTGGCGGCCTTCAGCACTGTGCCTTCAATCACGCCGGTCCCCGTCGGCTTCACCGCCGGTGCCGCCGGCGCTTGCGCAAGTGCAGAATGTGCAGAAACCAGCGCGACAAGGAGGAGAATCCCAGCAAAGGTGCGACGGGGCATGGGCAACCTCGCTTCGGCCGGACCACCAGCCGGGCTTATCAGGACTTTAGTAAGGAAAGAATAACACGGCAAAACAACCGGGCAATGGCCTTCCGATGCGCACTACGGCTGTGCTGCCCGCGCCGGCTGAGCGGCGCGGCGGGCGCGCAGGCGCAGCACTTTGCGCTGGTTGGCTTCCAGCACTTCAAAGCGCACGCCGTCGCGCTCAAATGTTTCGCCCGCGCGCGGGACGTGTCCGGCGATGCGGCTCAGCAGCCCGGCGATGGTGGCCGAGTCCACGCCTTCCATCTCCACGCCGAGCAACTCACTCACCTTCTCAACGCTTACACTGCCGCGCACCAGCAGCGCGCCATCCGGCTCGCGCACTACGTCGGGCACCGGCGCGCGGTCTTCTTCGCTGAACTCGCCGACGATCTCTTCCACCAGGTCTTCCGCCGTCACCACGCCCGCCAGCGACCCATACTCATCGATCACCATCGCCATCTGCTGCCGCTTCTGCTGCATCTCCTTCAGCAGTTGCGACCCGCGCTTGGTCTCCGGCACGAACAGCGCCGGGCGAATCAGCTCGCGCACCGTGCGCCGCTGTGCATCCTTCTCCGCGATGTGCAGGATGTCTCGCGCGTACACCACGCCCAGCACGTCGTCCAGCGACTCGCCATAGACCGGCAGCCGCGAGAACTTCGTTTCGATCACCACGCGCCGCAGTTGCTCCACCGTCGCGCTGCCCGGCACTGCCACCACTTCCGGCCGCGGCGTCATCACGTCGCGCACACGCTTGTCGCCGAACTCCACCACCTGCTCGATCAGCTCGGCTTGTTCGCGCTCGAGAATTCCTTCTTCCTCCGCGGCTTCCACCAGCGCCTCGATGGCTTCCTCGTCGCGCTTGGCTGACGGCTCATCTGCCAGCTCGCCCAGCGACGCAATCAATTCAATCCCCGCCCGCATCGGCCACACGATCCACGTGAACACCTTAACGATCGGCAGCAACGGGATCAGCCACTTGCCCTGCGTCCGCATCAGCAGCACGAACGGCAACAGGTGCATCGCCACGCCCACCACCGCGGAGAGCAAAATCACGTTCTGCAGAATCGCTTCCCACGCGCTGGAGACAAAGAACGTCACGCCACGCGCCGTCAGCACCGCCACCACCACCAGCCACACGTGAGCCAGCAGCGCAAAGGTCAGCGACGCCCGCCGCCGCGCCATGTGAATCCGCGGCTCGATCTCCGCCTCAAACACATCGAGGTTCGCGTGAATTCGCCCGGTGGTCACGCGGCCCAGTTCGCGGTACACGTGGTTGAGATACGAAAACACCACCAGCCCAACCGCCAAGCCGATTATCCCCAGGCTGTAAATTGCCAGTTGCATCGTCTATACAATCCCCAATTGCCGCCGCAGCCGCGCTTCACGGCGCTCCATCTGCCCGCCGTCGATTTCGTGGTCGTAACCCATCAAGTGCAGCGCACCATGCAGAATCAGAATGCGCAACTCCTCCGCCAGCGTCCGCCCGTAACGCTTCGCATTGCGCCGCGCCGTCTCCGGCGCAATCGCGATATCCCCGAGAAACCCACTTGTAGAGCCGGGCCTCGGCCCGGCGAAATTTCTCGCGCCACCTGCTGCACTGCGCAACCCTCGCGCTCCGACTCCGTCAACCGGAAACGACAGCACGTCCGTCGGACCGTGCTTGCGCCGGTAACGCCGGTTCATCCGCGCGATTTCCCCGTCGCTCACCAGGCAGACCGCAAACGCCCCGCGCCCCAGCCGCAGTGTACGCTCCACCCGCTTGGCAAACACTTCCAACTCTCGCAATTTTACAGTCATCTTTCGCTGGCGGTTGAGAATCTCTGCCATGACCACGCAGCCTGTGTGTCCGTTGCCGGCGAGCCGCTCACGCAATCACTTCGCTTTGCCCCCGGAGCCCGGCGCGCCGGCGCCCTTCGCCCCTTTGCCCGGCTTGCCCAGGTACTCGTCGTAAGCGCGGATGATCTGCTGCACCAGGTTATGGCGCACCACGTCCCGCTCGTCGAAGCGCACAAACGCGATGCCCTCGATCCGCCCCACTACTTCGGTGGCCTCCACCAGCCCCGACCGCTTGTCGCCCGGCAAGTCAATCTGCGTGATGTCGCCGGTGATCACCGCCTTTGAGTTGAACCCCAGCCGGGTGAGAAACATCTTCATCTGCTCGCTGGTGGTGTTCTGCGCCTCGTCGAGAATGACGAACGAATCGTTCAGCGTCCGGCCGCGCATGAAGGCCAGTGGCGCAACTTCAATAATCCCCTTCTCCAGATAACGTTCCAGCTTATCCGCGTCCAGCATGTCGTAGAGCGCGTCGTACAGCGGGCGCATGTACGGGTCCACTTTCTGCTGCAGCGTGCCCGGCAGAAAACCCAGTCGCTCGCCCGCCTCCACCGCCGGTCGCGCCAGGATGATGCGCGTCACTTGCTTGGTGAGCAACGCCGAGACGGCCATCGCCACAGCCAGATAGGTCTTCCCCGTCCCGCCCGGCCCGATGGCGAACACCATGTCGTACTTCTCGATGCACTCCATGTACTTCCGCTGGTTGGGGCTCTTGGCGTTGATTGACTTCCGCCCGAATGCGCGGTGCCGCACCGGTTCGGCCACGCTGCGTAACGACACCTCCGGCTCCTGCGTCGCCACGCGAAACAGGTTCAGCACCTCGCCGTTGCGGAACACCCGGCCCTCGCGCACCATGTCGTTGTATTGCCCCACGATGCCCGCGGCCTGTTCCACCGCTTCGGCTTCGCCCTCAATCACCAATTGGTCGTTGTCGGTCAATTGCGTGGTCACGCCCAGGGAGGACTCCAGCAGCTTGACGTTCTGGTCGTGCGTGCCAAAGAGCTGCGCCACCCCGCCGGCAATGGGTACCGTGCGTTTCATTTAGCTTGAGGGGGCTCCGTCGCGCCGAAGGCTACGCCCCAAGGCGCAGGAAAGGCGAAAGACTGGCTCACTCTCTTGTCCGGAATGGGTACTTCCCATATGCAATTAGCCTAAGCCAGCGCCTCCCGACCGTCAAGGCGGCTCAACCGGGGCAAAAGCTTAGGCCCCTCCCGCAGACTCCGGCTGATAGAGGAACCCACATTACGACCCTCGGTGGCGGTGCAGCCGGCCGCGCGCCTTCAAAAAAGCTCTTGCCACGCCCGCCATTTACGTTTACGTTATTCCAAACGGAGGTTGCCATGATGAAAGCATCCCGGCATGCCCTTGTCTGCCTGTTGACGGCCTCATTTGCCACCGCCTTGGCCACACCGCTTAACGCCCAGTTCTGGGAAAAGAAGGACTGGCGCGACTGGTCCAAGCAGGAATGCGAGAAGATGCTCAAGGACTCCCCATGGTCCCGGCGCTTTGTATCGGCGGTCTTTCAGGAAGGCGCCGCCACCGTCGCGGACATCAACAACAAAATGCGCGGCGAGACCCGTGCGGAGTTGGAGTACATCGTGCAGCTGCGCTCCGCCCTTCCGGTGCGCCAAGCCTACATCCGCCTGGCCATGATTGATAACAAGTACGACAAAATGCCTGCGGACCAGAAAAAACAATTCGACGAGAGCGCGGAGGCTTTTCTTAATCAGGATTTTTCCAATCGTGTGGTGGCGCACATTATCTACACCACCAATCTTCAGGAGATCGCTCGCTTCTTGGCGCAGTACTGGCAGCAATCCTCAGAGCAAACAATGCCCACGAGCGGTGATCTGATTGGCCCCAAGGGGCAGCGTGTTCGGCCCGCCCGCTACATCGCGCCCGTGGGTGGCAATCCCGAGCTCGAGTTGATCTACGCTAAACAGATGGAGGGCGCCGAACTGGTAAGCTCCACCGACAGGAGCTTTAGTATCGAGCTGCCCGACGGACCGGCCATTGTGATTAGTGCGCCGCAGGGCGCCCGGTCTGACGTTCGCATGACCCGGACAGGCGCGGGTGACCAGACAACGGAACCTCGCGTCTTGATTCAGTTTGATCCAAGAAAGATGACCTTCAAAGGCAAGCTGGAATACTGAGGGAACGTAGCCCATCCCACATCTGACGGCCCCCGTGAGCCTTCCGGGGCCAGCCCAAGTGTTCAACCGCGCATAGAACGCGCAAACTAGACTAACCCTTTTCCGCTCGAATGCGTCTTTATTACTGGGTGTAACCGCAGTTGCGCTGTGATGCTCCGGTGGGGAGCGTCGCGGCTGCGCTGCAATCTTCCGGCGGCTGCCTTCCGCCGGGTGAGGTGGGCTGGACAAAATGTTGATACACACTTTCCGCACAAGATTGCTCTGCGCCGCGTTGACCTGCGCCGCGCTGATTCTTGCCGCCGCAGCGCATCCCGCGTCCGCGCAATTCTGGGAAAAGAAGCCCTGGACCGAGTGGAGCAAGGGCGAAGCCGAGAAAATCCTTACCGACTCGCCCTGGTCCCGCACGTTCTCGTCCAGCGACGTCAAGCTCGAGGCCGGCGGCATCCGTGGCGGAGGCACCGCGGAGCGCGAAGTCCGTCCGACCATCGAGTACATCGCGCAACTGCGCTCGGCGCTTCCGGTTCGCCAGGCTGTGGTTCGCTTGATGCAGATCCAAAGCAAGTACGACAAAATGACCGCCGAGGAAAAGCGCAATTTCGACCGGCAGGCCAACGACTACTTGAACCAGGACTTCAGCAACCGGGTCGTCGTGCACATCGTCTACTCCGCTAATGTCAGCGTACTTCAGCAGGGGCTCGACGACACGTGGCGCACCTCCACCACCGATCTCCCCGCGGACACCTATCTGGTCGCTCCAAACGGCTCGCGTATCGAAATGGTCCGCTACGAGCCTGCCAGTCCGGGTACGCCGGAGTTTGAGCTGATTTTCAAGAAAGAGTTAAACGGCGAGCCTATCGTCAACAAGATTGACAAGAAGTTTCACGTTCAATTGCCGATGATCAACAAGGACAAAATCCGCCAGCAGACTGCCCTGCCCACGCAGCTCATGGGTACATCGCAGAGCCGCGGCCCCGGGCAAGAAACCGCCTTTTTCGAAACGCGGGTGCTCTTCGAATTCGACGTCGCCAAGATGATGTTCAACGGCAAGCTGGAGTATTAATTCGCGCGCACGGCGCGATCCTGTGCCCAGCCCCGCAGCCGCGCGATATCTTCCCGGCGCGTCACCGACAACGGCTTGGTCCCGCGAATCTCTTCCAGCAGCACCGCCGTATCCAGCGCGCGCTTGCCCGCAAACGCGGAATACATGCCCGCCACTACTGCCTGTTCCACTTCCGCCCCGCTGAATCCCTCACTGGCCTCCGCCACCGCTTTCATGTCCACCTGCGCGGTATCCCGCCCGCGCCGCTTCAGGTGAATCTGGAAAAGCTCGGCCCGCGCCTCCGCATCCGGCAAATCCACAAAGAAAATCTCGTCGAACCGTCCCTTGCGCAGCAGCTCCGGCGGCAACGCGGAAATATTGTTCGAGGTCGCCACTAGGAACACTGCCGTCTTGCGGTCTTGCAACCACGTCAGCAGCGTTGCCAGAATCCGCTGCGTCAGCCCGGCGTCCACGTCGGCGCTCGATGCCGTGGCCGCAAAGCCTTTCTCAATCTCATCTATCCACAACACCAGCGGGGCGAGCTGCTCGGCCACCTCCAGCGATTTTCGCAGCCGCTTTTCCGACTCGCCGATG
>Ga0187893_10008924_pt1 | contig 15623 bp, 15 predicted proteins | sample MA1701074metaG_FD_139574 | JGI IMG/M metagenome (GOLD analysis project Ga0187893, IMG submission 139574) | White microbial mat communities from a basaltic lava cave in the Kipuka Kanohina Cave System on the Island of Hawaii, USA - MA170107-4 metaG ... | reverse complement strand
TTGCCGAGCGAACCGCCGCTTGTATAGAATGCTGAGGCTGGTTATCAGGGGCGGGAGATCGGGACTGCCGAAGCCATTGGAAAGGCCGAAGCGCCATGCCGGACAGAGCCAAGATCGCGCTCGTGAACATGCCTTTTGGCCACTCCACCTACCCCTCTATTCAATTGGGGACGCTCGCACCGCTGCTGAAGGCTCGAGGCTTTCAGGTCAAGAGCTACTATCTCAACCTCAACTTCGCCCAGCAGATCGGCTTTCCCCTCTACGACCTCCTATGTGAGAAACAACTCCTGATCGGGGAATGGCTGTTCTCGCGCCTGCTGTTCAAGGACAATCCGAAACATCATCAGTACCTCCGCGCCTTCAAGCCCCTGATCGAGGAGATCTCCCGGACCGTCGGGTGTCCGACCTCCTACCTGGAAGAAATCGAGCAGCGGATCGCCCCCCAGTTTCTCACGTGGGCGCAGGCCTCGATCGACTGGGGGCGGTACCGTGTCGTCGGCTTCACCTCCATGTTCCACCAGAATGTGGCGAGCGTGACCCTCGCCAAGCTCATCAAGGACTTGTATCCGGAGGTCAAGATCGTCCTGGGTGGGGCTCACTACGATGGGGAGATGGGGCTCGAATACTTCCGGGCCTTTCCCTGGATCGATTATGTGGTGGTCGGAGAGGGGGAGGAACCGTTCCCGACCCTGGTCACCCGGATCGTGGAGGGAAAGGAGGAGGCGGTCCCTGCGGGGGTGGCCTCCCGGAAGGACGGCGCGATCACCTTCCAACCCAACACCCATCTGTTCTCGGACTTTGCCAGGATGGGCCCGCCCGATTACGACGACTATTTCGAACAACTGAACGACGTGAAACCTGCATCGTTCAGAGGCCTCGATCGGATCCTCCTGTACGAGTCCGCCCGGGGATGCTGGTGGGGCGAGAAACACCACTGCACCTTCTGCGGCTTGAACGCCCAGAGCATGAAGTTCCGTTCGAAATCCCCCGATCAGGTATACGAGGAGTTGCGATACCTGTCCAGCCGGTATGACACCAACCGGTTCCGCCTGGTGGACAACATCATCGACATGAAGTATATCGACGACGTGTTCGGGAAATTCGCGGCGGAACGCTACGATCTGGAGTTCTTTATCGAGACCAAGAGCAACCTCAGTAAGCGGCAGATCCAGACGCTCGCGCGCGGAGGCGTGAAGTCCATGCAGCCCGGCATCGAGAGCCTCAGCATGGCGCAGCTCGAGGAGATGGACAAGGGCGTGAGCCCCATCCAGAACCTGCAATGTCTTCGGTGGAGCAGCTACTACAACATCCACCTGTCCTGGAACATCCTCCTCGGCTTTCCCGGCGAGACCAGTGAGGACTACCAGAAGCAGATCGACTTGATCCCGGCGATCGTCCATCTGCAACCGCCGGAAAGCGTGGGGAAGCTGTGGCTCGAACGGTTCAGCCCCTACTTCTCCAGGCCGCACGAGTACGGAGTCCGGATCACCGGCCCCGGGGTCGCCTATGACTATGTCTACGACCCTGATGTGATTGATCTGAAGAAGGTCGCCTATGACTTCGAGTACGACGTGGACTCCAAGGTCGATCCGAGTCTCTTCGATGAGCTGACAGGGTCCGCGGCGCAATGGAAGCGACGCCATGCATCAGGCGACAAACCGTTCCTCTACTACGCGAAATCCATGAGCTACGTGACCGTGTACGACGGGCGCCCGGAAGGGGCTCCCTCGCGGGAACGCTACGAGTGGCCGGCCTCGTTCATCATTGAATTCTGCAGCGACGCCCCGAGGGCGCTCGACCAGATCCGGACGGCCGTCCAGGCCTTGCCGTCGGCACCCTCCTCCGATCCGGCGACGGTGGAGCCGGCGTTGGCCCACCTGGTCGACAAAAGAATCCTCTATGAGGATCGCGGGAAATTCCTCACGCTTGCCATCCCCATGAACCCGCACTTATGAGACCGGCCCGCCCGCCTTCCTGCCGTTTCATCCGACGGATCTCTTAATCGAGGAGACGCGCGATGTTCCGTACGCCTCAAGAAGCCGCCGAGGCCCTGTACGCCGCCATCCCCCATGCGCTCTCGCGTGCCATGCTCGAGGACTACGGGATCGAGGCGACGATCGAGCAGGCCAGGCAGGTGACGCAGGAGGTGCTCTCTCTCAACCTCTTCTGGATCCGCTGCGCCCTCGAAGCGGTACTGCCGCCCAAGCCTCGTGAGTTGGTGCTCGGTGAACTTCGCGAGCGCATCCTGAGCGGGTGGGGCTCCGATCTGGCCTTGGACGGGCTGGATGCTCAACGTTATTTCCAGGAGTCAGAGGAGCGACTGCGGAACTACGCCCAGGCCATGCAGGAGGGCGCGAGTCCCGTGATGATTGCGACGGAGGCGGCGGCCCTCCTGGGCGCCGACTCAGCCGTACAGCCGGAGGATCGGGCGAAGGTGGTGGCGCTCATCACTGATCTTGTGCCGGTGGACGACCTCGGGGAGTTGGCGGACCAAATCAGACTATCCGGTTGAGTTCATCCGGGTGCGAGAAAAGCGAGACGCGCGAGAAACGCGGGAAAGGCAAGATACTCAGGATAACTGGTTCAAGCGTTTCGCGCCTTTCGCGTTGTCCCGCTTTTCTCGCGCCTACAGATAGCGGTGGTTGAGCACCTGTCCGGCCGCGTCCAATTCGTAGAGGAGAGGCGCGCCGGTGGGGATATTCAACTCCAGCACCTGCTCGCGCGAGAGCTGCTCCAGGTGCATCACCAAAGCGCGTAAACTGTTGCCATGCGCGGCGACGAGAATGGTCTTGCCGGCCAGGATCTCCGGCGCGATGCGTCGTCGATAATAGGGCAACACGCGTTCGGCGGTGTCCTTGAGGCTTTCTCCTCCCGGCGGGCGGATATCATAGCTGCGACGCCAGAGCTTCACCTGCTGCTCGCCGTACTTGAGGGCCGTTTCGGCCTTGTTCAGTCCCTGAAGTTCCCCGTACATCCGTTCGTTGAGAGCTTGATCTTTCTCAACGGGGATACCCGTCTGGCCCGTCACCTGCAGGACGATCGTCAATGTATCGATCGCGCGCGTCAGCACGGAGGTAAAGGCGCGGTCGAAGGTGTAGCCCTGCAGCTTGTGCCCGGCCTCCTGCGCCTCCTGGCGACCCTTCGGTGAGAGGGGCACGTCTATCCAGCCGGTAAACCGATTCTCCAGGTTCCACTGCGATTCTCCATGCCGAAGCAGCACCAACCGACCCATACTCTTTCCCTCCTGTTAGTAGCCTACGGCGCGTCCGAAGGCGCCGACGGGTGGCCACAGAATACGCAATCAGAGGGTGAAGTCAAGGGTTGTCCGGCGCCTTGCAAACACCCGGTCCAGAAGGTACGATGCCCGGACTCGCTTTGACCACCGAGGAACGTCCCCATGTCCTCGCAGCCGAGCCCGCAGGAGCAGCCCTGGCCCGACATCGAACGATGGTGGGTCGCGATGGCCGCCCGCCTGGGCGTGCAGGAGCGGGGTCAGGGTTTCTTCAAGAACGCGCTCGGTCCGAATCGCGTCCTGGAACGGATAGACCGTGTCGGCGGCGATGTCCACTACGTGCTGTTTGTTCTGCTGCGCTATTGGCTCCCGGCGGTGCTGCCTCCGCCGGGCCGCGAGCGCACGGCGAAGAGCGATCTGGACTATTGGCTGGAATCGGAACAGATCCTGAAAACCGCGGTGACCCGGCTCCGTGAACTCAAACCCCTGATCGAACTGTTGACGGCGTCAAGTCCCTTCGTCCCCGAATCGCCGGAATCCGTTTCGGCGGCCAAACCCGTCGTAGAAGTGGAACTCGCGCGCATGCTGGAAGGCATCGCCGAGGTCGCAGGCAGCTACGGGGGACCTGACTATACCTCGGTGGTCAAACGGTTTGATCCCGTCCCGCTCCGGCAGACGCAGCCGTTCAAGCACAATAAGAGGAACAGTGCCGAGCTATGGGTGTTGTTCCTGCTGCGGGAGCATTTCAGGGCCCTGGGTGTGGGGAAGGATCGGTACTGGCGTCTCATCGCCGAGATCAGCGACGCGGCGGTCATTCTCCAGCCGAATGGGGTACCCAATACACCCGATGAGTTGAAGTCCTGGTGGCAGAAGAATTGGCCCCGGACGTATACGCAGCTCGAACAAAAGGATGCCACGGCCGGACTATCCGGTTCGGCTTACCAGCATGATTTTGACTGGTTCCGCGCTTGGTTTACGTGGCAGATGTCGCGTCCCGTGGAGCCGACCACCTGAAGCACCGGCCTCAGGATGGAGTGGAACGCCCCGGGCCAGGACGGGACCGTTCCCCGGGTACCTTCATCCCCTCAGGCGGCTCCTGCCGCGCCATCGTGATGATCAAGGCCAACAGGAGGATATGGATGGCGACGCCGACCCACACGACATAGGGCTGGACTCCGCCCTCCTCGCGGATTTCCCGTTCGCGCCGTGCTCCGTCCTCGGCCGGCTTGGCCCGGATCCGCGCCAGGTGTTGCTTGACATGCCAATAGTAAATGTAGTTGGCGCTTGCTCCCGCCATGATGCGCCAGACGATGCCCACGGAGAGATCCCCGGTGAAATAGGCTGAGAGGACGGGGCCCAGCGCGTACATCGCCGCGTAAAGGTACATCTTTCTGTAGAGAAACCAGAGGAAGGGGTCGAACAGGAAGGCCGGCCAGTTCCAGGTGAGGGCGAAGCGCGGGGTGCCACCGGCCGAGAACTTGCGGAAGACCTCGAGGAAATGATCATCGGCTCTCTCCCACCTCCAGCCCTTCGCGAGGGAAAAGAACGGGGCCTTGCTGGGACCGATGAATGTCCGCCACAGGTCCACCTCCTCCGAGGGGAGCGGAGAGGCGGTCACCGGGAATGGCGTGCCGCATTGCTGGCAGAACAACGCATCGTCCGGATTGAGTTGTTCACACTTTCCACAGGGTTTCATCGTGTGACCTTATAGCACCTGTCCGGACCCGCCCTCAAGGGTAGGCAAGTCGAAATTTCTCAATGGTGAGAAGAAGATAGACAGGAGTTTCGCCTTGCGTTGGCCGCCGGGGATGTGCTACCGTCATCAAATTCATGAGGGAATTCGCCACGTATGCCGACTGAGGAGTTACGACGCGCTGCTGAACGGTATTTGATGCATACCTATGCCCGTCTCCCGATCTCAATCTTGAGAGGGCGGGGCAGCAAGGTTTACGACCTGGAAGGTCGGGAATACCTGGATTTTGTAGCAGGTATCGCGGTCAATACACTGGGCCATGGGCATCCGGACTTGGTGGCGGCTATCCAGAAGCAGGCCCAAAGTCTGCTGCATGCGTCCAACCTCTACCTCACCGAGCCCCAGGTGAAACTGGCGCAGATCCTCGTCGAGCAGTCGTTCGCCGACAAGGCCTTTTTCTGCAACAGCGGAGCCGAGGCGAATGAAGCGGCCATCAAGCTGGCCCGGCTCTACGCGCATCAGAAGCATGGTCCGGAGCGATCGGAGATCGTGACCATGCTGAACTCTTTTCACGGCCGGACGATGGCGACGATTTCGGCGACCGGTCAAGCGAAGGTACAGAGGGGCTTCGAACCCCTCCTGCCGGGCTTCAAGCATGTGCCATTCAACGATCTGGGGGCGATCGAGCAGGCCCTGGACGATAAGACGGCCGCGGTGATGCTCGAGCCGATCCAGGGCGAAGGGGGCGTCCATGTCGCCGACCGGACCTACCTGGCCGGGCTGCGCGACCTGTGCCGTGAGCGGGACATCCTGCTGGTGTTCGACGAAGTTCAAACGGGGATGGGGCGCACCGGAACCCTGTTCGCCTACGAACAACTCGGCGTGCAACCGGATATCATGACCCTGGCCAAGGGCCTGGGCGGCGGGCTGCCGATCGGTGCCTGCCTGGCCACCGACGCCGTGGCGGCCGCCTTCACGCCCGGGGCCCATGCCTCCACCTTCGGGGGCAATCCGCTCGCCTGCGCCGCGTCGCTGGCCGTGCTGCGGGTCCTGCTCGAAGGCCGCGTGCTGGAACACAGCCGCCGAATGGGCGAGCATCTGTCCAAAGGCCTGTTTGACTTGAAGGAGCGCCTTCCCGTCGTCAAAGAAGTGCGAGGACTGGGCCTCCTGCAGGGGATGGAGTTGTCGATTGAAGGCAAGCCGGTCGTCATGGATTGTCTTGCCCGCGGGCTCCTGATCAACTGTACGATGGACCGTGTGCTGCGGTTTGTTCCGCCCCTCATTATCGCCCAGCTCGAGATCGATCGGCTGCTGGACGTCCTGTCGCACGTGCTGAGCAAGCGATTGTAGGTGATGGGACAGGGGAGACAAGCTGAATGACTGGACGGTCTGTCCGTGCGGCCCGCCAGGCTTCGGCATCGGCCGTGGGGAAGGACCTCCTCACGGTTCATGAGATTCCTCGCTCCCAGATCGCCCACCTGATCCGGCTGGCGGAGAAATTCAAGTCCATGCGGCGGTGTGGGGTGCCGTACCAGCGTCTCGTGGGGGCCACGCTGGGCTTGGTGTTCGAAAAGCCTTCCACCAGGACTCGGGTGTCCTTCGAGGCCGGGATGAACCAGCTCGGCGGCCAGTCCCTGTTCCTGTCGGCTTCGGACATCCAGCTTTGCCGGGGGGAAAGCATCGCGGATACCGCCCGCGTCCTCTCACGGTACTTGGACGGGATCGTGGTGCGGACGTACGCGCATGCCACGGTCGAAGAATGGGCCCGTGAAGCGACGGTTCCCGTCATCAACGGCTTGACCGACTTGTATCATCCCTGCCAGGCGCTCGCTGATCTTCTCACCATCCGCGAGAAGAAAGGTCGCCTGAAGGGGGTGAAGATCGCCTACGTCGGGGACGGTAACAACGTGGCGAATTCGCTGATCGAGGGGGCCGCCAAGATGGGCATGGCCATCAGCGTCGCCTGCCCGAGCGGGTATGAGCCGGATCGCCGCACGGTGGAGTTGGCGCGCGTCCAATCGGAGGAGACCGGCGGGGAGATCGCGCTGACCGACGACCCGCTGGTGGCGGTCAAGGATGCCGACGTGGTCTACACCGATGTCTGGATCAGCATGGGCCGTGAGCGCGAGCAAGCCCGCCGGCTCAAGACACTCGGCCCGTATCAGGTCAATGAGCGCCTGGTCAAAGCCGCCAAACCCGACGCCATCGTGATGCATTGTCTCCCCGCTCATCGCGGCCAGGAGATTACCGCCGGCGTGTTGGACGGGTCGCAATCGGTCGTCCTGGACCAGGCCGAGAACCGCTTGCATATGCAGAAAGCCATCCTCGTCGAATGGCTGCAGGGTCCGGCGCGCAAGAACTGACTGATTGAGGAGAGCGATGGCACGAGACTCGATCAAGAAGGTGATCCTGGCCTATTCGGGGGGGCTCGACACGTCGGTCATTCTGAAGTGGCTGCAGGAGACCTACGGGTGCGATGTGGTGGCTTTCTGCGCCGATCTCGGCCAGGGTGAAGATCTGAAGGCGGTGAAGGCCAAGGCGCTTGCGATCGGGGCCTCGAAGGTCTATGTGGAGGATCTCCGGGAGGTTTTTGTCAAGGACCATGTCTTTCCGATGCTGCGCGGGAATGCCGTCTACGAAGGCAGCTATCTCCTGGGCACCTCCATTGCCCGGCCTCTGATCGCCCGTCGCCAGATCGACCTGGCACGGAAAGAAGGAGCGGACGCGGTGTCCCATGGCGCCACCGGCAAGGGGAACGACCAGGTCCGCTTCGAGCTGACGTACCTGGCCCTCGCGCCCAAGGTCCGATGTATCGCGCCTTGGCGCGAATGGTCGTTCCGCTCGCGGCGGGAATTGATCGAATACGCCTCCACCCACGGCATCCCGGTGACCGCCACCAAGGCCAAGCCCTACAGCATGGACCTGAATCTCTTCCACATCAGTTACGAGGGCGGCATCCTGGAGGATCCTTGGGAAGAGCCTCCCGAGGAAATCTTCCAGATGACCGTCTCGCCGGAGAAAGCTCCGAACAAGCCCCGGCTTGTCGAGATCGACTACGAACGGGGCGATCCGGTGGCGGTGGATGGAAAGCGCATGAGCCCGGCGACCCTGCTGGCCCATCTCAATCGTCTGGGTGGGGAGCACGGCGTGGGACGCGTCGACCTGGTTGAAAACCGGTATGTGGGGATGAAGTCGAGAGGGGTTTATGAGACGCCGGGCGGGACCATTCTCCACGCGGCGCACCGGGGGCTGGAGTCCATCACGCTGGACCGGGAAGTGCTTCACTTGCGGGACAGTCTGATGCCGAAGTACGCCGAGCTGATCTACTACGGTTACTGGTACGCGCCCGAGCGCGAGATGCTGCAAAAGGCGTTCGACGAAGCGCAGCAGGATGTGAGCGGCACCGTTCGGGTCAAGCTGTACAAGGGTGGGTGCACGGTGGTGGGACGTCGCTCGGATCGCTCCCTCTACCGGCTCGACATGGCCACCTTCGAAGAGGATGAGGCGTATCGCCAGAGAGACGCGGAGGGATTCATCCGCCTGAGCGCGCTCCGGTTGGCGATTCGCGCGCAACGTCGGAAGGCCAGGTAGTAGCTCTCTATGGCCCCCAAGACACGTGGTCGAGCGGCTGCCGGCGGCAAGGCCTGGGCGGGACGCTTCCGGGAGCGGACCAACCGACTCGTGGAAGCCTTTACGGCCTCGCTGGCATTCGACCGGCGGCTGTATCCCTACGACATTCAGGGCAGTGTGGCCCACTGCCGGACGCTGGAACGGGCCGGCGTGCTGACTCACCGCGAGACGACGGCCATTCTCAGGGGGCTTGAGATGGTCCGCCATGAGCTCGACGCCGGGCGCTTCCCGTTCGTCCCGGAAGACGAGGATATTCACATGGCGATCGAGCGGCGACTGACCGAGCTGATCGGGCCGGTCGGGGGCAAGCTCCATACGGGGCGGAGCCGAAATGATCAGGTGGCGCTGGACATCCGGCTCTATCTGCGCGAAACGCTGGGGTCCCTGTTCCAGGATATGCGGCGGCTCCAGAGGGTCCTTGTCGAGCAGGCGCGCGCGCATCTGGATGTGGTCATGCCGGGGTACACACATCTCCAACGCGCCCAGCCGGTCCTCTTCGCCCATCACCTGTTGGCCTATGTGGAGATGGTGGAGCGGGATAAGGGACGCCTGCAAGACGCCCGGGCGCGGCTCGATGTGATGCCGCTGGGCTCCGGCGCGTTGGCCGGGACCAACTACCCCGTCGATCGGGCCTATACCGCCAAACTCCTGGGGTTTCCAACGGTCACGCAGAACAGCCTGGATGCGGTGTCCGACCGGGACTTCGCGATCGAAGTCCTCGCAGCCCTGTCGATCTTGATCATGCACCTCTCCAGGCTGAGCGAGGAACTGATCCTCTGGTCGTCTCAAGAATTCCAGTTCGTGGAACTGCCGGATGCCTTCTGCACCGGCAGCAGCATGATGCCCCAGAAGAAGAATCCGGATGTGCCCGAACTGGTTCGCGGCAAGACAGGCCGCGTATACGGACATCTGTTGTCCTTGTTGACGACCATGAAGGGGCTGCCGCTGAGTTATAACCGTGATCTGCAGGAGGACAAGGAGGCCCTCTTCGATGCCCTGGATCAGGTGACGTCGGCTGTGAAGGTCTACACGGAACTCCTGAAGGGGCTCACCGTCCATCGGGCGAGGATGGCCAAGGCGACGGAGAGCGGCTACCTGCTGGCCACGGAACTGGCGGATTATCTCGCCGGCAAGGGGGTTTCCTTTCGTGAGGCCCATGCCGTGGCCGGCCGCATCGTGCGATCCTGCCTCGACCTGAAGCGAGAGTTGGGCGAGCTGACGCTCGAAGACCTGCGGGCATTTTCCGATCGCTTTGAGAAGGACGTGCTGGACGCGATCAGCGTCGAGGGTGCCATCGAGCGCAAAGCGCAGATCGGCGGCACCGCGCGGAAGCGGGTCGAAGCACGCCTCAAGGTACTGGCGAGATCCTTGGCGTGAAGTCTCTTGCCTGCCTCGCGGTTGCGGTGGGCCTGATCGGTACTCTCTTCGCCGGCTGTGGATCGGTGGGGCCCCCGGTTCCTCCAGAATCCGTCGGGATCGCAGCCAAAGCGCAGAAGGAGAAGGAGCGGGCCAAGGAAGAGGAACGTCGCAAAGAGCTGGAGAAGCAACAGGTGCCGCCCCAGGAGCCGGCCGTCCAGCCCGAGGCTGCCGCGGAAAATGGCGAGCCGACCGCGGAGCCGGAATCCGAAGAACCGATAAGGGCAGAGGAAGATGTGGTGCTGCCGCCGCTCCGACCGATAGGCACGCCGCGGTGATCATATATTCTTGAGTGCAGGAGGAGAGATCAATGCAACCAAGTCATCAAGCCGACAAGAAGCGCAAACTCTTGCTCGTCGATCCCTATCCCAGGAATAACCCATACCACCTGACCGCGGCGGAACGGCGCGCCGTCTGGTTCCCGAAGCTCAGCCTGCCCGTCATTGCCGCCTACACGCCCCCCGGTTGGGAGGTCGCGTTGGTGGACGAAGCCGTGGAGGACGTGAACTTCGACCAGCCTTGCGATCTGGTGGGGCTCTCGATCATGACGTGCTATGCGCCGCGTGCCTATGAGATCGCTACGGAGTTCCGCAAGCGGGGCAAGACCGTGGTCATGGGCGGGGTCCACCCCACCTATTGTCCGGACGAGGCGCTGCGCTACTGCGATGCGATCGTCTGCGGTGAGGCGGAGGACTTGTGGCCTCAACTGGTCGCAGACTTCGAGGTCGGCACCATGAAGCGCATGTACCAGATGGGGCCATTCCCCTCGCTTGAAAACTACAAGAACCCCCAGGTGTCACTCCTGAGCCCCGATGCCTACATGACCCGCCAATGCAGCTTCACCACGCGCGGCTGCCACTTCGACTGCGAGTTCTGTAGCGTGTCGCCGTTCAACGGCAAAACGACGCGTCGAAGGCCGGTGGAGGAAGTGGTCAAGGAACTGGCCCAGATCAAGCAATGGATCCGAGCGGAGCTGGTCGAGCGCATGGTCTCGGGGTCTCTGTCAGAGGCGTTCGTGACGAGCCTGCGCATCCGGCTGGGGGTCGAAGACGGCACCATTTTCGCGTTCGTGGACGACCTGCACAACAGCAATCGGGCCTACTGCCGGGAGCTCTGGGAGGCCCTCAAGCCGCTCAATATCAAGTGGGGCTGCCAGTCCACGATGTTTCTGGGCGACGACGAGCACATGGTGAAGCTGGCGGCCGACAGCGGGTGCGTCTCGGTCTTCGTGGGAATGGAGTCGCTCGATGAGGACTGCCTGGACGAGACCAATAAGCCGTTCAACCGGGTGAAGAAGTTTGAAGCCGAGATCAAGATGTTTCATGACCACGGCATCATGGTCAATCCAGGGATCGTGTTCGGCTTTGACAACGACGACGAGTCGGTATTCGAACGCGCGACCGAGTTCCTGATCAGGAACCGCGTCGAGTTGGCCTATTTTAATGTCCTCACACCCCTGCCCGGAACGACCCTCTACGAGCGCTACAACAGCACCGGCCGCATCTTCGACCGCGACTGGGCGAAGTACGACGGTAAACATGTGGTCTTCCATCCCAGCCGCATGAGCGTGGATCAGCTCCAGGAGGGCTTCTACTGGGCGAATCACCACTTCTACTCGATCCCGTCGATTTGGAAGCGCCTGTCCGGTACGAGCCAGCGGCTGGTACCGCGCCATGAAATGAACCGGCAGTTCCGCAAACTCATCAAGCGGTCTATGCCCAAGGGAACGCTGTCGCCGGTCGCCAAGGTCCTCAAGAACCTGCAGGCGAAACTGCCGGCTTTCGAGACCGAGCAGCTCATTCCGAACGCGCTCCATGCCATCAAGAAGGTCGGCGAGAGCTCCCGCGAGTTTGGGTTGAGCGTCAAGACCAAGCGCCATGATCAGTTCGCGGCCCTATTCGTGGACCTGGAAGGAACGCTCGATCATCTGAATGCCAAGGAGTTGCTCGAGCGCATCAAGCACGCGGCGGAAAAGGCCAAGCTGGACATCATTGTGAACTTCGAGCACCTGCGCGAGGCGACGCCGGCCGCGCTGCGGATGTTGCTGGACGGCGAGGCACTCAAAACTGCCGCGCCCCACGCGAAAGTGCGATACCGGAAGTTCAAGGCGGCGTTCGAAGCGTCGCTGGGCGGCTTCTCGCTGGCCGGGCTCGAAATGCTGAACGAGGATTGGCAGGATGCATGACTTTCACTATCAGCACGGCGAGCTGTCGTGCGAAGAAGTCCCACTCAGCCGGATCGCCCAGGAGGTGGGAACGCCCTGCTATATCTACAGCCATGCTTCGCTGATCCGGCAATTCCGGGCGTTCGACGGGGCGTTCCACAACATCCCGCACGTCGTCGCTTTCGCGATGAAGGCCAACTCCAGCCTGGCCATTCTTCGCCTGGTCGCGCGGGAGGGCGGCGGCGCCGACATCGTGTCGGGCGGCGAGCTGTATCGAGCGCTGAAAGCCGGCATTCCGTCGGCGAAGATCGTGTTTGCCGGCGTTGGGAAGAACCGCGAGGAGATCCGCTACGCACTCGAGAGCGATGTCCTCATGTTCAACGTGGAATCCTCCGCAGAGCTGCGCACCATTGATGAGGTGGCGGAGGGGCTGGGGAGGAGAGCGCGTGTCGCGCTACGCATCAACCCCGACATCGACCCCAAGACCCATCCCTACATTTCCACCGGTCTGAGGAAAAGCAAGTTCGGGATCAGCGCCGACCGAGCGCTCGACGAGTACAAGCTGGCCTCGTCCTTGAAGCACATCGAGGTGGTGGGGGTCCACAAACACATCGGCTCCCAGGTGACCGACCTGGCGCCTTTTGTCGATGCGCTGAAGAAGGTGCTCGCGCTCGTCGAGGTCTTGAAAGGGCATGGGGTGACGATCCGGTATATCAACATCGGCGGCGGGCTGGGCATCACATATTCTGATGAGATCCCGCCGAAGCCGCAGCAGTTGGCGGAAGCGATCTCGCCGTTGGTCCGGGATCTCAAGTGCGTCCTGATCATGGAGCCGGGTCGGATCATCGTCGGGAACGCGGGCGTTCTGCTGACCCGCGTGCTTTACACCAAGGAGGGCGAAGCCAAACGATTCGTGATCGTGGATGCGGCGATGAACGACCTGATTCGACCCAGCCTGTACGGTGCCTATCACGAGATTCGTCCGGTGCGGGAGGTGTCCGGAGGAAAAACGCAGGTAGTGGACGTCGTCGGTCCGGTCTGTGAGTCCGGCGATTTTCTCGCCAAGGATCGAGAGATGCCGAAGGTGGACAGCGGGGACCTGCTCGCCGTCATGAGTGCCGGCGCGTACGGCTTCGTGATGTCGTCGAACTACAACTCCCGGCCTCGTGTCCCCGAGGTCCTGGTCAGAGACGGGCAATTCCACGTCGTCCGGGCACGCGAGGAGTATGCCGATCTGGTAAAAGGAGAAGTGATTCCTGATTTCCTCGGGTAGCGGGTCTCAAGAGGTATGAGATGTTTACTGGTTCGATAGTCGCCATCGTCACCCCTTTTCGCAACGGCCGAGTGGATGAGCGCGCGCTCGGCGATCTGATCGAGTTCCAAATCGCCGCCGGCACCGACGGAATCGTCCCCTGCGGGACCACGGGGGAATCGGCGACGCTTTCACACACCGAGCATGATCGCGTGGTCGCATTCACGGTCGAGGCCGTGCGGCGGCGGGTGCCGGTGATTGCGGGGACAGGCTCCAACAGCACGGAGGAAGCCGTCGCCTTGACCCGCCATGCCAAGCAGGCCGGCGCAGACGGGGCGCTTCTGATCACGCCCTATTACAACAAGCCGATGCAGGAGGGGCTTTTCCGCCATTACAAGGGGGTGGCGGAGGCCGTGGATCTGCCGATCGTGCTCTACAACATCCCGGGACGAACCGGCGTGAACATGAGTCCACCGACGGTGGCGCGATTGACGTCCGTCCGGAACATTGTGGCGATCAAGGAGGGCAGTGGATCGCTCCAGCAGGTGTCCGAGATCCTCAAGGCTTGCGGCGATCGCATGACGGTCTTGTCCGGCGACGATGCGCTCACGCTCCCGATGCTTGCGATAGGAGCCAAGGGGGTGATCACCGTGACGGCGAACATCGCTCCGGCCGAGATGGCTGCGATGCTGGATGCCTTCGCGGCAGGAAGGCTGGACGAGGCTAGGCGCCAGCATTATAAGCTGTTCCCCCTCTTTACGGCGCTCTTCTTCGAGACCAACCCCATCCCGGTCAAGGAGGCCTTGGCCTTGATGGGCAAGATTGATGGCGAGCTGCGCCTGCCGCTCAGTCCGATGGCGCCGGACACACGCGAGAAGCTGGCGAGGGCGCTCAAGGAATACGGACTCATCTGACGTGAGAAGCTGACAGGCTGACAAGTTGGTAAGCTGACAATCTGCAGATGCCTGCTGATTCGTTGTCGGCCTGTCAGCCTGTTAGCTCGTCAGCTTTCCCGAGAAGGTTATGATCAAAGTCATCGTTGCCGGGGCGGCCGGCCGCATGGGAGGCAGGCTGGTTGCCCTGCTGAAGGAATCCGCTGCGCTGACCCTGGTGTGCGCGGTCGAAGTCAAAGGCCACGCGTGCGTCGGTGAGGATGCCGGCGAGGTGGCCGGCTGTGGGCGGACCGGGGTGACGATCGGCCACGACCTCTCTGCCGTCATGGACCGGGGCGAAGTGATTGTCGATTTTTCCGCTCCTGTCGCCACATTGGAGCACCTCCGCATTGCCGCCCAGCACCGCAAAGCCATGGTTATCGGCACGACCGGCTTTTCTCCTCAGGAATTGGCCGAGTTCCGGATTCTCGCGAAGCCCATCCCCTGCGTCTTTTCTCCGAATATGAGCGTGGGGGTGAACATCATTCTCAAGGTGATCGCCGAGATGGCCAAGACCTTCGGGGACGACTACGACATCGAGGTCATCGAGGCGCACCATCGTCTCAAGAAGGATGCTCCGAGCGGGACTGCGTTGAAGATGGCGGAGGTGCTTGCGAAGGCTGTCAGCCGGGATCTCGACCAGGTGGGAGTTTACGCCCGCAAGGGGCTCGTGGGAGAGCGAAAACGGGGCGAGATCGGTATCCAGACTATTCGCGCGGGGGACATCGTCGGGGATCACACCGTGCTGTTCGGCGGGATGGGCGAGCGGGTGGAGGTGACCCACCGGGTGCAGAGCCGGGATACCTTTGCGCGGGGGGCTCTGCGGGCGGCGCGATGGGTGGTCAAGCAGCCGCCCGGCCTCTATGACATGACGGACGTATTGGGGCTCAAGTAGAGAGAACGAGGGGGAGGGCGCGCCGCCCTCCCCCTGATATTCAGGGGCAAGCACCGATGGAGCGCTCACCCCTTGGGGAGCAGGACTCCATAGAACAAGATAGAAATCGCGATGGCGGCCCCGATCGTCACTTTTCTGTTGTGAAAGACGTCGTGGACACCGTAAATCAGGATCGCGATAATGAATGTGAAATAGATTTGCGCGATCCCCTTATAGCCTCCGTGTTCCTCCGCGAAGGCGGCTGCCGGTAGCAGCACCGACAGGCTTCCCAGAAACCATCCCATCACCCTGCTCCGGTAATGCTTCATGACTGTCCCTCCTTAGTAGGAAGCCCCCAGCCCATTCCTTGCTGAGGAACCTCCTGCTCTCCCTTCCGCAGCCCGTCCCTGGCACGGACCAGCCAACACTA
>Ga0187893_10008923_pt1 | contig 15627 bp, 19 predicted proteins | sample MA1701074metaG_FD_139574 | JGI IMG/M metagenome (GOLD analysis project Ga0187893, IMG submission 139574) | White microbial mat communities from a basaltic lava cave in the Kipuka Kanohina Cave System on the Island of Hawaii, USA - MA170107-4 metaG ... | reverse complement strand
TCTCATCCAAGCAACTGCAGCAGCTCGCCGCTCTCTACAATCACACCCCGAGGAAGTGCCTCGGCTGGCACACCCCTGCCGAGGTGTTCTCCAAACTGTTGCACTTCAAATGTGAATCCACCTCCCCGCCTTCGCGGGGACGACCGTCAGAGTTTCGCTAGTACGTCTTTGAGGGCCTGAAGTACTGCACGCGGTCGATCGAGCGCACCGTCACGTCGCGCACGCGCGAGCCCTGCAGCACCTTGAGCGGCACCTCGGCACCCGCCGCTCCGCGCCCCCAGACCTTGCTGTAGAACTCGGCGAGCGTCGTCACCTCGTCGGCGCCGACGGCGAGCACGATGTCGCCGCTCTTCAGGCCGGCGCGCTCGGCGGGGCCCTCGGGCGACACGCGAGCGACGAACAGCCGTCCTCTGATCTCATCGGCGTTGATGCCGAGCCACGGGCGCGCCGGGTCGTTGCGCCGGCCTTTCGCGATCAGGTCCCCGAGGATCGGCTTGAGCAGATCCGCCGGCACGAACATGTTCCCCGGCGACTGCGTGCCCGGGCCGCCGGCGTCGGGCACGATGAGCGAGCCGATCCCGAGCAGCTCGCCCTTGGCGCCGATCAGCGGCGCGCCCGACCAGTCCATCACCGGCGGGTAGGTGAAGATCGCCGAGTCGAGCAGGTATTCCCAGTTGCCCGAGAACGGCCGGCGCGACACGACGTACACCAGCGTGGGCGCGTCGCGTGCCGAGGCGGTCGCCACCATCGCCGGCTGGCGCTCGGCGAGCGCGCCCGAATCGCCGAGCGGCAGCGGCTTGCCGGCGAGCTTGGCCCCGAGCCTGAGCAGCCCGAAGCCCGACGCGTGATCGTAGCCCGCGAGCGTCGCCGGCACCGTGCGCCCGTCGGCGCCGGTCACCTGGATCGCCTCGGCTTCGATCACGAGGTAGCCGATCGTCAGCACGTAGCCCTCGCGCACCAGCGCTCCCGTGCCGCGGCGCTGCAGTCCGAGCGTCTGGGCGCTGCGCGCGTCGGCCTGGATCTTCGCCTGCACGCCGACCACCGCGGTGAGCGTCTCGTCCGGCTTGTCCTTGTCCTGCGCCGCCGCGTGGAGGGCGGCGAGAGAGACAGAGAGCGCGAAAGCGAGTGTGCGCATTGGGCTTCTCCTCGGCACCTCAATCATGCGCTGAATTCGCCGACAATGCACCGCCTTGAGCAACTTCTGGCTAAACGAGCTGATCCGCACCGCGATCCTGTTCCTCACCGCGTGGCTGCTCGGACTGTGGGTGCTGCGCGGCGGCATCCGGGTCAACTACACGCGCAAGATCCTGCACTTTACCCTGTTCCTGGTGCCGCTCGCGCTCGCTTCGGCGCTGCCGTTCGAGGGCAGCTTCTTCACCGTGGTCGCAAGCGGCCTGGTGTTCACCGCGAGCCTCGTGCTCTGCTCGCGGCCGTTTCGCAGCCGATCAAGCTTCCTCGCCACGGCGTTCGCGGCGTTCGACCGCCCGGAAGACCGGCCTTACACGCTGCTTTGGCTGATCACACAGGTCCTCACCACCTACGTCGTGCTGGTGCTCATGCTCCTGTGGCTCGGGCGCTATGAGAAGACCGCGCTCATCTTCATCACGGTGCTGGTGAACGGCATCGGCGACGGCCTCGCCGAGCCGGTGGGCGTGCGCTTCGGCCGCCACACCTACCGCACGCGGGCGCTCTTCACCGACCGCGTCTACACCCGCAGCCTCGAAGGCAGCGCGTGCGTGCTCGCGAGCGGCTTCCTCGCGGTGTTCCTGCTGCGCGGCCAGCTCGAAGGGGTCCAGTTCCCCCTCGCGCTCGCGATCATCCCGCTCGCCATGACGCTGGCCGAGGCATGGTCGCCGCACACCTGGGACGGGCCGTTCCTTTACCTTGCCGGCGGAGCCTCCACGGTCGCGACGCTAGAATTGTCTCGTCTCCTTTCATGAAGAACAGCATGCGGCTGCTGTCCTGGAACGTGCAATGGTGCCGCGGCATCGACGGCCGGGTCGATCCGAAGCGCATCGCCGCCGAGGCGAAGCGGCTCGCCGACCCCGACGTGCTCTGCCTGCAGGAAATCGCGGTGAACTTCCCCGAGATGGAGGGAAGCAAGGGAGAAGACCAGGTCGAAGACTTGAAAAAGCAGTTGAAAGGGTACGAAGCGTTCTTCGCGCCTGGCGTGGACCTGCCCGGAAAGCGCGGGCGCCGGCGCTTCGGCAACCTGGTGCTCTCGCGACTGCCGGTGGGCCGGGTGATGCGCCACACGCTGCCCTGGCCCGGGGCGCCCGAGGTGCGGAGCATGCCGCGCGCCATCGTCGAGGTGGTGGTCGAAGCGCCGTTCGGGGCGCTGCGCGTGATGACCACGCATCTCGAGTACTACTCGAGCGAGCACCGCGGCGCCCAGATTGCGCGCATCGCCGAACTGCATGCCGAAGGCGGCGCCGCGCACCTGCCGGAGAACGAGCCCGGCAGCTACGAATCGCACACGCGAGGCAAGAGCGCGGTCATCTGCGGCGACTTCAACCTGAAGCCGGAAGATCCGCACCACCGCAAGATGCTCGACGCCGGCTTCGTCGACGCCTGGCAGGCGCTGAACCCGGGAAAGCCGCGCCAGGACACGTTCCACCTGTACGACGGCGAGACCCCCTGTTGCTGCGACTACGTGTTCGTCACCCCGGACCTCGTGCCGCGGCTGCGCTCGATCAGGATAGACACGCAGACCCAGGCCTCGGATCATCAGCCCGTGGTGGTGGAGCTTGCTTGAGATAAGGAAACTCGGAGAAGCGCTCGGCGCCGAGATCGGCGGCCTGGATCTCTCGAAAACAATCGAGCCAGAGGCCTTTGCGCGAATTCGGACCGCATGGCTCGAAAACCTGGTGATCCGCATCCGCGGGCAGAAGCTCACCGATCCGCAGCTCCTCGCCTTCAGCCGCAACTTCGGCGAGCTCGATCCGCCCGGCCCGAACCCGCTCGGCCGGCCGTTCCTCGCCGACCATCCCGAGATGAACGTGATCTCGAACATCAAGGAGAACGATGTTCCGATCGGCGGGCTGGGCGACGGCGAGGCGATCTGGCACGCCGACATGACCTATATCGAGCGCCCGCCGATGGCCGCGATCCTGTACGCGCTCGAGATCCCGCCGGCGGGCGGCGACACGTACTGGGCGAACATGTATGCCGCCCATGAAACGCTGCCGGCGGATCTCGAGCGGCGCATCGAGGGGCGCGAGGCGATCCACGACGCGACCTACAACAGCGCCGGCGCCAGGCGCAAGGGATACCAGGAGGTGTCCGATCCGCGCGCGGCGCCCGGCGCGCGCCATCCCCTGGTGCGAACGCACCCGGAGACCGGCCGCAAGAGCCTGTTCCTCGGCCGGCGGCGCAACAGCTACGTGGTCGGCCTGGAGCTGGAGGAAAGCGAAGAGCTGCTCGATGCGCTATGGGCGCACGCGACGCAGCCGCGCTTCACCTTTCGCCAGGAGTGGCGCGTCGGCGACGTGCTGGTCTGGGACAACCGCTGCACCCTGCACCGGCGCGACGCGTTCGATCCGCGCGCGCGGCGCCTGCTCCACCGCACCCAGGTCAGGGCGCCGGCTTGAGGTAGGCGCGCAGCTGCTCCACGCGGTTGCGGTTGGCGCCGAAGTCGCGCCGGCCGAGCCGCGAGGCTGAACGCACCTGGAGTACGTTTTCAGACAGCAGAAATTCAACATCATCGACGAAGCGGAGAATGGGCGTGCGGAACTCGGCGTAGAGGTAATTGCCTTCCGCGCGGATCACGCTCGCGAGCGGAAGCTGCTCGATCGCCTTGCGCAGCTCGGCGATCGTGCCCTTGAAGGCGAGGGGCGCGATGTAGTGCCGACGGTCGGCGGGATCGGCCTGCGACGAGACGCAGTTCGGCGAGCGCCTGCAGGGCGCGAAGCGCCCGTTGCTCACGCCGAGGTTGGCCGGCCGGCGCCAGTTGAACATCGCGGGGATGCTACCATCGGCGAACCACCGCAATGGAGGACGGCCCATGGAGATCTCGGCGCAACAGCTCTCTGAACTGCTGCTCGGCATCGCCCGCGCGCAGGCCGCGATCATCCAGGGCCTCGAGAACGAGATGGCCGGCGTGCGCAGCGGCCGCATCATCCCGGCGCTGCAGAACGTGGCGCACCTGCGCGACCACCCGCAGCCGACGCTGACCGACCTCCCGGTGCGCGTGCTGCTCGGAACGCTCGGGCGCCAGGTGCCGGATGCCGCCGGCGTGGTGCGCGACCTGGAGCGCTTGCTTGGAGAAAAACCTGCGGCATGACCGATGCGGTACGCGAGCAGTACGAGCGCTGGGTCTATCCGCAGCCGATCGAGGATCTCAGCAAGGAAGCGGGCCGGGATTTCAGCGACCCGACCTTCCTCGGGCGCGCGTACTGGCCGCATCGGCGGCCGCGCGAGGACCTGCGCATCCTCGTCGCCGGCTGCGGGCCCAATGCCGCGGCCCGGTTCGCCTACTTCAACCGCAAGGCAGCCGTGGTGGGCGTGGACATCAGCGAGGCGAGCCTCGCGCACGCCCGCGCGCTCAAGGCGAAGCACGACCTCGACAACCTGACCCTGCACCGCTGCAGGGTGGAAGACGTGCCCGCGCTCGGGCAATCGTTCGACCTGATCGAATCCTCGGGCGTGCTGCATCACCTGCCCGATCCCGCCGCCGGCCTGAAGGCGCTCGCCGCCGCGCTCGCGCCCGACGGCGTGGTCTACCTCATGCTCTACGGCAAGTACGGGCGCGCCGGCATCTACATGGCGCAGGAGCTGTTCCGGATTCTTGGCCTGGGACAGTCAGAGGAAGATCTCGCTGCGGTCAAGGCGGCGCTACCGGCCTTCCCGCACGATCATCCGCTGCGCCGCTGCCTCACGGGCCCCAACGACCTCGCGTTCGACTCCGGCATCGTCGACACCTTCCTGCATCCCATGGACCGCGGCTTCACGGTGCGCGACTGCTATGACCTGCTCGGTGGCGCTGGCCTGGTGCTGCAGGGATGGCTCAACCGGCATGCCTACGACCCGGCCTCGCGCATCGCGCAGCCGCGGCTGCGCGAGCTGATCAGCCGCCTCCCCGAGCGCGACGCGCAGCACGCGATCGAGCTCATCGACGGCAAGATCGCGACGCACACCTTCTACGCGTGCCGGCGCGACCGCGACCAGCGCCAGGTCCGGATCGATTTCGACGGCGGCGGCTTCATGGACATGGTCCCGGTGCCGCGGCCCGGCTGGACGCGCAGCGCGGGACCCGGCCTCCTGCTGCTGCAGCCGGGCATCGTCGGGATGACGCTCGAGCTTCGCGAGCGCCGCGCCGCCGTCGCTTCGCGCATCGACGGCCGGCGCACGGTGCGAGCGTGCTTCCTCGACGCCGGCAGCACGCTCGAAGCGCCGCAGTTCGTGGCGTCGTTCTGCCGCGAGCTGTTCCGGAGCCTCTGGATCGCGGGCTACTGCGACCTGGTGTTCCCGGAGGCGGTCTAGTCGATCTTCACGCCCGCGGCCTTGACCACCGCGGCGTACTTGTGGAGCTCGCTCCTGAACATTTCCACCGCCGCCTGCGGCGAGCTCGGCCGGATCACGTTGCCCTGCTTCACCATCGCTTCCTGGACCTCGGGCGCGGCGAAGGCAGCGACGAAGGCCGCGTGGATGCGGTTCACGTGCTCGGCCGGCAGCTTCGCCGGGCCGACCACGGCGAACCAGCCTTCGACGTCGTAGTTGGGCAGGCCCTGCTCGGCGAGCGTCGGGATGTCCTTCGCCGCCGGCGCGCGGCTGCGGCCGGTGATGCCGATCGGGCGCAGCGCGCCGCTCTTCAGGTGGCCCTGCACCGCGGGCAGCGCGACCACGCCCAAATCGACCTGGCCGCCGACCAGGTCCTGCAGCATCGGGCCGGTGCCCTTGTAGGGCACGTGCCGCACCTCGATGCCCGCCTCGCGCACGAACATCTCGCCGGCGAGGTGGATGATCGTGCCGTTGCCCGACGAGGCGTAGTTGTAGCCGCCCGGCTTCGCCTTCGCTGCCGCCACCAGCTCCTTCAGGTCCTTGGCCGGAAACTTCGGATTGACCACCAGCACGAACGGCGTGGTGCCGAGCACCGAGATCGGCGTGATGTCCTCGAGCGAGTCGAACGGCATCTTCGGATACACGCTCGGGTTGATCACGTGGTTGTTCGACACCAGGCCGATGTGCTGGCCGTTGGCCGGCGCCTTCACGATCGCCGCGGTGCCGGTCACCCCGCCCGCGCCCGGCAGGTTCTCGATCACCACCTGCGCGCCGAGCGCCTTCGACAGCGCCGGCGCGGTCGCGCGCGCGATCGTATCGACGCCCGACCCCGCGCTGACGGGCAGAATCATGCGCACGTGTTGTGCAGATGCATTCGCGGAAAACGCCAACAGCGCAGCCGTAATGACCAGTTTCATCTAGAAATCCTTGGGTTCGGCGGGAAAGCTGGGGTTGCGCTTCTCGCGCAGCGCGGCGAGGCCTTCCTTCACCTCGGGGCCGGTGAAGCCCATTACCTCGAGCGCGAGCGAGGCGTCGAACGCGGGCCCCGCGAGGCGCAGCCAGTTGTTGAGCGAGTACTTGGTCCAGCGCAGCGCGGTCTGCGGCCCGGCGGCGAGCTTGCGGGCGACTTCGAGGGCCTTTGCCTGCAATTCCGTTTCTTCGCAGGCAAGGGAAACCAGGCCCAGGCGCTCGGCTTCCTCGCCGCTGATCGTGTCGCAGGTGAGGAGGTAGTACTTCGCCTTCGCCATGCCGCAGAGCAGCGGCCAGATGATGGCCGCATGGTCGCCCGCGGCGACGCCGAGGCGCGTGTGGCCGTCGATCAGCCTCGCCGTCCTGGCTGCGATGGAAATGTCCGCCATCAGCGCGGCGGCGAGTCCCGCACCCACCGCGGGACCGTGGATCGCGGAAACGATGATCTTCGAGCAGTTCAGCATGTTGTAGACCAGGTCGCGCGCCTCGCGCCACACGCGGGCGCGCGCCGCGAAGTCGCGCGTCATCTCCTCCACCAGCGCCATGTCGCCGCCCGCCGAGAACCCCTTGCCGGCGCCGCGCAGGATCGCGACGCGCGTCTCGGGGTCGCGGTCGACGTCGAGCCAGACGCGCGCCATCTCGGCGTGCGCGGCCGCCGTCGCCACCGCGAGCTTGCCCTCCTCGCCCATCACGATCTCGAGGATGCCGGGCTCGAGGCGGCGCAGTTTCAGCTCCTGGTACGCCGAAAAGTCCATCACCCATTCTACAATCGCCCCTCCCATGGTCTCCTTCGCCGACATCGCCGCCGCGCACGAGCGCATCAAGGCGCACGCCGAGCGCACCCCGTTCCTGCGCTCCACGCAGGTGGACGCCTTGACCGGCGCGCGGGTGTTCTTCAAGTGCGAGAACTTCCAGCGCATGGGCGCGTTCAAGTTCCGCGGCGCCTTCAACGCGCTTTCCCGGCTGAAAGACGAGGACCAGAAGAAGGGCGTGGTGGCCTTCTCCTCGGGAAACCACGCCCAGGCGGTCGCGCTCGCCGGCAAGATCCTCGGCATCAAGGCCGTGATCGTGATGCCCGAAGATGCGCCGAAGGTGAAGCTCGACGCCACCCGCGGCTACGGCGCCGATATCGTGCAATACGGCCGGGGCGAGGCGCGCGAGGAGCTCGCCGGCAGGCTCGCGACCGAGCGCGGCCTGACCCTGATCCCGCCGTTCGACCACGAGCACGTGATCGCCGGCCAGGGCACCGCGGCGAAGGAGCTGATCGAGGACGCGGGCGAGCTCGACCTGCTGCTGGTGCCTTGCGGCGGCGGCGGCCTGCTCTCGGGCTGCGCGATCGCTGCCAAGCACCTCCTGCCCGGGTGCCGCGTGATGGGCGTGGAGCCCGAGGCCGGCAACGACGCGAGCCAGTCCTTCGCGAAGAAACGCCTGGTGACCATCGCGATCCCCGACACCATCGCCGACGGGGCGCGCACGCCTTCGCTCGGCAAGCTCACCTTCCCGATCGTGATGCGCTACGTCGACGACATGCTGACGGTCGACGACAAGGAGCTCGCGCGCTCGATGTTCTTCCTGTGGGAGCGGATGAAGGTGGTGGTCGAGCCCACCGGCTCCCTTGCCTTCGCGGCCCTGATCAACGGCAAGGCCAAGGCCAAGGGCCTGCGCGTCGGCGTCGTGCTGTCAGGCGGAAACGTCGACCTTCACTGGGCGGCCGCGCAGCTGCACAAACAGAAGGATTAGCGTCCCGAGCACGGTGGCGCCGAGCTGCAGCTCGAGCCGCGGCACGATGGTCGCGACCGTGCACGCGGCGAGAGCCGCGCGCAGCGGCCACGCGATGTCGCGCAGGCCCAACATGCCGTGCAGCGCGAACGAGGCGAGCACCGTGCACACCGTGCCGAAAAAGCACGCGATCAGGATCTCGGCGAGGGACCCGTGCAGGGTCAGGCCGGTGTTGAACAGGAAGAAAAACGGCACCACGAAGCCGCCGATCGCGAGCTTCACCGCATAAGGCCCGAGCGAGACCGGGTTCACGTTCGCGATCGCCGCGGCGGCGAAGTTCGCCACGGCAACTGGCGGGGTGATCGCCGAGAGGCAGCCGTAGAACAGCATGAAGAGATGCACCTCGAACTCGGGCAGGCCGTAGCGGCGCAGGATCGGCGCGAGCAGCGCCGCGCCCATGATGTAGACCGCCGGCGTCGGCATTCCCATGCCGAGCAGGATCAGGAACGCGGCGGAAAGCAGCAACGCCGGGACCAGCATTCCGCCGGAGAGCGTGTTGATCACCAGCGTGAACTTGCCGGCGAGCGCGCTGATCTCGATCGCGCCGATCACCGCGCCGGCCGCGGCGACCGCGCCGACCAGCGGCACCACCTGGGTGATGGTCTCGGTGCAGCACTCGACGAAGCGCCGCGGCCCGATCGCGCTCGGCCGGTGGAACCACGACAGCACGATGACTGCGGCGGTCGAGCCCGCGGCGACGTACACCGGCGTATAGCCGTCGAGCAGCAGCCACATCATGGCGCCGATCGGCAGCAGGTGGCGCCAGCCGGTGGAGAGCGCGCGCGGCAGCGGCACGATCTGGTCCGCCGGCATCGGCGGCTCGCGGTTACGCACCGCCTCGTTGTGCACCAGGATGTAGATCGCGACGTAGTAGAGGATCGACGGCAGCCACGAGGAGGCCACGATGTCGGCGTACGGGATGTTGGTGATGTCGGCCATGATGAACCCCACCGCGCCCATCACCGGCGGCAGCATCGCGCCCCCGCTCGACGAGGTGGCCTCGATCGCCGCCGCGCGCGTCGGGTGCACGCCTTGCTTCACCATGATCGGGATGGTCAACGGGCCGGTGGTCGCGACATCCGCAGTGGGGCTTCCGGATACCGAGCCATATAAGCCGCTCGCGGTGACGCAGGCTTTCGCCGCGCCGCCGCGCATGCGCCCGGTGACCGCGCTCGCGACGTCGAAGAACAGCTGCCCGCCGCCCGCCTTGTTGTAGAAGTTGCCGAACAGCACGAACAGGAACGCGTAGGTCGCCGCCACCTCGAGCGGCGCGCCGAAGATCCCGTTCTCCTGGATCGTCATCATCTCGATGAAGTAGTTGATGCTGAAGTTGTCGTGGCGCAGCGCGCCCGGCACCCAGCGGCCGAAGACGGTGAAGGCGAGCAGCACGACAAGGAGCGAAGTGAGTCCCCAGCTGGTGGTGCGGCGGCAAAGCTCGACGACGAGCGCCACGAGCGCCAGCCCCACGACGATGTCCCAGGTCGTCGGTTGCGTGAAGCCGCGGCTCCAGTTGAGGAACCGGTCGTTGAGGAGGATGTAGTAGAGCGCGACCGCGAGCGATGCCGCGGCGAGCGCCACGTCGAGCCAGTTCAGGCGCCGGCGCCAGGGGCCGGCGGTCGTGGTGAGGAACGCGATCGGGAAAGCGATCGCGATGAAGATCGAGATGTCGAGGTGGAAGTAGGCGGTAAAGCGCCGAGCCCAGGTTCCGAAAGATTCAAGCCCAAGCTGCAAAGCCCACGTTCCGGTGAGCGTGGCGAGCGCGCCGATCCACAGCACCCAGAGCGCGGCCGCGACCGAGCCCGCCTGGACCAGCACCCAGCAGAAGCCGCCCGGGCGGTGCCGCACCCCCTCCCGCAGGAACCTCAAGCGGCTACTTCACCAGCCCGGCTTCCTTGTAATAGCGCAGCGCGCCGGGGTGGTAGGGCAGGTTCGCCGGGTTGCTCGACATCTTCTGCGTGGTGAACGCGGTCTTGAGCGAGCCGCCGATCTCCTGCACGCGCTTCTCGTTCTCGGCGATCGCCTTCACGTACTTGTACACCACCTCGTCGGGCACGTGGCTGCCCGCGACGAGCGAGATCCACATGCGCACCGTCGGGTAGTCTTTCTCCATAAAGGGGTAGGTGCCCTTCTCGACCATGTCGGCCTTGAAGTTGAAGGCGTCGGCGGCCTTCTGGATGGTGGCGCGGTCGCCGTCGATCCAGAGCAGCGCGCGCTTGCCGGCGATGTCCTTGACCAGCGAGTCGCCGAGGTTGCGCGCGTTCATGAACACGTCGGCCTTGCCGTCGACGATCGCGTCGAGGCCGATCTGGCTGTTGCCGAGCACGTAGCTGCCGCCCCACTTCTGGATGTCCTCGAAGCTGAAGCCGTAGGCCTTCATCACCTGGTAGGGCCCGCCGATGGTGGTCTGCGGGTTGTCCGGGCGGTTGATGGCGAGGCGCATCTTCGGCTTCTTCGCCGCGATGTCGGCCCACGACTTGATGCCGTTCGCCTCCGCCCACTCCTTGGTCATCAGGAAGTGGATGAACTGGTTGTCGTAGAGCTGCATCACGTAGCTGAACTTGCCCTTGAGCGGCTTGGTGAAGGGGAAGCCGCCCTCGTTGGCGAGGCGGATCTCGGTGCCGCTCGCGGTGGCGGTGAAGTCCGCCTGCCCCTCGGCGACGGCGAGCACGCCGCCGCCGGGCGAGTTCGGCTTGAACGACACCGCCGAGCCGGGATAGGTGTCGCGCACCACCGCGTTCAGCCCTTCCACCATGGTGCGCGGGTAGCCGGTCGGTGTCGCGCCGGTGATGGTCGCGGTGATCGGCTTCTTGTCGTTGAAATCCGCTGCAGCGGGAAGCGCCGCCGCCAGCGCTGCCGCGAGTGCGATGCGTGCGAATGTCATTTGCCTTTCCTCCTCTTGGCCTTCTTCGCTTTCCTCTTCGGCTTGCGGTCCGAGCGCCGGCGCTTCAGCTTCGGCTGCGTGCGCGCGCGCTTCCCGGGCGCCGGGAACCTGAGGACCGCGTCCTTGAAGAGCTGCACCAGCCCGAGCACCGCGGCGGCCTGCGAGGCGTAGATCGCCTCGGTGCGCACCATCAGCTCCTGCTGGTTGTCCGGGTTGTAACAGCTCGGCAATGTACTTGCCCGTCGCCTGGTCCAGCACGAACTCGACGCGAAATTGGGCCACGCAAACCTCCTCTGCTTGATTATATTCACACGGCAATGCACGCAGTCGAGATAACGAAGCCCGGCGGGCCCGAGGTATTGCAGCTTACCGAGCGGCCCCAGCCCCGGCCCAAGGCGGGCGAGATCCTGATCAAGGTCGCCGCCGCGGGCGTCAACCGGCCCGACGTCCTGCAGCGCACCGGCAACTACCCCGTGCCCCCGGGAGCCTCCGATATTCCGGGACTGGAAGTCGCGGGGGAAGTGGTTGAACCGGGAAACCTGTGGAAGCGTGGCGACAAGGTCTGCGCGCTGGTAAGCGGCGGCGGCTACGCCGAGTACTGCGCGGCGCCGGAAGCGCAGGCGCTGCCGGTGCCGAAGGGGCTGACGCCGGTGCAGGCGGCGTCGCTGCCCGAGACCTTCTTCACCGTATGGGCGAACGTCTACGACCGGGCGAAGCTCGTTCCCGGCGAGTCGCTGCTGGTGCAGGGCGGGACCTCCGGCATCGGCGTGAGCGCGATCCAGATGGCCGCGGCCACCGGCAACCGCGTGTTCGCCACCGCCGGCTCGGACGAGAAATGCGCCGCCTGCGTGCGGCTCGGCGCCGAGAAAGCTTTCAACTACAAGACGCAGGACTGGGCAACCGAGCTGCTCGCCGCCACCGGCAACAAAGGCGTCAACGTGATCCTCGACATGGTCGGCGGCGACTACGTGCCGAAGGAGCTCAGGTGCCTCGCCGACGACGGGCGCCTGGTGTTCATCGCCTACCTGCGCGGGCCGAAGGCCGAGCTCAACATCGACGCGGTGATGCGCCGGCGCCTCACCATCAGCGGCTCGACGCTGCGCCCGCGGCCGGTGGAGTTCAAGGGCCGGGTCGCGCAAGCCTTGCGCGAGAAGGTCTGGCCGCTGATCGAGGCCGGCCGCATCAAGCCCGAAATCTACCGGACCTTCCCGCTCGCGCAGGCGGCCGACGCGCACCGCCTTATGGAGAGCTCGCAGCACATCGGCAAGCTGGTCCTTACCGTTTAGCCGCTTCGGATTTCAGCCACGCCAGGAAAGCGGCGACCTCCGGCCGCGCGGCGGCGTTCCTCGAGACAATCGCGAAATAGGCGCGCGCCGGGTCGGCCTGGCTCTTGAAAGGGGCGACCAGCTCGCCCGAGGCGAGCAGGTCCTTGACCAGCGGGCTCCTGCCGAGCGCGACGCCGTGGCCGGCGACCGCGGCGGGGATGATCTGCTCGTAGCCCGAGAAAGAGAGCGTGCCGGCGGGCTTGAGGTCCGCGATGCGCTCGACCTCGAGCCAGGTCTTCCAGTGCAGCCAGGGATGGCGGCCGTCGGGGTCGTCGTACTGCAGGAGCACGTGGTGGCGCAGGTCCGCGGGCTGCGCCAGCGGCTTATTCTTCAAGAGCTTCGGGCTGCATACCGGGAAAACCTTCTCGCCGAACAGGCGCACCGCGTTCGGGCCGGCGAGCGAGGCCGGGCCGTGGCGCAGCGCGATGTCGAGCGCGTCGCGCTCGAGGTCTTGCACCTTGGTCTCGGCGGTGATGCGCACGTCGACCCCGGGGTGGTCGCGGGTGAAGCCGGCGAGGCGCGGGATCAGCCACAGCGCGGCAAACGAGTGCGTGGTGGTCACCGACAGCGCCTTGCGGCCGCTCCGGGCGCGCAGGCGCTCGGTCGCGGCGCGCATCGTCGCGAGCGCCTGCGCCGCGGCGGCGTAGAACTGGTGCCCGGCCTCGGTGAGCGCGAGCGCGCGGTGCCGGCGCTGGAAGAGGGGCAGCCCGAGCTGGTCCTCGAGCTCCTTGATCTGGCGGCTCACCGCCGACTGCGTCAGGTAGAGCTCCTCGCCCGCCTTGGTGAACGACAGGTGGCGCGCCGCCGACTCGAAGCCGACCAGCAGGTCGAGCGGCGGTAATGCATTCGGATTACGCATGCCAGCGCTGAGAATTTACCGTTTGAGACGCCGGCGATAAGGATGCATCCTGTGCATGCAAAACGCAACCGGCACGGAGAACCGCATGAGACTTGAACTCGCGAATGGGGCCGTAAAGCTCGGCCCGAACCAGACCCTCCGGGTGGTCGACGGCGCCGGCAGCACCGTGTGCGCGGTCGAAGGCTCGGTCTGGATTACAGAAGAAAACCAGCCCAGGGACATCGTCCTGAAGCGCGGCGCCTGCTATCGGCTGCGAAACCGCGGGCTGGCGATCGTCAACTCACTCGGCGGCGAAGCCTCCGTCTCGTTCGCCTGAAAGGAAATGCCATGAAGCAACTGACCTATGAAGCAATCCTGGACGACCCCAGCCTGCTCGAGCGCATCGAGCGGCAGGCGCACCGCGAGCGCGCCGAGGCCGTGCACCAGCTGATGGTGCTGCCGATCAAGCGCCTCCTCGCCGATCATGCCGCTCGTCCGCATCTCGCTCGTCAGGGGTAAGCCCGAGGCGTACCGGCGCAAGGTGGGCGATGCGATCCACCGCGCGCTGGTCGAGGCGCTCGGCGTGCCGCCGCTCGACCGCTTCCAGCTCATAGCCGAGCACGAGCCGGGCGACCTGGTCTACGACTCGAACTACCTCGGCATCGCGCGCTCGAGCGATCTGGTGATCGTGCAGATCACGCTGAGCACAGGGCGCTCCCTCGAGCAGAAGCGTGCGCTCTACCGGCGCATCGCAGCGAACCTGGCCGCGGCGGTCGGGCTGCGACAGGAAGACGCCTGGATCAACCTGGTCGAGGTGCCGAAGGAGAACTGGTCGTTCGGCAGCGGCGAGGCCTCCTATGCGCCCCGCGAAAGCGCAACAGCTTAGAATGCCCGCTTCCCATCCCGGGAGCGGGCATGTTCAAGGAAGGTCTCCTCAAAGGTAAGCGCATCCTCGTCACCGGCGGCGGCACCGGCATCGGAAAGGAGATCGCCGCGAAGTACGTCGAGCTCGGCGCCGAGCTGTGGATTTGCGGGCGCCGCGGGGGCGTTCTTGAGGAGACAGCCAAGGAACTGAGCAAGAAGGGTGTGGTTCATACGCACCCGGTGGATATCCGCGACGCGGCGGCGGTCGACGCGATGGTGCAGCGGATCTGGGACGAGAGCGGCCCGCTGACGGGCCTGGTCAACAACGCGGCGGGCAACTTCATCAGCCCGACCAAGGACCTGTCGCCGAACGGGTTCAACGCCATCGCCAACATCGTGTTCCACGGCACGTTCTACGTGACGCACGCCGTGGGCAGGCGCTGGATCGCGGGCGGCCACAAGGGTTCGGTGGTCTCGATCCTCGTCACCTGGGTGCACACCGGCTCGCCCTACGTCGTGCCCTCGGCGATGTCGAAGGCCGGGCTGCACGTGATGACGAAGTCGCTCGCCGTCGAATGGGGCAGGTACGGCATCCGCCTGAACGGCATCGCGCCGGGACCGTTCCCGACCGAAGGCGCCCAGAAGCGGCTGCGCCCGGGAGATGGTTTTGACAAATCCACCGATTTGAACCCGATGCGACGTGTCGGGCGCATGGAGGAGCTGCAGAACCTCGCGGCCTTCCTGATGGCCGACGGCTGCGAGTGGCTGACCGGCGAGACCATCGCGATTGACGGCGCGGGCTACCTCGCCACCGGCGCGGCGGGCTACTACGTCGACCTCGACAAGCTCACCGACGCCGACTGGGAGCGCATGCGCGCAATGATCAAGGCGACGAACGAGAAGGACCGCGCCGGCCGGACGGCCTGATGGCAGCCGCACCGCGCCCCGCGGCAACGCTGATCCTCCTCAGGGAGGGTCTCGAGGTCCTGATGCTGCAGCGAGCTCAGACCGCCGCGTTCCTCGGCGGGGCGTACGTGTTCCCCGGCGGCTCGATCGACGCGCAGGACCTGCTCGCGCGCCGCGTGGTCGGGCTGACCGACACGCAGGCGAGCGCGCGGCTGCAGCTTCCCTCCGGCGGCCTCGCCTACTACGTCGCCGCGGTGCGCGAGTGCTTCGAGGAAGCCGGGATTCTCCTCGCCCGGGACGCGGATGGCCGCGCGGTGTCCGCCGAGCGTGCCGCCGGACTGATGCACTGGCGCGCCAAGCCGTTCAACGAAATGCTGGAAGCCGAGAACCTCTTCGTCCCCGCCGGCGAGCTCGCGTACTTCGGGCACTGGATCACGGCGCCGGGCCGCTCGCGGCGCTTCGACACGCGCTTTTTCGTCGCGCTCGCGCCGCAAGGGCAGCAGGGGTCGCACGACGCGGGCGAGACGGTGCACGACGTATGGATCACGCCGCGCGCCGCGCTCGAG
>Ga0187893_10008922_pt1 | contig 15628 bp, 13 predicted proteins | sample MA1701074metaG_FD_139574 | JGI IMG/M metagenome (GOLD analysis project Ga0187893, IMG submission 139574) | White microbial mat communities from a basaltic lava cave in the Kipuka Kanohina Cave System on the Island of Hawaii, USA - MA170107-4 metaG ... | reverse complement strand
GAACACGAGCGCTTTGCTCTTCGCCAGTAGGTTGAGAATCATAATGCGAGGCTGACGCGGTAGCCGTGGGAGTCTCGCAACAACCATAGAGGCGAGGGACTCTATGGGCCGCACACTACTCCTCGTCCAGTAGAGTTGTCAATAGCTAAACTCTACACAGCTAAACTTCAGGGCTGATGCCCAATTGGATTGGATCCTTAATTTAGGTCATGAAGGATTAGCCAGACCTTCCAAGGAAGATTAAAAAAGATTTCTACGAGCCGGCCACGAACCGGTAGCCGACGCCTCTCACGGTCAGCAAATGGCGCGGGCGGGAGGGCTCGTCCTCGAGATACTTCCTCAGCCGCACAATAAAATTGTCGATCGCGCGCGTATCAGTATCTTCCTTCAAACCCCAGACGTCTTCCAGAATCGACTTGCGCGAAACCACTTTGCCTTCGTGTCTGATCAGATAACGTAACAACTCGGCTTCCATCAGCGTCAGCCGCACGACTTGCCGCGGTGTGCGCAGCTCCAGCGCCGCAAGATCGATGGTCTTCCCTTCAAGAGTAAATATCTCTCCGGCAGCCTCTTCCGCGCTGGTGCTTTTCGGGCGGCCATTTTCGGCAGCACCTCTTTCAAACCACTCGCGCCGCCGCAATAGAGCATTCAGGCGCGCGATAAAAACCGAAAGCTCAAACGGCTTCGGAAGATAGTCATCAGCCCCGGAGGCAAATCCCCGCAGCACGTCCTCCGGCCGACCACGCGCTGTCAACATCAACACAGGTACAAATTGGCCGGCCGCCCTTAGCTCCGCAGCCACCGAGAAACCATTCTTCCCGGGCAGCATCACATCCAGCACCACCGCATCGTAGGGAGACTGCTGGTTCAAAAGTATCGCAAGCGCGGATTCTCCATCGGCGACCGTCGTGACTGCGTACCCTTCGGCTTCCAGGTTAAAGCGCAAGCCTTCAGCCAGGTGTTGCTCGTCCTCAACTACCAGCACCGCACTCATTGTTTATCAAGCTCTCGGAAGGTGAATGGTAAAAGTGCTGCCCCGGCCCAAACCATCACTCTCAGCAAAGACGCGCCCGCCATGCTTCTCGATGGTTGAACGGACGATGAAGAGACCCAGGCCGGTTCCCTTCACCCGAGCCATGAAAAGTCCCGGCACGCGGTAGAAACGTTTGAAGATTCGTTTCAATTGAGGGCCGGGTATGCCGATCCCCCGGTCGGCAATACGAACAGCCACCCGTTTCTCATCGAGATTTGCCACCTCAACAGAAACGTGAACGTCTTTGTCGGAATACTTAATGGCATTATCAAGCAAATTGGAAATCGCCGCGCGCAATTCGTCGGCATCACCGGCAATCCGGGCAGGCTCTCCGTTGGCTGGCTCTCCAAACTCCAGCGAGTCAGTGCTCAGATTGTAACGGAGGCGCGCCAGGTCGAGACACTCGCGCACGATATCTGCGAGGTCAATTAACGTGGCGCTAAGCGGCTTCAGCCGGTGGCCGGCGCTTCCGGCGCGAAGAACCTGTTCGACAGTATGCAAGAGCCGGTCACTATCAGCGAGCATAATCTCGTAAAAGTCGGCTCGCTGTTCTTCGTCCAGCTTGCGGGTCTTCAGTGTCTCGAGGTAAAGACGCAGCGAGGCAATAGGAGTCTTCAGCTCGTGAGTTACCGCGTTGATGAAAGCGTCGTGTTGCTCGTTGCGTCGTATTTCGCGGATCAGAAAGGTCGTATTTAACACCAAGCCAATGATGATCAGCAGGAAAAAAACAATACCCAGAACCAGGAGCGCGACCTCACGCCAATTGAGCAGAATCCAACCTACATTCAGCGCAATCGCCACGGCGACCAGACAAGCGCCGAGGGTAATGAAGAAGGCAATTGACTTGCTGCGACCGCTGACTAGCATAGGAAGATTCTAAGGGATTAACGGGCAAGCGCCAACAAAATCCACAGATTACGTCCGATTCAGACAACCTAAACAGCCTCCAGCTATCAAACTAACCTGCGGGCGCTCAAAACCAGGCGTTGTCCTTGTGTCTGGTGAATCTGGGTAATCGGTGGACCGGTTCACTCTGACGCCACGGGAACCGCATTCGCTTCGGCCTCATTCGAGGAACCCGGTTTTCGCGGCAGTCTCAGGCGATTGGTAGCAACCAAAATCAGCCAGAGCAAGCCCGAACTCGCAGAAAGCAAACCCGAAACGATTGTCAGAGTGCGCGGCGTTATCATCTTCAGCGACCAGCCGGCCACCGCCGTTGAAAAACTCCAGACCAGAAACTCAGTCGCGCGATCGGTGGTCGAAATACGTCCCCGCAGATTGTCGGGCACCAGGCGCATTAGCAGAGTTTCCTGAATAGCAAACTCAGCCGACAGCAGGACACGGGAGACGAACAACAAAAGGCAGGCGAGCACGAGCGTGGGCATCACTCCCATCAGCGCAAAAATGAAACCCTGAATGACCAATGCCCAACCGATAAAACCTGCAGTTCCACTAACGGCTTCGAGGTAAGAACCAACCCGGCGCGCCACCATCATTCCGATGAAGAGACCCACACCGTTGGCAAAGTAGAGCGCCGCAACCGCGCCATCGCCGCTGATTCCATGATCGCCGGCGAAGACAATGCCCCCCAGACGATCAGAAATCAGATTGATCGCGCCGCCCCCAGAGGCCCACAAGATGTTAACTCCCAAGATTGCGGCAACCGGAGCATGAGTAAGGATGTAGGCCCAGCCTTCGCGTATGTCTGACCAGTAACTCGAGCGGCGTCTCTTCTCTCCGTGCAAAATTGTGATAGGTACAGACTGTCGTGTCTCTCGATCCGGTATCAGCCAGATAGAATATGCAGAGGCGGCGAACGAGACTGCATTCACGACAAACGCCGCTTGATAGCCGACGGTCGCCGCGGTCCAACCACCAAGCGCCGCGCCAAAGGCCATTAACAGAAACCGCGACGAAAACATCAGTGCGTTTCCGGCCAACAAATCGCGGTCACCGGTAATGTTTGGCACGGCGGCGTTCTTAGCTGCTTCAAAGAAGGCGCCAAAGAAGGCCAGCGCTACCGTACACGTATAGGCGATCCAGAGATCATCAGGCGAACGCACCAGCAGCATCCCCAGAGCTACGAGAACTCTCGCCAGATCGGAAACAATCATCACAGTGCGGCGAGACCAACGGTCCACAAATGCTCCCGCGAGTGGAGCAAATAAAGTGAAGGGCAGAAGCCGAGCGATCAGCATGATCGTCGTGACTTCCGGCGCCGCATCTGAGACCGCGCGCACCAAACCCAATGCGGCAATAAAGTTGAACCAGTTGCCGAGTTCGGAAATGACCTGCCCCCACCACAATCGTCTGAAGTAACGATTGCTCCTGAGGAGCTGCATGTAGGTAAGGGATGCCATGAATGCTTACCAGAGACTTTAGCGAATGGGTGTAAAGCCCGGGAAATCCGGACTACCGCCGAAGAGTGTAAAGGCTCAACCGGCTATTGGAAACGCATGAGAATAAAGCCACAGATAAACACGGATAGATGCGGATCAGCAAAAAACTAAATCTCAAAGATTTCGGTTTATCGGCATACACTGGTTAGCTTTCTAATTGAATTCCGATCCGTGTCATCAGAGTTAATTTGTGACCCTGACTTTTCCGCCTTAAAGGCTCTCTGCAAATCAAAAGGGCCGCCAAAACCTTAGTTGAGCGGCTCCGAACCTATCAAATACTGACCCAACTCATCCGCCTTTAAACTTTGGTGGTCTTTTCTCGATGAATGCCGTTACACCTTCCCTGAAATCCTTCGTCTGTCCTGCTTCAATCTGCGCCTTTCTTTCTAATTCAAGTTGCTCGCCATAATCGCTCTGCGCGCTTGCTTCCAACAACTCCTTGATCTTGCCAAGGGCCACGGTCGGCCCACTCGCCAACTTCTCTGCCAGCGCCATTGCGTGGGACATTAAATCCGCGTCCGCAACCACCTCGTTAATCATGCCCATCTCAAGAGCTTGGGTTGCGCTCACCACATCTCCCGTCATTAACAGTTCGGTCGCACGCCTCCAGCCTACCAAACGTGGCAGAATAAAAGTTCCTCCGCAATCGGGTACCAATCCAATTTTGACAAAAGCCTGATTGAATCGGGCACTCTCAGCAGCCACAACCAAATCGCACGCCAGAGCCAAATTACAACCACCTCCCGACGCAGCGCCATTGACCGCCGCGATAAACGGCAAAGGCGACTGCCGAATCAACAATAAACATTCGTTGAGCACGCCGAGCGGTTCGTCAAAGAATGCTTCTACCCGCCCCTCCTGCTCCGCAATTTTCCGCATTTCCTTGAGGTCGCCACCAGCGCAGAAGGCTCGCCCGGCGCCCGTCAAAACTATTGATCGGGCCGCCCGTTTACGCGCCTCTCCAACAGCCGCGATAAACTCGTTGCCCACTTCGAGGGTTAGCGCATTCAGGGATTGCGGGCGGTTAAGCATGATTACGCAAACTGCCCCCCGCATCTCAAGTTGGATGGTTTCGTAACTCATTAAGCCCCCGGGTTTGGTAGATTCGCTCAGGTTTCCTGCCGCGTTGCTCGACTAGCGGCAAAACATTCTCCGCATAAAACGGGTCTTCCACTCGAGGGTTTGAAAGGAACCGTGTCGGTCTTGCCGCATTGATCGCAGGTAATCTCGAATCGTTGGCGGTCTCCGCCCGGCCCCCTCGAACCGCCAAAACTGGCGCGCCGCGCATCTCGGCAAGGCTTGCAGCGTTTCGGGTGAGTCAGATTGCGTTCTTTGTAATACTCTTGCTCGCGTTCGGTGAATGGGAATGCTGTCCCGCATTCCGAGCAGGTGATTTCAAGGTCTGGCATGGCGCCTTTCTCCATGACGGCAAGACTTGAGGTGGTCTGGCCCGTTTGTTTTCGGAGCGCTGGCACTGGCATGTTCTGAGGTCAACGAATTGGCTGGCTCTTGAGTGGTCGGAAACTCATACCTCTCAACCTTCTGCTCTCAGGCTATCGCGTCCCGAAACGGTTTAGTTGGGCTGAGTTTACTCCTCTGTCACGCTCCAGTTCAAACTTTCTTTGAAACGAAAACAGACAAATCCTCACTTATCGTCTTTATCCAGCTCGGCCACGTGACACCGAACGGTTTCGCCCAGCGTGGCAAGGTTGTATCCACCCTCGAGACAAGAAACAACTCGTCCGCGGCAGGTTGAGTCGGCCCACTGCTTTACTGTCCGGGTCATTGCAATAAAGTCCTCATCTTCAAGCAGTAGTTGGCCCAGAGGATCGCCGTTGTGAGAATCAAACCCGGCGGAAATGATAATCAAGTCGGGTTTGAACCGGGCGCTCATTTCATCCAGCGCGCCATCAAACATCCGCTTTTGTTCTGAGGCCGAGGTTTGAGCCTTGACCGGAATATTCAAGGTGTAGTTCTGGCCGCGGCCGATCCCAGTCTCGCCTCTCGAACCAGTCCCCGGATACCATGGGTACTGATGCATGGAAAAAAAGAAAACGCTCGGATCGTCATAGAAAATGCCTTGCGTCCCGTTTCCATGGTGCACGTCCCAATCTACAATTGCCACCCGCTCGATCTCGGCATAATGGTTCTGAGCATAGCGTGCGGCAACCGCGACATTGTTGAAAAGACAAAAGCCCATTGCCCGCTCCGGCGTCGCATGATGGCCCGGCGGACGCACCGGCACGAACGCATTGGTGGCTTCGCCCTTCATTAGTACGTCGATGGCCTGACATGCGCCACCGGCTCCCCGTAACGCGGCATCCATCGAGCGCATTGAAACCACCGTATCCGCATCCAGGTAACCAAGGCCTTCGCTAACCGCCTGCTCGACCGTTTTATAGAGTTGCGGGGTATGACATGCCTGAATATCGCCCCGCGGGGCTTCCCTGGCCTGTATTTCCAACAACTTCGGCCAAAGTTGAGCATCCTTGCGCAGCGCTTCCATGACTACCGCGTAGCGTGAGGGAGACTCGGGATGATGTGGCCCGGTGTCATGTTTCTCAAAGACTGGATGATGAATGATTGCAGTGGTCATGAATGGCAGATGGTAAATGGTAAATGGTAAATGGTAAATGGAAAAAGACTTTCTTCTTGGAGCTTGGTGCTTGGAGCTTTGTGCTTGGAGCTTGGTGCTTTGTGCTTAGAGCTTTGTACTTAGAGCTTTGTGCTTGGAGCTTTGAGCTTTGGCTTTGTGCTTGGAGCCTCTTTAGTCCAGGTATCAAGACCAAGTCCAAAGTTCAAAGCCCCAACCATTTACCATTTACCATTTACCAGTTACCCCTCCATCCAGTGTCTCAAATTGACGCCGCCAAGCCCGCCCTAGAATCGAAAGCATACGTTCTAACATCCTATTTTCGCCCGCTGTTTCACCCCAGACAACAACCGCAAAACCGTCCAACTCTTCAGAGGTCATGCATTTGCCGCCGCGCCGATGGCTCCTTATGCCGCGGGAATGGCGATTGCTCCCTAAACCGAATCGAGTTTTAAGCACTGGTGGCAAAACTGCAAAATTGCTGAAGTCTAATAAGATTTGTCTGAGGAGGACGCTGATGGCATACGAGGAACAAGAGGCAAGAAGAAGCCGGGTCGTGGTTGAGACACCTAGCGCTCGGCGTGAAGTAACACAAACAGAATCGGTCAGAAATCCCGAGCCGGGCGGTTTGTCCGGACCGGCGGTAGGAGCAATTGTGGTGTTGGCGGTGGCGCTGGTAACAATCCTGGTGCTGTTCCTGATGAGCGGACAGTCGACCGATACTGCCAACGACAATCTCGCGGTTCGAGAAACTCCAACCACGGTGGTCCAACAACCCGCCCAGCAGCCGCCTGTGATCATTCAACAAGCGCCGCCAGCGCCGCAGCAGGCGCCCATTGTGATCAACCCTCCAGCGCCGTCTGGTGGTTCCACGACCGAAGGTTCGTCGGCTGCTTCTGATGACTTGGCGATTCAGGCCGCGATCGATCAGAAGATCGCAGACGATCCGAATCTTTCAACGCTTGGAATCACGGTTACGGTCTTGAACGGTAAGGCAACAATTATTGGGACAGTTAACAACCGTGCGATGAAATCGCAAATCGAGCGGATGATTCGCGACGTGCGGGGCGTGAGGGAGATAGACAATCAAATAATTGTGACCGCCTAATAGTCAGCGCTTAAGATAGGTCCTATTGGTCCTATTGGACTTATAGGACCTATTGGACTAATAGGGGTGTTATCTCTCCGCTCATTGACGTCTCAACCGCCAGATTCTCTTCTTCTCCCGTCAGCACGATTCTCAGCCGCTCGCCACTCTTGTAACAACTCACCTCTGCGATGAGACAGCGGGCTGGGGGAATTTTAAGGCATTGCGATTCCGCCATATTATCTTCATCGCTCAATAAACGATCGATTTCGGCGCTGATCTGCGTGCGTGTGTCCTGGTCAGTTTCAAGCTCGCCCACAGCCACGGGATGCGGCAGCAGCCCCATTTCTCCATCCACATAAATCTTCCAGATGAACCCGATGTCAAGCAGGATATGAATTGCTTCATCAAGAATGAGGTAGCCCAGCACCGTCGCGCCAATGACATGCGCAATGACGTGGTCCTGATGGGTTGTCGTATCTAGCGGCGACCACTCGCTCGTCATCTGAACACTAAGGCGCGAAACGCTCTCGATACTCAGTAGATCTAATGAAAGCCTTGACCATCTCGGCCCGCTTCACGCGTCCATGTGCGGCCGCGCCATCACGCATGTCCTCGCCCGGCAGACTAAACTGATTCAACTTATTCAGCCAAAAATTGAAGCCTGTCAGATCCGAGTCCGGCAGGTCGGCCGGGTTTCGCCGCAGGTAACCAAAGTACTGAAGCAAAACAAAAGCGGAATTATATTGTTTATTGTAGACGGCGCTGGTTTCGACAATTTCCAGCAAGACTTGGGCCCGCGACTTCGTGCCATCGTTCAAAGCCCTGACCAGTCCATCCTGTTCGGCCTGCGTTGGTGTCACTTCTGAATTGGCAAAGAGCGCAGCTACGAACTGAACATTCGTTTTTGAATCGTACAAGCCCATGAACTCCCCACGCTGAACCCATTCGGCTAGAAAGGCCTGCCGATTTGCTTCAAGACGCTGCTCCCAGCCGGCCGTGCCTACTAACACGCCTTCGCCAATGCGAAGGGTGTCTCGCAAAAATTCCAGGTAAGCAGGCAGGCGGGCAAACGATGCCCGCTCAAGACGGTAAACCAGATAACCAGTGGCCTGAAACTCAATAGAAAGGAAGAAAGCAGTGGAAACATTCTCGCGGCGATCATCAAGACAGGCCGCATCCGATCCACAAATGCTAAGTTCACCTGTCCAAAATGCCAGACCGGCACCCGCCTCACGATTAAGAAAATCATGATAGTGCTGGGAGACAAAGGTTGCATGATCGTCGATTGGATTCGTTATTCCATCGATCAGGTCGTCGTCTATGATCGTGAAGATTGCGACGCTGGGGCTGCCTAGACTCAACCCACCCGTTGCGTTCCGCAGTTCCAGTGTCAGACTTTCATTTCCCTCTGCGTAGGAGTCCTCGCTGACGAGCAAAGTAAAACTCTTAGCCGCTTCTCCCGGGGCAAATACGATCCTGCCTTCAGCATGGGTGAAATCAGTCTTTTGTTTCGCTGAGTTCTCGATTGTCAGATATTCGACCGTTTGAGTTGCGTTTAAAGCTCCGGTGCGTGTTACATCAATAGATACACCTGAACAATCCTCAGTTGTTTGAAACAGCGAAGCGCTAAATTGCACGGTCGAATCTAGCGGTGTCGGTGTCGGCGTAGGTGTCGGCGTAGGGGTCGGCGTCGGTGTAGGTGTCGGTGTCGGTGTCGGTGTCGGCGTAGGTGTCGGCGTCGGCGTAGGTGTCGGCGTCGGCGTAGGTGTCGGCGTAGGTGTCGGTGTAGGTGTCGGTGTCGGTGTCGGGGTTGGTGTCGGCGTCGGTGTAGGTGTCGGTGTCGGTGTCGGTGTCGGCGTCGGTGTCGGGGTTGGCGTAGGTGTCGGCGTCGGTGTCGGGGTTGGCGTAGGTGTCGGCGTCGGTGTTGGCGTCGGTGTTGGCGTAGGGGTCGGCGTCGGTGTTGGCGTAGGGGTCGGCGTCGGTGTTGGCGTAGGGGTCGGCGTCGGGGTCGGCGTCGGGGTCGGTGTCGGCGCGGTGTCGACGAGACTAAAGATGGTCCCGCTGCTGTGATCAGCAACGTAAAGATTCCCCTGCTCGTCCTCACCAAAAGTAGATATTAGGATTGTTGAATCCAGCAACAAGGGTGCTTGCCAAACCGCGTTCTCTTGTCTCAATCCCCAAATCCGTCCCGAGCAGAAGTCACCATAAAAGAATAAGCCTTGCATGCGTGGGAAGGTTGGGCCCCGGTAAACATATCCTCCCGTTACCGAGCACCCTAGACTGTGACCATATTCGACAACCGGCAACGTCAATCCAGTCATGTTGCAATTTGGAGGATTGAAACAATGCATCCCCTCCATCAGGCGCCAGCCATAATTCTCTCCACCCACGCTCGCCGCCGGCTGAAAGTTCACTTCCTCGAATAGGTTTTGCCCGACATCGGCGATAAAGAGGTCGTGAGTCTGCCGGTCAAAAGAAAAGCGCCACGGGTTGCGTAGCCCGAGTGCCCAGATTTCCGGTCTAAAGCCCATTTGGCCAACGAACGGATTCGTTGCCGGAACCGTGAATGTCGCTGGACTCCCAGTCTCGACATCAATGCGCAGGATCTTGCCGAGCAGATCGTTGCCGTTTTGGGCTCGATTATCAGGATCGCCACCCGAGCCTCCGTCTCCCGTCGCTATGTAAAGGAATCCGTCGCGAGGACTGAAAGCCAAGTGACCGCCGTTGTGATTAGCAAATTGCGAATGATTAATTGTCAGGACAATTTGCTCGCTGGCGGCATCAGCCAAATCGGGGTTTCCAACAGTCACGCGATAACGCGCAATCACGATGTTGCCGGAAAGATTTGTGTAATTGACGTAAAAGTGTTGCCCGGCAGCAAAGCCCGGCGGGAAAGCGAGCCCGAGCAGACCCCGCTCGCCACCGGTCGAGATCCGAGCACTGATGTCGAGGAATGGCGCCGGCAGCACCGTACCGTTTCTAATGATCCGAATGCGTCCGGTCTGCTCGACGACAAATATACGCCCGCTTCCGTCGCCCGCATGGGTAATGCCGACCGGTTGAGTGAAACCGCCAATCGGTGACGAGAGGGCGATTGAAGGCAACTCGACTGCCTGAGTTGACGCCGAACGGCTGGAGGTCTCTACGCTTACGAGGAGTGCGCTCAGCAGGGCTATCGCCAGTGGAACCCATCGAACGTAAAGCCTTCGTTTCTGCATAGCAGCTTTCTTTCAATTCGTGAGCAAATCTCGTCGGAGGGGGCACGAGACATCCATGAGTTTAGCTCAAGCAGGTCTGAGTAGAAAGGAAAATTCGTCGCACATTTTTCAAATTAGATTTTTCTTGACCATTTTTATGTGGCGCCAAAAACTTTGGATACCGCAATCACTTCGAAACAAATGGGCACTGGCGGCCGGTGCTCTTTTAAGATCTTGTGATAAAAACGTAAGATCTTCTCTCTCCTATTGTCTGGATTCCAAAGCATGAGACAGCTAGAATCAACCTCGTGATCAACCCCATTAACAATTTCAATTCGGTTACTGAAGTGGTCAATAGCGGGCCAGAAGCCAGTTTGTGGAATTCCGCTCCCCGAATCGACTGGAGCGAGATGACTGACTCGGACCACTTTGTTCAGTTCTACGAAGCTGATACTTCACTGCTGAATTCGTTGTGCGGATTCATCGGCAAAGGCCTTAACAGCGGCAGTGGAGCAGTCGTGATTGCCACAAAAACTCATCGTGACGGTCTTGATTCACGATTGCTTGGAGCCGGCATCAATGTGGCAACTGAGAGTGCCTTGGGCAATTACGTCTCGCTGGACGCTGCTGAGACGTTATCGAAATTCATGGTTGACGGCTCACCGGAACCAAAGCTCTTCGCCGATCTGATGGGGGGCGTTATCGCCCGCGTGGGTCGGAAAAGGCATTCTGTGCGGGCCTTTGGTGAGATGGTGTCGCTGCTGTGGCAGGAGGGCAACTATACTGGCGCGATTCGGCTGGAGGAACTCTGGAACGACCTCCAAAAGACTCACTCGTTTTCACTTTTTTGCGCCTATCCCATTAACGGTTTCTGTGGAGAGAAGTTCGTAGATCCGCTCACGGGTGTCTGTGCCGCCCACTCGCAAGTCATTCCTGCTGAGAGTTATGCCGACCTCGCCAACCGTGACGAGCGCCTGCGCGCCATTATTCAACTACAACAAAAAGCAAAAACTCTCGAAGCAGAGATTAACGACAGAGAGAAAGCTCAAGAACAGTTGCGGCTCTCCCTTTCTCGTGAACAACTTGCAAGGGCTGAAGCCGAGACTGCTAACCGGCTGAAGGACGAGTTTCTAGCTACCGTGTCGCACGAGTTGCGGACACCGCTTAACGCAATCATGGGTTGGGCGCACATGCTTCGCCACCGCCAGTTGGATTCAGCCACCATGACGCGAGCAGTCGAAACAATCGAACGCAATGCCAAGGCGCAGGCTCAACTAATAGAAGACATCCTGGATGTTTCCCGCGTGATCGCTGGCAAACTCCATCTCAACATGGGTTCAGTGGATCTTGCCGCAGTTATTAACTCGAGTATCGACTCCGTGCAGTTGGCGGCCGATTCCAAGGACATCCAAGTTGAAGTAACGCTCGATCCGTCGGCCCGGCATACATTGGGCGATGGGCCTCGCTTGCAGCAGGTGGTCTGGAACCTCCTATCGAATGCCATCAAGTTTACTCCCGTTGGCGGCCGCGTCGAGGTGAGGGTTGAACGAGCTGACTCTGATGTACAGATTAGCGTGAGCGATAACGGCGCAGGCATAAGTCCTGATTTCTTTCCGTTCATTTTCGATCGCTTCCGTCAAGGCGATGGCTCAATGACGCGCCGGCAGGGCGGCCTCGGCTTGGGACTCGCAATCGTCAGGCACCTGGTAGAGTTGCACGGTGGCACGGTCAAGGCTCAGAGCGATGGAGAAAACCGTGGTTCAACCTTCACCATAAGACTTCCACTGGTTTCGGCTCAGAAACGATCAGAGGCTTCACGAGAGATTGGCAGCTTGTGGGCGAGTGAGAACTTAATGCAACGCATTCAGGTTGTGCCATTGCTCGACAATGTGAAGGTTTTGTTAGTCGATGATAATCAAGATAGCCTTCAGATACTCAACACCATGCTGACAGACTACCGGGCTCATGTACAAACGGCTGCTTCGGTAGCTGAAGCGCTGGCAGTGCTCGAGTGGTTCAAGCCCGACATCCTGGTATCGGATGTGGCAATGCCGGATGAAGACGGGTTCTCTCTGATCGTCAAGCTTAGAAATGCGGAAAAGGGCAAACACATTCCCGCCGTAGCACTTACTGCGCTTGTCCGGGTAGAGGACCGCACGCGCGCCCTGGCAGCTGGCTTTAATATGTTTGTACCAAAACCGGTCGAGCCCTCGGAATTAATCACCGCCATTGCGCACCTCACGGAAGCAGCGGCCTGAGTGGGGTCTTCATCTCTCTTCCGATTTCACACTGATATCGTCACTTTCTCGATCGTAATTCAACAACGACCTTGCTCTGACGCCCGCGATCAATGCGGCAAGCAAAGAACCTGCTCCCCCTGTTGCCACAGCCAAAGGCGCGCCAATGAGACTTGCCACGATGCCTGCCTCAACCTCCCCGAGTTGTGGGCCACCCATGAAGAAAACCATGTTGATTGAGGTCATGCGGCCACGCAGCTCATGCGGCGTCACCAGTTGTCGAATCGTTTGCCTGAGCACAGTGCTGACCGTATCGGCGGCTCCCGTGATCGCAAGCATGAGTAACGAGAACCAAAAAACGCGCGACAGGCCAAAGGCGATGGTCGCGACACCAAAGACTGCAACCGAGTATATCACCAGCTTTCCCTGCCTCTGGAAACTGCCCAGCCGAGCCATTACGAGGGCTGTTAACACGGCTCCTATCGCTGGGGCAGAGGCAAGAATGCCGAGGCCTCGCGCTCCCACCTGCAGGATTTCCGCGGCAAAGATTGGCAGCAAAGCGGTTGCCGCAGCGAAGAAAGTAGCCACAAAGTCGAGCGTCATGGTCTGCACTATGATCGGAGTGCGCCGAACAAAGCTTAATCCCTCCCGCAGAGCCGAAAGACTGACAGTGTTCGTGGTTTGACCGTCAAGCGATGGTTTGCCGCTGGTGCGAATTGCAACCAGGGCAAAGATGATAGTTAGAAAGGTGATGGCGTTGACGCTGTAGACCAACTCCGGACCAGACCCGGCAAGAACAAATCCCGCGGCTGCAGGTCCTGCTATCATCGCAACATTGAAGACCAGTAGGCTAAGGCTTACGGCGTTTGGGAAGTGCTTTGCCGGCACGAGCGCCGGTATCAGTGCCTGGCGTGCAGGAATGTCGAAAGCAGTAGCCGCAGACGCGATGCCTGTCAGCAAATAGATTGGCCAAACACTTTCCAGCCCAGCCAGCGTAACGATAGTCAGTGAAGCAGAGCAGATAAGCATCACAGACTGGGTAGCAATCATCAGTTTCCGTCGATCGAAGGCATCAGCCACGACTCCGCCTGCGAGCGAGCAAAGAATGATCGGGACACCTCTAAAGAATCCGACCATTCCCAGAGCAAAAGCCGACTTGGTGAGCAGGTAAACATGCCAGTGGATCGCCACTGACTGCATTTGTGAGCCAGTTACTGAGATGATCTGGCCAAGCCAAAGCAGGCGGAAATCGCGGTGGCGCAGGGCGACAAATATCGAATCGCGTTGTCCGACAAACTTTAGTTTGTCGCCTACCTTGTCGAACACGGCCATTTGAAGACGAGTCTCGACTCTGTCCGACAAACTTCAGTTTGTCGCTTAGTTTTAGTCGAAGCCAGTGGCAGCACAAGTCCGACAAACTTCAGTTTGTCGCTTAGGTTAGTCGAAACCAGTGGCAGCACATTATGTCCGACAAACTTCAGTTTGTCGCTTAGGGTTAGTCGAAGCCAGTGGCAGCACAGTATGTCCGACAAACTTCAGTTTGTCGCTTAGGTTAGTCGAAGCCAGTGGCAGCACATTATGTCCGACAAACTTCAGTTTGTCGCTTAGGGTTAGTCGAAGCCAGTGGCAGCACATTATGTCCGACAAACTTCAGTTTGTCGCTTAGGGTTAGTCGAAGCCAGTGGCAGCACAAGTCCGTGGAATGAACCTCACTTGGGCCCAGAACGTCGCGTTGAATGATGAAGGATGTTTGTGGTGTGTTCGGTAACGCTTTCCGGCGGTTCGTACAATTCACGCTCGCCCTCGAGTGTCAGCGGCGGCTCCGGTTGCTTGAGACGTTCCGCCGTTTTGCCCTGCCTGATGGTTAGTCCCGCAATGATCCGCCCCAGCCCGGACATGGCCGGTACCAAACCAACTAGCCATAAAACGCGAACCAGCGGTTCGATTTCAAAAGGAGCTTCAGCGACGATTTCCGGCGGCAGCTTCAAGACGAGCGCTCCTGTGAGGTAGTAGAGAAAGATCATCAGCCCGGCTCCACTGAACAGCGAAACGGTTCCTTTGACGATGTGGTTCTCTCGGCGCTGTTCAGGGGTTTTCTGTCTTCGGCCGGGCCACTTCGGCGCATAAGGTTTGAGATCGTCGGAACTGCGCACAATCTCAGTGTTCATCTGGTCCAATGCTCGCGAGACTTCCTCCGTTGCGTGATCGAGCTTGAGGTTCTTCATCATCTCTTTGATTTTTGGCAGCGGACCTCGATCGCTTCGAGCAATGGCTTCGCTGAGTGAGACTGCCTTACCAATCACTTTCAGATTGGCGCCGCATGACCGGCAGTACTGGAAACCGGCGGATGATTCAGTGCCACATTGGGGACAATACATTGATAGTTGTAGCCTCTCGCAGATTATCTGTCGATTTTAAAGGAGCTTGTGGGCAAGTCGGAAGTCGGGTGTTCGGAAGAAAATACCAGTTGCTCTTTGATTCAACCCAAGCCAGCCTTAACTTACGAACCACAATTGGTTTCGGTTCGGTTCAAAGCTCCCCTGCGCACTACCGCTTTCGGACGATGCCCCGGCTTGCCCGGTGGAGTGCTCACGCTCGCGGTTACGAATAAGACTTTCTCTCGCGAATACAGAGATGCCACCGGCTTGCCCGGTGGAGTCTCACGTTCGCGGCTACGAATAAGACCCTCATTCGCGAATCCAAGATGCCACCGGCTTGCCCGGTGGAGCCTCACGTTCGCCGCTACCACAACGAACCCCTTGAACCAAAAGATGCCACCGGCTTGCCCGGTGGAGTGCTCACGCTCGTAGCTACCACAACGAACCCCTCGAACCAAAAGATGCCACCGGCTTGCCCGGTGGAGTGCTCACGCTCGCCGCTACCACAACGAGCCCCTCGAACCAAAAGATGCCACCGGCTTGCCCGGTGGACTCACGCTCGCCGCTACCCACAGAACCCCTCGAACCAAAAGATGCCACCGGCTTGCCCGGTGGAGTGCTCACGCTCGCCGCTACCACAACGAACCCTCGAACCAAAAGATGCCACCGGCTTGCCCGGTGGAGTGCTCACGCTCGCCGCT
>Ga0187893_10008920_pt1 | contig 15633 bp, 11 predicted proteins | sample MA1701074metaG_FD_139574 | JGI IMG/M metagenome (GOLD analysis project Ga0187893, IMG submission 139574) | White microbial mat communities from a basaltic lava cave in the Kipuka Kanohina Cave System on the Island of Hawaii, USA - MA170107-4 metaG ... | reverse complement strand
GCGCAACGATTTTTAGCGTCATGTGGACTTGGCGGCAAGGACGTGCAAGACTGATTGAACGCCTTCATGCGTCATCCATCCCGCTGGATGCCTTTCTCAAGTCGCTCTTCCTTTCGCCTCCACAACGCGTACTTGGGACCGCAGTGTTCTGCGTCTCGACGCCGGATGCGACACCACACGCACTTCTGCACAGCCTAAAGCACTACAGGGTGCTGCACGAGCGCAATGTATTTCTAACCGTAGAGTTTAGGGATGTTCCCTGGGTGGCGCCTGAGACCCGTGTGTCTTGCCAAAGATTAGATCACAACTGCTGGCGAGTGCTGGTGCGATACGGGTTCATGAATCGTCCCGACGTTGGTGCGGCGCTGGAGGTTTGCGGTCCGTATGGTTTGCAGGTTGATCCAATGGACGTATCGTATTTCTTGTCTCGCGAGAAGATAGTGCGAGGCGCAGTTACCAAGCGAGGACTCGCGTTATGGCGTGATCGCCTCTTCGCAGCAATGGCGCGCAATGCGAGCAATGTCACCGATTTTCTGAATATTCCCACCAATCGGGTTGTGGAGCTGGGCACGCAAATCGAACTTTAAGACGAGCGGCCCCACGCCTTTTAAGACTTATGCCCGTCAAAACTGTTCGCAATCGCAGACAATGACCGCTTTTGGCTGACTCGTGCCGATGGAGCTCCCCGATAGCGGACATTCGACTGAGCGTTTTCTTTCGGGATTAGCGACGGACTGTTGTCGACCCGAAGCGGACGTTCGCATTTCCTGAAAGCCGAACTTCAACCTTCTGCGTTAACCGGCGCGCAAACATCATGCAGAGCGCCGCTCTTTGCGCGTCCGAGGTGATCGCATGGTTCCTCCTCACCGCTCGTACAGCCGAAACTCCCTCAGATCTTGGGCGGTGGAATTGGCACCAACGCGTTCTCCAAGGACAAGCCTAGCTCAAGCAGTTCGCGATCACGACCGGGCGGCGCGTCGAATTCAATTCCTATAGGTAGTCGATTCGCGCTCATGCCTGCAGGTAATACTAAACATGGCATGCCCGCACAGCTTCCGTGCACGAGGTTGCGCGCCATCGCATCACGAATAGGTACCTTCTGGCCGAGGATTTCGATCTCTCGGTCCTCGCCGATTAAGGGGGGCGGCATGCGTACGCTCGGAAATGCAATCACGATGACGTCGTGATCGGAAAAGTAACGGCGCATCCCTTTGCGCAAAGAGACAAGTTGGGCTACGGCGGTGTCGTACTGTTCCCGGGTAACTGCATTAAGCGCACCGGGAATAAGGTAGTTGTGAAAAATGGACTGTACATCTGAACTCTGTTGTGCAACAAGCTCGTCGAAACTGATCCCGGTTTGTTGCTCAGACAAAAATGCTGACATATTAGACGCAGTCTCGTACCGGTGGACTGTACGGGTAATACCGAGCCCCGTCCGTGTCTTCTCTGGAAGGTCTGCCCATATGATCACGGCGCCTGCAGACTGTAGCTGACGCAGCGCCTTCATCATCACACGCGTCACTTCCGGATCGACCTCGCTCAGTAGGTACTCGGCAACCCCAATCCGAACGCCTTCAAGAGGCTGTGGCGAGAAAGGGGTGGTGTCCCCAGTAACAACAGAATCGAACAGAATCAAGTCCGCCACCGACCGGGCGAGGGGGCCCACCATATCCCACCTCGGCGTAATCGGCATTACACCACCGGTTGGGTAGCGCCCGACAGTGGGATGTAGACCAACAATCCCGCACATCGATGCCGGCACGCGAATGGAGCCTAGGGTGTCCTCTGCCACCGCTAGCGGCGCGATGTGGCCCGCAACCGCCACTGCGGATCCACCACTGCCCCCACCGGGAATGCGGGTCGGGTCGTACGGATTCTTCACCGCACCGAAGGCGAGGTTGTTGCTGGTAAACCGTGGGAGAGCTCATGCATGTTGGTCTTGCCCATCAGGATCGCGCCTTGGGCGAACAACGGCTTGATAGCTGCGGCATCGTCCTTCGGCCGGTAGTTTCTCAGGGCTGGTGTACCGTTAGTCCTGGGAAGCGCTTTGGTGTTAACGCTGTCCTTTTCCGGAATGGGAAGTCCGTGGAGAGCTCCCAATCGGATGCCGGTTGACCGTCGATTGTCAGCTGCGCGTGCCGCGTCCAGCACCATCTCGCGATCCAGTGTAAGGAAGGCATTCAGGCTGTGGAGCGCGTCTGCCCTGTCGAGAAGCGCCTTGGCGTAGTCCTCGGCGTTGATGTCACCGTTCCGCATGGCTGCAACGGCATCCACAGCACTAAGATCCGTTAAGGCGCGTTGACCGGTCGCGTAGAGCTGTCGTTCCGGTAACATCGCGCTTACGGCCGCTGCGCCGATTAACGTTGATGTGGTAGATAGGAATTCGCGTCTGCTGTTCATAGTCGAACTCCTCGTCCGTAATAGCGGCATAGGCCTTCTTCCAGCACGGCCATTTTGCGCAACGGAACGACCTCTGTCTAGCACGGGCCAATGTCCGCTATTGGCCGATTGCCGACAAGGCGGCTTGCGACCCAAAGCAGTCATTAAGAACGAGCGTCTATAACCATGCCCCAGACCATTTTTTTGTGACCGATTTCCCCGACTGCATGCAGCAAACGCACCGTGTCGCAGCCGCGTACGCAAGCCAGAAGGTAATTGACAAAAGTGGGGGAGGAACAGAAGTATGAGAAAATGGAGTCGCCGTCCTACGTAACCAATACTGGCGGCACACCGGAGGACCTTAATGTGAATCCGCATCGGACGGGACATGAGGGAGCCTTGTTGATGCGCCCCGGTCACCAACACCCAACGCGCAACACCTCCTTTGTCGTCGCGCTGCTCGTTCGTTCGACCGCGGTACTGACAGCGGCGCTCGGGGTGATTGTCCTCGCGGGTTGGGCGTTCGACCTGCCCTTGCTCAAGAGCGTGCTGCCGGGTGCGGTGGAAATGAAAGCCAACACGGCGATGGGTCTGGTGCTGGCGGGCAGCGCTTTGTTTATCTTCGGCGATCGACCGTCGCCGCCGCATCAGCGTCTGGCACAGGTTTTGGCGCTCGCGGTGGGCGCACTGGGCCTGGCCACGCTGGGGCAATACTTGTTCGGCTGGCAATTGGGCATTGACGAATTGCTGTTCCGCGATACCGCCGACGCATACAACGTCACCCGCGGCCGTATGTCACCGTACAGCGCCGTGGCCTTCGCCAGCATCGGGCTGGCGCTGGCCGTCTTGCCGCGGCCCAGCCTGCGACCGCTGGCGTGGTCGGCGGCAACCGTGATGATCGTTGTAGGCGCGCTGTCGCTCCTGGGTTACCTGTGGAACGCCAGCGAGCTCGTCACCGACCGCTTGCTGCCACCCGTGGCGGTAAACACCGCGGTCGCCTTCCTCCTGCTTGGCGCCGGCACGCTGCTTGCTATTCATAGACCAGGAACCCAACAACGACGCCGTCCCGTCGCCCTTTCAGCGGTGGAAGTAAAGATTCTCGCCGGCTTTATCGGCGCGCTTGTGCTGCTGTTGGTCGGGGGCGGATTTACCTACCGCGCTACCGCGGAATTCGCGGACTCGTCGCAATGGGTCATCCATTCTCAACAGGTGCGCGCCGCCTTGAGGCACCTTTACGCCACGATCACCGATGCTGAATCGGCGCAACGCGACTACCTCATTACCGGCATACCACAGCCACTCGAGAGGTACGCAGACCTGACCGTGATAGTGAAAATCAAGGAAGACGTGCTTGCGCGCCTTCTTGCCGACAACCCGCGCCAGTTGGAAAATCTGGTGCATTTCAAACAGCTCGTCGACCGGAGACTGGTTTTGCTGTCACATGGGATCGGGCTCTACCAGCGGCACGGATTCGCATCGGCAAAAGCATTCGTTGCTTCCGGCGAAGGGACTAATACCATGCAGGCCATCGCCGCCTTGACCAAACGCATGGACGACATGGAACAAAGTCTCCTGGTGGAGCGCGAGGCGGCCCTCACGCGCACCCGCATTCGCACACTGGTCTCGCTCTTGCTTACGCTGCTAGCGGCGACGTGTATTTTTACAGTGCTGTACCGCGGCATCCGCCGCGAGATGGTGGCGCGGAGTGAAGCCGAGCAATCACTTGTGAAGCGTTCGGCCGAGGTTGTGTCGGCAAACCGCTTCCTCGATTCGGTGATCGAGAACATCCCCGACATGATCTTCGTCAAGGAAGCGGCCGACCTGCGGTTTGTCCGCGTCAACCGTGCTGAGGAAGAACTGCTGGGCTACTCCCGCGGTGACTTTCTTGGCAAAAATGACTACGACTTTTTCCCCAAGGAGCAGGCCGACTTCTTTACCGCAAAGGACCGCGAGGTGCTGGCGAGTGGCGGGGTGGAGGACATCCCCGAAGAGCCGATCCACACGCGCAATAAGGGCGAGCGTCTCCTGCACACGAAGAAGATTCCCATCTTCGACGAAGACGGCCGGCCGCAATACCTGCTGGGAATTTCCCAGGATGTCACGGAACAAAAGGAAAAGGAGCGGGAGATCCTGAGACTCAACGCAGCGCTGGAGCAGCGCGCCGCCGAGGTCGAAGCCGCCAACCGCGCCAAGAGCACGTTTCTCGCCACGATGAGCCACGAGATTAGGACGCCGATGAACGGCGTGCTGGGAATGGTCGAACTTCTCGCTCTGACCAGACTCGACGCCGAGCAGCGCACCACGCTCGAGATCGTGCGTGATTCGGGAAAGTCCCTGTTACGTATCATTGACGACATCTTGGATTTCTCCAAGATCGAGGCCGGGAGGTTGGAGGTTCGCCCCGAGGCCGCCTCGATCAAGGAGGTGATCGAGGGGGTGTTCAGCATTTACTCCGGCAACGCCAGCAGCAAGGGCTTGCTGCTCAAGTCCGTCGTTGACCCGAAAATCAGTCCGGCAGTGTGGGTCGATCCCTGGCGATTGCGACAGATCCTCAACAACTTCGTCAGCAACGCGATCAAATTTACCTCCAAAGGCACCATCGAGATCACGGCGGAATTGATCGAGCGAGTGGACGCAGAGGATCGCGTGCGGCTCTCAGTGAAGGACACCGGCATCGGTATCTCCCCGGAAAACCAACGGCAGTTATTCCAGCCGTTCAGCCAAGCCGAAGGCGACACCACACGCCGCTTTGGCGGCACCGGTCTCGGACTGGCGATCTGCCGGCGACTCGCCGACCTGATGGGCGGCTCAATCGAGATGGTGAGCGAACTCGGCAAGGGGACGACCATGATCCTCACTGTTACGCTGCCGATTGCCAACCCGCAGGATCTACCGAAATTCGAACCGGAAGGCGCGCGCGATTTACTCAGTACCACGACGAGAATGCGCCGCATGGCGCCGAGCGCGGCGCAGGCCGAGACGGAGGGCACGCTGGTGCTGGTGGTGGATGACCATCCGACCAACCGCGTGCTCTTGATGCGCCAGGTGAAAACGCTGGGCTATGCCGTGGAGAGCGCTGAAAACGGCGTCGACGCATTGAATAAGTGGAAGTCCGGTCGATTTTCGATGGTCGTCACCGACTGCAACATGCCGGAGATGGATGGTTACGAACTGGCGCGCAACATCCGCGGGCTCGAATCCGCCAACGGCGGCAAACGCACCCCAATCATCGCTTGCACAGCCAACGCATTGGGCGGCGAGGCCGCGATTTGCTTTGCCGCCGGCATGGACGATTACCTCGCCAAGCCGGTGGAGATGACGCAACTGCTGAAAAAGCTCGACCAATGGCTGCCGATCCCCGAAGCGGAAGCCGCGCCTGTCGAAGCGTCCGGCAATCGCTCGAACGCATCGGTACCAGGGGCAGCCGCGCCGGTCGACCGCTCGGTGCTCGCCGAGATTTCCGGCGGCGATGCGGCAGCCGAGCGCGACATCCTCCTGGACTTTCGGCGCGTCAACGATGAAGACACCACCATGCTCAAGCAGGCCGTGGCCAATAGTGATATCCCCCAGGTCAGGCGTGCCTCCCATCGCATCAAGGGCGCCAGCAAGATGGTCGGCGCGATGGAGCTTGCCAGCGTATGTGAGCACATCGAGCACGCCAGCCGCGCCAATGACTGGAACACGATCCGGGTCTACATGGACGCGTTCCATCAGGAATGGATGCGCTTGAACGCCTATTTTGACTCGATGTGAGGGCGAGAGCAGGGATAGTGCAAGCAATGCCACGAAGGAAAGGAAAGAACCTGTCGATCGCCAACTTGCGTTTTCTGGTTGCCGAGGACCATGACTTCCAGCGTGGCGTGCTCGTGAGGATGCTCGAGAGCCTCGGCGCAAAGGCCGTCCACGAGACTTTGGACGGCCACGGTGCGTTGAAGATTCTAAAAGACCCGAACCGGCCGGTCGATATCGTCATCAGCGATCTTGAGATGCCCGGCATGGACGGAATGGAATTCGTTCGCCACCTGGGCGAGACTGGGGTCCGAGTTTCGATCATTCTTGCCAGTGCGCTTGAACGCAAGCTGCTGGCCTCCATTGCGACCATGGCCGAGGCCTACGGCATCAATCTGCTGGGGGTTGTCGAAAAACCGATCACGCCCGCAAAGCTGGAGCCGCTTATCAGGCTCCATAGGCCGGCACGGGCGCAGCGGGCTCGTCCCAAGACGGCGGGTCCGACATTCACACCGGAGGAGATTGCGACAGGACTGAAGAACGACGAGTTCGAGCCCTTCTTTCAGCCCAAGGTCGAACTGGCGACCGGACGAGTCAAGGGCGCTGAAGCGCTCGCGCGTTGGCGCCACCCGCAGCAGGGCATCATCGGGCCCTACGCGTTCATCGGGCCGCTCGAAGACAACGATCTCATCGATGAACTCGCGTGGGTCATGCTGAGAAAAGCTGCGGCATTTTGCAGCACCTGGCGCAGTGCGGGGCTGGAGGCTACCGTGTCGGTCAACCTGTCGCTTAAATCGCTTACCGATATACAACTCGCCGAACGCGTGACGGAGCTCGTGCTCAGCGAGAATCTTGAGCCACGCCACATGGTGCTGGAGTTGACCGAATCCGCGGCCACCACCGATGTTGGCAAAGCGCTGGAGAACCTCGCACGCCTGCGCGTTAAGGGCTTCGGCTTGTCGATCGACGACTTCGGCACCGGTTACTCATCGATGCAACAGCTCACGCGCATCGCCTTCACCGAGCTCAAGATCGATCAATCCTTTGTCACCAACGCCGCCAAACAGGAATCAGCCAGGGTGATCCTCGAATCCAGCCTCGATATGGCGAGGAAGCTCAACATTACGGCGGTGGCTGAAGGAGTGGAAACGCAGGCGGACTGGAACTTGCTTCGCCAGCTCGGTTGCGGTCTGGCGCAGGGTTATTTCATCGCCAGGCCGATGGAGGCGGGAGCCTACCTGAATTGGGTTTGGGGTTGGAAGCGATCGGGATGACGTTTGCCGGTCACGAAGAACAGCTTTGGTTGATGGTCTTTGTCAATTACATGCATATTGCCGGCCATACGAATGCGAATAGACCAGCGCCCTTTCTAGTTGATCTAAACTTGCTGTGAACAATGGCAACAACAGATTACCCGCAAAAAGCTAGATTTCCTGTCGGGACCGCTGTTCGAATGACCGCTTCTGGCCGTTTCCAGACATTAACAATACGATTTGGAGATGACAGGGTCGGACACTGACTGTCAGCCGAAGGCTGAGCTTCTACAACTAGTGTCCACCCTCCGGCGCCGCCAATGACTTCATCGCAGCAATCAACACTTCAAAACCATCGGCCAGCGCTTTAGCCTGGTCATCGTCGATTGTCTCCGTAAGCATTAAATCCAGCGATTCCTCCACCGGAATCACCGCACGCCTCGTCTGATAGTGCGCCACGTGAAAGGAGCAACCCGCAGCCAAGACCGTGATCAGTGTCGGCGCGCCACTGCGGAGAATATTCCGGGGCGAGTACTTCACGAAAAGACTCCCTTGAGGCACAACAAGAATTGGACGACTGACATGTCGTCTTTCGCGGCGACATTGTCCACAATGGACGACACGAAAACCAAGGCGACGTGGTAGATCGCTTCGCCGGCCTGACGGTCTCTCGGGTTTCGCCCAATTCGAAGGACTCTTCCGATACTGGTCGCGCAATGCCGCCGCGATGTCGTTCACCGCTATTTAGGGCCAAATCGTCCGATCTCAACGTCTTTGAGGGCGTCGGCTGCCCACGTGAAACCGTGACCGCCTTTATAGGTGCGGCGGACGGTTTCGGAATCTCTGGAGATATAAATCTCCTGCACGATTGCATGTTGATCACTGCCGAGCTGAACTTCGGTGCAGGCGCCGCCAACTATCACGAATTCGTTACGGTCGTAACCGAGCGGCTTCAGGCCGTTAAGAAAATCGTCTACCTGGCTTTGATCGATCAATTCGGCGCCCATTGGCCCCTCCATGTAGGGAAGACGACTCTAGCATGAGTGGGCTGCTGGTAACCGCCGTGGAGCACCGGGAAAGGGAGCCGCTATTGAGCTGTTCAAACCGCCGGGTGCCGTTGAATCAGCAGTCTCGATAGGCCAGAACCTGGCACTTGTAAAGTGAAAAAGTCCGGATGAGCGTTGTGAGGATCGACGCGCCAGCATGGATTGATCGAGTGTAAACTCTTTAGCATATTCGGCGCGTTGTAGTGAAGAATTGGGAGTTCATGAGCCAGCAGATCAGAATCCTGATGGTCGAGGACGTCGCAACTGACGCCGAGCTCATCGTGGGAGAACTCAGGCGTGCCGGGTTACGCTGTGACGCACGTCGGGTAGAAACTGCCGTCCAATATCGGCGGGAACTCGAGGAATTCCAGCCACACGTGATCTTGTCAGACTTCACCATGCCGGGTTTTGACGGCATGGAGGCACTTGAGATTGCAAGACTGTCGCATCCCGAAATACCATTCATTTTTGTCTCGGGCACCCTCGGCGAAGATTACGCCGTTCGTGCGTTGCAAAGCGGGGCCACAGACTACGTCCTCAAGGGCAACCTGCTTCGGCTTCCTCCTGCCGTGGAACGAGCCATGAACGAGATCCGGGAACGCCGCGCTCGCCAAGTGCTCGAACGCGATTTGCGTGAAAGTGAGAAGAAATACCGCCGGCTGTTTCAAAGCAATCCCCATCCAACGTGGGTCTACGACATTGAGACATTGCGCTTCCTGGTAGTAAATGATGCTGCAGTCGCGCGCTACGGATTCACCCGGGAAGAGTTTCTTGCAATGACTATCAATGACATTCTGGCCGAGAACCAACGCGCCGGCCCGCAGGAAGGGGGCGCGAGGCACCGAACAAAGAGCGGGGAACTGATTGACGCATCATTGAAGTCTCACGGCATTGAATGGGAAGACAGGCGCGCCAGAATCGTAGTTGCCTCCCAACCATGAAATGCCGGCTTAGTGCTACGGATGCTCCATCTCCAGAGAGCCCATTCCGACAATCACCTCCATCCTGTCTGCCAGCCACGTGGCCTGATCGCCGTCAATCGTTTCCCTTGAAAGCAAGTCCGTGGAGCCGGTGAACCGCAAAACGCCAAACTTCAATCGGTACTCCGCACGGTAGACCGCAAGGAGCCGGATACACTCCTCCAGGTCCTAGCGTACTGCCCGGGCCAGCATCTTGTCGGAAAGCTGCAGCAAGGCATCAAAGCGGCTTATTGCCTCAGACATGGCTTTACTTCCCCAGAAAGTTAACTATGGTAAGAGCATAAGAGGCGGGCGAAGCTTCGCGAACTTGGATAATCCTTTTATTGGTGGTAATTGGCGTTGGCCTGCCGGGTCTAAGCTTTACGCACGGCGGCGGGCTCGATCGTTGCAAACCTGCGAGTGATCATCTCACGGCCCTTGTCGGTGTCCGTCTTACCCTTCATCCGCTCGGTGGCCGTCACCTCGATCTGGGCGTGTGTAACTACGAAGATGGCCACCTGTCTGGCGGTGCTACTCCGCCGATGGTGTAACCCCTGCGCTCGTAACGGGCAATTTTCGCAATCGCGGTGGGCGCATGTGAAATTCACCAGACGCCGCCCCCCGATGTTGCCATTGCGATACAGCCGTTTGCCCGCCGGGCAGATGCCGTGGGAGAAATTCCCGGCCACTTGGAAGTCTTGGGGACGAATGAGCCCGGACATGCCGTGTTTGTCGAGGCTTTTTTCCCACAGCGGTTCGGGCTTCGCTCGGTGCGCCTATTGGCCGTCGTATCGCGGGTCGCGCGCGCGGTAGCCGGGTCGGGGTCGGGGATGAACGCCTCGACGCGCGCGCTTCAAGGTGCTTCAAGTTCTCGTCGCTGTGATAGCCGCTATTCGCACATACCGCGGCGTCCTTCCCACAAACCTCTTTGAGCGCATCGGCCATTGGGGCGATCAGATCGTGCGCCGAACCCGTCTCGTGGGTTTGCGCTTCGACGATTCCTCTGGTGCTTCTCGCCCACCGCGGCCATAACGATATACGCCTGCACCACACCATTGTCGGTGGCCATCTTGGCCGCCTTGTGGTCAGTACGGTTCGATAGCCGCCCCTTGCCCTGGCTGCTCTTGCAATCCTTGAGATGATCCTCGAGCCACTGGTTAATCTGGTCTTCCTGAAAACAAAATTCACACACAATCCGACTTGAGAACTCGGATGAAAAAAGTCGTATCCTATTCGCGGAGATAGGTACTCATGGGCAGGGCGCTATGGCTTGGTACTCGACGTCTCGAATCCACCTAAAGGCAGTCGTCCCTATATCCGCGGCTTTCCACCTATGCAGTTCGTGGTAGCCAATTTGGTCATATAGGAGTCAACGTTATATGGCAAAGCGTGCGGAAGGGCGGCACAAAGCGAATCTTGGATTGGTAGGAAAGGCAGCCGATCTCTCGGTAGCCAACGCGCTATTAAAGCGCGAGATGCAAGTCCGCAAGCGGGCCGAGGTAGCCCTAGAACAAAGCGAGACGCGGTTTCAAAATGCCTTCGATTTTGCTGCAATCGGCATGGCAATCATTTCGCTCGAAGGAAAATGGCTGCAAGTCAACAGAGCTCAATGCGAAATCGTTGGTTACACGGCAGAAGAACTGCAGAACCTTACCTTCCAAGATATCACCCACCCGAACGACCTGGAAGCGGACCTCGACTACGTGGGCCAGCTTCTGCGTGGTGAGATCCGCACCTATCAGATGGAGAAGCGTTATTTCCACAAGAACGGACACGTGGTTTGGGTGTTGTTGAGCGTAACACTGGTGCGAAAAATGGACGGAACCCCGCTACATTTTATTTCCCAGATTCAGGACATCACTCAACGCAAGCAAGTGGAGACGGCGCTATCCCAAAGTGAAGCTCGCTTCCGGGACTTAACCGTACTGTCGTCAGACTGGTACTGGGAGCAGGATGAGAACTTCCGTTTTACTTCGATCTCGGGAATATCTCAGTACCATTTGGAACACCGGCGTGATGTTTCCTTGGGCAAAGCAAGGTGGGAGGTAGACACTCTTCATCCCCTCGACGGCGACTGGGAGACGCACAGAGCCATGCTAGAACGCCGGGAATCCTTTCACGATGTTGTACTTAGATATCTTAGTAAGACCAATGAGCCCGGCTATATGAGTGTTAGCGGGAAAGCCGTGTTCGACGAAGCGGGTAACTTTAAGGGCTATCGTGGAACTGGCCGGGACATTACGGAACAAAAGAAAGTGGAGCAGGCAATCCGCAGTCACGCAACACAGCAAAGTCTGATTGCGGCATTTGGACAGCGGGCATTGGCGAGCGGCGACCTCGACGAGTTAATCGCCCGCGCGGTGATCGTGGTCGGTGAAGGATTGGCTGTTGCCTTCTGCTCAGTGCTTCAGCGCGACCGGGACGATCACTCGCTCATCTTCAAGGCTGGGTCAGGTTGGCAAGGGGGCTGGCTCGGCAGCCAGATCAGCGGCCGTGATGCGGCGAACGATGCAAAAACGCAGAATCGATATGTGCGCGTGTTCGAAGGCCCAGTCATTGTCGACGAGTTCCTGAGCGGAGCCGGTGTCGCAGAGTCGGATATTCTCCAGATCCACGGCATACAGAGTGGCGTGGAAGTGGCGATTGAGGGGTCTGACGGACCTTACGGCGTGCTCGGCGCGTATTCACGCGAAAAGCGCGGGTTCACGCCGGAAGATGTCAATTTTCTCCAGAGCGTCGCCAACACTTTGGGAACCGCTATTGAACGCAAAGCTGTTGAGGACAAAGTTTCCTATCTTGCGCAATTCGATTCCCTGACGGGCCTCCCAAATCGGAATCTGTTCCGTGACCGTCTCACTCAGACGTTAACACTGGCCCAGCGCAATGCCTGGCAAGTAGGCGTCATATTTCTCGATCTGGACGAATTCAAGTCTGTCAACGATACCTATGGACATAGTGCCGGTGACAAGTTGCTCGCGCTGGTCGCGCGCCGATTGCTGGAATGCGTTCGTACAGGCGACACGGTCGCCAGGTTGGCTGGAGACGAGTTCGCCTTTGTCCTGTCGGATCTGACCAAAGCGGAGGACGCGAGCCTAGTAGCCCAGAAAATTATTGCCGCGCTGGTGAGTCCATTCGATCTGGACGGGAACGAAGTTTATCTCACCGCTAGTTTTGGGATCGCCCTGTATCCCGGAGATGGTCTGGATTCCGACGTATTGTTAAAAAACGCCGACGCAGCCATGTATCGGGCAAAAGGGCTGGGACGCAATTCCCATCAGTTTTACCTGCCGCAGATGAACGAACGGGAGGTTGAACGCCGGAAGATGGAGACGCAACTTCGAGGCGCATTGGAGCGTGGCGAGTTCTTGTTGCATTATCAACCGAAGGTAAACTTAACCAGCGGTAGCATCAGCGGCTTTGAAGCCCTATTGCGTTGGCAGCATCCGCAGCGAGGACTGGTTCATCCTCTCCAGTTCATCACGATCCTCGAGGAGAACGGCCTTATTGTACCGGTCGGCGAATGGGTCGTGCGAAGCGTCTGTGATCAACTCAACCGCTGGGGGCAAGCCGGAGTGACCAAGTGTCCAATTGCCATAAATTTGTCGGCACGGCAGTTCAAGCAGAAGAAGTTGGATACAGTAATTGGCGCGATTCTGAGGGACGCCGGGGTGGAACCTCGTTTTCTAGAATTCGAACTCACCGAGTCCTTGCTGATGAGCGATGCACCCGAATCGGTGAGTACGCTGCGCAATCTCAAATCCTACGGCGTTCGCTTGTCTGTGGACGACTTTGGCACTGGTTACTCAAGCTTGGCTTATCTTCAGCGCTTTCCGCTGGACGCCCTTAAGATCGATCGTACCTTCATTGCCGATCTTACGACCGACTCGGACGTCGCAACGATAACTCTCGCCATCATCAGCCTTGCGCACAACTTGCAACTTAATGTTGTTGCCGAGGGAGTAGAAACCGAGGAGCAGTTGAATTTCTTAAAAGCGAATGGTTGCGATGAAATGCAAGGATACTACTTCGCGCGACCGCTGAACGTTGTAGAGTGTACACAAGCGTTAATCGAACATCGACGCCTGCATGACATTGGCGTTAGCGATTCCTTTCGATGAGGCGCCGCCTAAGGAATCGGGGTCAGACAACTAGCGGGGAAAATCCGCGGCTTCGTCCAATAGCGCATCGAAAATATCTGACGGTATCCCCGGTTGTATCGTTTCGGATGCGAGTAATCCGAAACGAACGGACTTGATATCTCAGGGGCTTTGGGTGTCGGGGGTGCTTTGCGGGCGCGATCGAGGCAATCGTTCCAGTATCGGCTCTTGGACGGAAAATGACGTTCGGACACTGGCTGCCTGGTCGCGCCTGAACTACTACAATGTATCCGACGCGATGCTGCTATCGTGATTTGAAAGGCCGATGACTTACTATCCGATCGCGCGTTACCTTCGTATTTGATTCGGCGCCGTCCCGGACGCTGTGGCTCGGGGATCGCCGCTCCGTAGTAGTGATGGTATTCTCCGGTGCGGAACTTTCGAATTTGCAGTTGCGGGATATTATGACGGTGCGCCGTAAGGCCTGACGGCGGATCTACGACCCCTTGGTTATCAGAAACCAGATTTCGCCTATCCAATACGTATTGCCGGATTTTTGCCGGATTCAGCGCTGTACGGTTCTGCACGGTACTGCAAATCGCAACGGACGTCCGGCACCGATTGATAAAATGAAATAGGCAGTTAGCCTAGCAAGACCGAACTACGAACCAGGGGGTCGTGGGTTCAAATCCTGCCGGGCGCGCCAGATACAACTTAACGGGTTAGGTGATTTGCACCTAACCCGTTTTCTTTGTGGATTGCCCGTGTTCACGCAAGAAGCTGCGCTCACACCGGCAGCCGGAAACCGTTGGGAAGCGCGGAGATCGTACCGCGCCTCGACCCAAGAAAGTTGCACGCGGGCTTAGATGGCGATTTCGCACAAACTCTAGCCGCTCGCCTGCGCACACTGAACCTGAGAAACGTCGGAGGCATTGCCATGCCTAGCAGAACTGCGAGTTTCCTCCTCGCAGGCCTGTCAATAGAGTTGGCACGGTCACTACCCCTCAATTTCACTTTGAAAGGACGCCATGGCGATTCTCAAATTCGAACCCGCAAAGGAATGCAACTTCCTGCGTGTCAAGATTGCTCGCGACGTGCAAGAACGCGTGGGGCGTTACCGCGCGTTCTGCGGCGCCCTTGAACTCGCCGACCTGGTTGAGCGCGCGCTCGTGTATGTGATGGACAAGGACGCGGATTTTCGGGCGCAAGAGAAGGAGGGCGCCGCCATTCCAGCGAAGGGCGCACAACGGTGGTCTGTGAAGTGGGTTTCCCCCGCCGATAAAACCGGCGCCCCCTAATTTTTTTGTCACACCTGATGCAATCTCACGATGAGCCGGAAAATTCAACTACGACAAAAGCATAGAGCGAACACACCCCATACTCTCAGGCGAACACACCCCATTGAACGAAGTGCATTGGCTTCAGGCGCTTGAACTCAATTTGAGAGAACACATGAGGACACGAAATCACGTTCGCCCGATGAGACACAAGACGCTCCGCTTGCCCGGCGAACTCTCGGAAGAGATCACGCGGCGCGCTCGCATCAAGGGCGTTCCGGATGCCGATTGCACCCGCCTATTGATCGAGCGAGGACTACTCCTGGAGGGCGTGGAAATGGCGATGCAGGCATCCATTCCGCCGGCCTGGTGGGGCCTTTGTGAGGCGGTACTGGAGACCCGAAACATTCTGCGTACATTGGCTGCGGTACGCGACCACAGGACTATTCCAAGTTCCCAGGCGCAAGCCAAAGACGAGCTCGAACGCATGAAAAACGATGGTGCCGAGCAACCTGATAACGCGCGATTGCACGACGGCGAACAGATTGCGCCCCGTAATTCTCTCGAAGACTTGGCGGTGCGCAGAATAGATCTGCCGGGTGTCGCCGGCCGCAAGCTCCTTACTCCTCGTCGAGTATCGGGCTTTCGACATTGAGGATCGGATCAATCCAATCGGCTTTGTGCCGTGCCCAGGCAATTCATTTGCCAAGCTCACTGTTCAATTCGATATTGCACCAAACACTGGGCTATCGAACACCGCTGAATTCGAACAGAACTATGGTGGTGGTGCTTGATTAATCTGTCCGAGAAACCCGGGACAGCTCAGTCTGACCCAGTCTGACCCTATTACCGTCTGGCTAGCACGGGTTGGAACCACACGCCCGAAGCAATCG